>Ga0307513_10001452_pt1 | contig 34040 bp, 31 predicted proteins | sample 15_EM_MG_FD_202174 | JGI IMG/M metagenome (GOLD analysis project Ga0307513, IMG submission 202174) | Populus trichocarpa ectomycorrhiza microbial communities from riparian zone in the Pacific Northwest, United States - 15_EM | ecosystem: Host-associated > Plants > Roots > Unclassified | place... | reverse complement strand
AGCGACGCCGTGCCGATTTTCGTGGAGGGCGCGGCCAAGGCCGAACCGGCCAAGGCCAGAGCGCCCGCCAGCCCCAGGGCAAGGTGTGCGAAGCGGTAGAACCCACCTGACCCCATGTCCCCCCCAGGACTGGCGCTCGCCGCCAAGTTGCGAGGTTATGGCCAAGCTTTAGCAACCGTCAATTGCGCCTTTGCCGTTTAACCAATCCAGGTGGTGGAAATCAGTGGCTTGAACGCTATTTCTTACCTGCGGCAGCCTTTGCACCGACGTCCGCCAGGGCGAAGCGCTGTTCCTTTGACTGCCAAATCACGCGCCGATCGCAGCGGGCCTTGGCGTTCGCATCACCGCAATCACTCCCGCCGAGCGTCAGCCACAGGGCGTAACCCGTTTCCGGCTTGCCCTCCAGGCGCGCCCCGAACGCCATGCGTTGGAACGCCGGAAGCGCCCGGCCATCCGCGAACCCTCGAAAGACCGTCACCTGCGAACCGGCGTCCACGAAGGCCGCGGGCCGCGTAGGACAGGGATAGCGGCTCGCGTCCACCACCCAGTCGGCGACCTTGTCGCCATCGAGATCGATGCGGTCCGTGAGTTGCGCCGCAATTGCAGGGGTGAGTTCACCGCCGCATTGCCGGGCCAGTTGTTGGGTGTAGGCCGCGACCAGATCGGGGGCGCCACTGGGTGCGGCGACGCTAGAGCCATGCGGTCGCGCCGGCGGACCCAGATGCCGTCGTCGATCATCCACTGGCGCAGCGTCTCGATACCGATGGGAAGGCCGTGAACCTCGGCCAGCTTCTCGGCCGCCAGCGTCGGCCCGAAATCCTCGTAGCGCTCGCGGACGATGGCCAGACAGGTCTGGCGGAAGGCCGCGCCGTGAGCCCGATTGCTGGGCTTGCCACGACGCTTGGAGATCAGGGCGTCCGGGCCATGGGCGCGGAAAGCGTCGAGCAACTGATAGACCTGCCGGCGCTGCAAACCGATCAACGCCGCGGCGTCCTCAACGCGCGTCCGGCCGTCCGGCAGATCGATCATAACCCGCAGCCGGCTGAGCTCTGTGCGGCTCATCGTAATCACCGTCATCCGCCGCCACCTTCAACGCCGCAGCCACAAGGGACGGTTGTGCCATCTCAATCGGTGAGGCCGGTGACATCTCTATCGGTGATCTACAGCACCGCCGCGGTTATCCGGTTTTATCGGAAGTGGGGGTGGCGTCAGTCCGCCGAGGCTTCCGCCCACCGTCGAACGATCGCCTTCAGCTCGTCCATCGTAAGCCATGGGCGCTTCGCATGCACCATCCGATGGCAGTTGGCGCAGAGGATCGCCAGTTCAGTGAGCTTGGTCTTCGCCCCAGGCTTGAGCGTCTCCAGGGCCTTGGTGTGGTGAACTTCGATGAAGCCGTTACCTCGCGAGCCATAGACCTCAGCGAAGTCAAAGTCGTAGGCCTCGCAGACTAATCGTCCGTGTACGGCTTTCGCCTGTTCCTTTCGTTTGCGAGCGAGGGAGGCGTCCCGTTCACGGTAGTGATGCATACGACTGAGAACAGCGCCTTCGGCAGCTTCAACGTCGGCGCTAGTGTCGGGCGCCGTGACGATCTCGGGCGCTTGTTCGAGCGCGGCGCGTATCGCGGCCGCTGTCGCCCTCAGACGCGGTCGGTCGCTCGCGAAGTCGTTCCAGACGTCCTGGTCGCCGCGACCACCATGGGCCAGACCTTTGCGACCGCGGGCGAGGTATGCGGGGTCGAGGCGTTGGAAGTTGCCAAGCTTCATGGAAACGCCGGTGGCATTGCGGCGGTTGGCCTGGCCGAGGTCTGCGCCCCAAAGTCGATTGAGAAGCAGCGAAAGCTCCTGGACGGCGGGGTGCGTTTGGTCCGCCGTCGGGTGATCAAGATAGACGTCGAGTGCGAGGATCAGCTCGTCACGGGTCCAGTTTGGATTGCGGGACGTCTTGGCGGGCGCCGGCGCGATCTCGATCACGTCAGCCGCTGTTACCTCGAACCCTGGCGCGCCTCCGTTACACGTCGGGCAGCGTCGGAGCGCGATATCGCTGCCATTCGCGCCGTACTCGTGAGCGCAGTGTTGGCATTTGAGGACGTAAATCTTTTGACCGTGGTCGGTGCCGGCGCGGCCGGTGGGGCCGAGAACTACCTGGTCGTCTGCGTTGAGGTATCCGACGCGGGTGCTGAAAGCCATTCGGGAGTCTCCGGACCACCCATTGTCTAGGTCGCGGCCTCTCGGGGCGACACGCAAATGCAGCTTGGCTGGCAGGAACAATTCGACCACATCGTCTTGCCGGCCTCGGCCATTAGCGACTGTCCAGCGTCCGTACGTGCGCGAGCGCTTCGTCCACCTCTTCCGGCGCACAGGCCAGCAGAGCGCCGGCGCTGTCTCTGGAAATCAGTCCCTGCCTTTCCGCGCGTCCCACGAGGATCGCGAAGCGCCCTTGACGGGATACGGGCACGCTTTTGGGTTTGAAGAAGCCGACGCCCAACTCTTCGCGACCCTTGAGATCATCCTCAGGCTCAAGGTGCAGGTGACGCACCGACTCGGGGGGCAGGATCTGGCGGTTCGTGAGATGGTAGATCATCGCCGCACGGCCAATCCCGTACCTAGCGACCACCTTGCGGAAGCCTTCGTCCGGGTCGGCCTCGCTCGGATAGAGCTGCGCGATCGCATCCCGCGGCGCGAGAAATTCAACGGCGAACGCATTGGCGCGCTGCTTGACCGGATCTATCGTGGAAACGAACTCGCGCTCAATGTCACGGTAGCCTCGCGGCGGAGGTGGGGATCGGACTGAGGGAAGAGGATGGCCGCGCGCTTCTCTATGGGCGCTCCATCCTCGGTCTGCAGGCCTTTGCACAAGCGGCTTTCAATCGCTGCGCGCCCGCCATTCCCGTCTGAACGTTGCCGAGGGGCCTAGCGAGGCTGAGGCTCACAAGGGCCGGTTATGACTGAGGCTGTGTAAAAACTCACGGCCGGCATGGGTTCGCCGTCCCAGCGCGGCGCGAGACGCAACGTGCCCTTCAGGCCCGGATGATCGTCCATTCGCCCAACATGAACCACCGGGACTGGTATGTGGCGCTGACGCGGGCCACCCTGAGCGTGACGGTGCTCTCGCCGCGTCAGACGCTCGTGTTTCAGGCCTACTGAGCCGGGTCGCTGTTTCGTAGTCCAGGCTTACTAACTACGCCGCTAGGTCCCCACAGCGCCGTGCGGGGAGCCTTCGGCTCTTATACGCGTCATCGCGGTTGCCGCCTCTCGGATGGGGCCCAGCTCATCGTGACACAGCTGAGCTAGCCAGTGGGCTTTCGTCTTTGGCGACACATGCTGAGAGCCCAGCAGCGGCAGAGCCGCGAGCCGCACCTTCGCGTTCGTCGAGGACAGCAGGCCGAGAAGGCGGGCGATCTCATCCGCGGCGTAGGGCAGATCCGGGCGCAAGAGCAGAGCGAGACCTTCGATGCGGAGGTCCGTGGAAAGCAGCGTCTCGACGAGGGCCGAACGCGTCCCCGCCTCCTCCGCGAGCCGCGGTGTCAGCAGCGCAGCCGCCGTCTCGCGGATATCCCTGCGATCATCATGGAGCTCGGCGACCAAGCGCGGCCCCTCCAGGCCCAGGATACCCATCGCCTCCAGCAGGGCCACGCGGGGCGTGGGCGGCTGCGATACGCCCTCGGGCACCCAGGTCCGCTCCTCTTCTTTCCAGCGCGCGTAGGCGGCTGAGGCCAACGCGGCCTCCGCCGTCTTCGCCTCCGTCGGCGCTGCGCAGATCCAGCGCGCCGCAGTTTCGACCACTGCGCTGTCATGCGCACCCAGACCGGCGGACACCGCGGCTCGTCGGTCCGGGTGCTGACTCACCTGGAGAGCCGTCAAGCCTCTGAAGATCTCGTCGCTCCCAAGGCGGTGAGGCAGTTGGGCGGCTTCAATCAGGAGATCTGCCGCGACGTCGGCGTCCGCCAGCCTCGCCAACGATACGCCGACCCGTAGCGGGGTATCCTTCCCACGTCGGAGCAAATCCGCCGCGACGCGCCGCACGAAGACCTTGTCTGCCCGCGCCGCGACCAGGTCCGCGGCGGGCTGCGCGAGGAGGACGGAGCGGCTCCAGAGCATGCGCTCGACGCGGGACCAGTCCGGCTCAGACCTCAGACGTGACCAATCCAGGTCGGGCGGGTCGGCCTTCGGCAGGCGGTCGAAGATCGCCGATAACGAATCCGCCCCCACCACAGCCAAGTGCCGGGACATCTCGGCCGCATCGGCGGCGAGGCCGTCCAGAGGCACGCCGGCGGCAACGGCTGTCGCCAGCAGAACCTCGGCGCCGTCGCGATCATCGAACGGGCCGGCCACCACGGAGACCTCGGCTGGAACCATGTGGGCCAGTCCCAGGTGGTCGAACATCGCGCCCAGGCAATAGAGCGGGCGCTCGCGATCCCGCTCGGTGCGCTCAGGCGCCAGCGCCCCCATGCGCATCATGCCGACCAGGCGCGCCAAGCCGCGATCGAAGGCTGCGATTCCGCGGCGCACCTGTTCGGCGCCGAGAGCATGTTCCCGGCGCAGCGTCTGGAACGGCTTGCCTGGATCGAAGGTGAGCCCCTTCCCCTCCACAACCGCCTGCATCCGGATCAGGAAGTTGAAGGAGCGGTGTGTGATATCCGCGAAGAGCCGCTCCAATGCGTGGTCCGCCGCCTCGGCCGGCAACCGCGCCACGATGAGCTCCGCCACGCCGATGGCGAAGTCTTCCCTCAGGCTTCGCTCGTCGAGGCCCCTGGCGCCGACATTGATGGTTCGCAGGGCGTCGTCGGGGTCGGGGACCTGCAGCAGGTCTTCCAGCGCCGTGACATAGGCGGCGACGTCACTTGGATCGGGATCGCACGCAAGATGGAGGGCCCAGCCGATGAGACGGCTCCAGCGATAGGGATGGGTGAGCAGCCCGGCTGCGTGTGGACGCAGCAGCTCGCGAGCGCGAGGCGCCAGGCGCACCAGTCGTCCTCCAACCGCGGCCGCACGCTGAGGCAGGGCGCCGATCACACAACCGAAAGCCGCGTCGATGACCGGAGCCAACTGATCCTCGGGAAGCGGGGGTTCGGCTTCCGTCGCGGCCTCCAGCGCGCGTTCCAGCCGAGCCTGCCCATCCTCGCCGGCGAAGCCCTGCGCGATCGTGGTCTCGAGTAGCGGGCCGCCCGCCCCTTGGGCGGCGGCGAAGGCGATCGCTTCGCTGAAGCGGGCCAGGCGGCCCTCATCGCGCAGTACCTCGGCCTGCATCGTGGGATTCGCCTGGGCAAGGAAGCGGCCGGCGGCGAACTCCCCGAAGGTGAGATGCACGAAGGTCAGCGCCTCGTCGGCCCCATGGCGTATCCGCTCGAGGACGCCAACCTGTTCCCAGTACGCGACGCAGGCCGCGACCGTCTCGGCCGCAGCGAGCGGCGCAGCGCCAAGTTCTGGGCACAGAAGCTGGGCGCAGCGTTCAAGGATCACATCGCTGGGCGCCGTCGGTTCGCTCAGGAGCAGCCAGCCGATCGCGTCCCGCACACGCGCCAACGTTGTCGGGGACGCCGGTGGCCGACCGGACCGCTCCGCCCGATCGTCCTCAAGCAGACGAAAGATCTCGCGGTAGAACGCGAGCCGTGTCGCGCCCAGGGGCTGGTTGCGCGCCAGGAGGGCGGCGCACAGCGATAGCAGAAGCGGGCTGCGCGCCGCTGTCCGTCCAGCCCGGCTCCGTTCCAGGGCGTCCTTGGCGAAGGCGCGCAGATCGCGCCGGCGCGGATCGTCCGGCGGCAGCAGGTGTCCCAGGAGCTCGGCCAACCGCTGCGGGGCGTCATCCTGCGGCAGCGACGAAATCTCGTAGTGCCGCCAAGCCTGGGTGTGGCGGCTGCGGTAGCCGATCGGCCGGGTCGTGGCGATGATCCTCGCCTGCGGCTGGCCGACGGCGAAGGCCGCCATGCCCTCCGTCACCAGATCCTGATCGACCCCCGCTTCGTCCAATCCGTCGATGAGCAGCACCCATTCGCTCAACCGGGCGCCTCTCGCCTCCATGGGCGACACCCCTGAACCGTCGAGCCCCAGGGCGAACACCGCTTCGTCGAATGCGCTGCCGGCGCTTCGCATGCGTTGCGCGATGTCGCGAGCCCGTGCCCGCAGGACCGGGAAGCCGTCGGCGGCGTAGGCCAGCGCCAGCCGTCGGACCAGTGTGCTCTTGCCCATGCCGGGGCCTGCGACTACCACCGCCAAGCATCGGAAGCGCCCAATCGCAATGGCGTCCACATCGTCGCTGTTGCGCGACGCGCCCCGCCCATCGAGCCGGTGATAGCGTTCCAGAGCCGACAGGAGATCGGTCTCGCCCTCCGGGGCGCCTGGGCTGCGCCTTATCGGCAACTCCATCCACGCGCGATCCAGCGGCAGCCGTTTGGCCACGCCGATGACCGAGAAGGTGGCGTTGGCCCCGCACGCGAACCGGACGAGACGGTCGGCCACGGCGGCCGGCGCCGAAGCGTTGTCGCGCAACAGCACCCCGCCGGCGCGAAGACGGCCGGCGATAGCTTCGCGCGTGCGCCGACCGCGACGTTCCATCATGAAATGGGCGTCCGCGTAGAGCAGGTTCCAAGCCTCGCGGGCCGCAGTTGGCGTCGCGCAGAGGGTCGATAGGCCCATGATGGCTGTGCGAATGTCGCCCTCGTCCTCGCGCACGATCCGCAGGGCGGTAACCCGCAGGCGCGCGCAGACCGCCGGAACATCGACCTGCGCCGCGCGCAGCCGATCGCCAAACGCCACAGCGAGGGGCCTCAGCCGTTCGCCACGTCCTTCGCCCATGGCCGTGATGTCCTCGGCGAAAGCGGACGCGATCGTGCGGCTGGTTGCGGAATCGACGAGGAGCAAGCCGAAGTCGATGTCGCCGGCGTGGATCGCGAGCGCCAAGCGGTCGATCGCCGCCTCGAAGGCAGCGCCGGCCCGTAGGCCCTTCTTGACCTGGACCTCAACCACCTTCCCGTCGGCCAGGTCCAGCCGCAGATCGTCTCCCGGCCCGCCTGTTTCCGCGGTTACGGCGGCCGGGATGTCTTCCGCAAGACCGCTCAGCCAGCCTAGCCGGGCGCCCAGCGCCGCGTGGGCAAGGGCGATGGCGGTGGCCGCAGCCTGGAAGTTGAACCCTCCGACGGCCGTCGGCCCGCCGCCCCCGGTTCGCGGCGGCTCCACAGCCGCCGACGCCACGTCCGACACGTCAGAGATCGCCTTGGGAGAAGAACGCGCCATCGGGCTCGCCAGCTGACGCCGCCGGCGACGGAGCCCCTTGGCACCCGCGCGGCAACCCACAAAATGGGGGCTGATTCCCTATAGGTGTCATCATGACCGGGACGCCGCAACTACCGTGCATCTGGTGCCGCGCCACACGGTACAAGCCCAGCGTGGAACACATCCTCCCGGATGCGTTGGGATGCCCTCCGGATCTACATCTCGAAGCGGGTGTCTGCGCGCGCTGCAACAACGGTCTCGGCCATGTCGACCAGGCGTTGATCCGCCAGTTCGAGCCGGTCGCCTTCATGGCTGGCGTCCGCCGGAAGAAGGGTCGGCCGCCGGGAATAGATGGTTGGGCGTCACTGCTCGGCCGTCGCGGGACGGCAGGACCGGAAATGCATTTCAACGCCGGCCCCGATGACTGGCTTGTGGATGGCCGCCGCCTCAAGCCCGCGTCAGCCGCGACCGGGGTCCTCGGGCATAGCTTCAGCGTCGAGGACGGTATCGCGACGGTCGGGTATGAGCTGGCGGTCGGCGAAGATCCGAAGCTGGCGCGCGCGATCTGCAAGCTTGCCCTCGGCCTGCTCGCAAAACGGGAGGGCCATGCCGCGGCGCTGGACCCCAAGTACGACGCGGTTCGGCGCTTCGTGCGCGAGGACGAGGGCGACTTCAGCTTTCTCATCCTCGGCGGCGACGGCCGCGATGAGCACACGTTCTGGCGCTTCTACCGCGGCCCGAACGGCGAAGGTCCGGTGATTCCGATCACCCTCTTCGGAATCGAGATGGCCGTGGACCTCGAGGAGGGCCAACCCTCTCTCGCAGTGCTGGAGGCTCGGTTGCGCGAGCAGACGGAACTGACCTGGACACGGCTTCCGCTCTCCGGCGTGCGGCGGAAACGGCGTGGCGCTCGCGGCCGGAGACGCTGGATCGCCGACCCAGCAGAGACACCCGTCTCCGCAGGTTCCGACGCGCCTAGGGCATGACGTTCCCGCGCTTCGCCCTCGGCGGGGGGAAGGCGGCAGCGAGGCGTGTTCGAGTCAGCGCCCTGGCGCGCGTTAGCCGCTCGGCTTCCATTTCGGTTTCGGCGCGCGTGGCGCGAACACCATGCGTATGATCGAGAGCTCTCCGTCGCCCGCCTCGGCGGTTTCGAAGGCGATGCCCGGCGACAGGGCCGCGTAGCGCGCGACGAAGGCTTCAAGTCCCGTGTTCGCCGCGAACACGAAGCGATAGGCGAAGCGCGCCGTCATGCGGTTGACCCGCCGCACCTCGCTTCCGGACGTGACCCGCACATGGCCCATGCGCATGCCGGGCCGCAGGATCGGAAGTTCAGAGCGACCGCGGATCAGCAGCCGGGGCGAGATCGGACAGAGGAACTCGATACGCCCCGTGTCACGCCGGAGGTCGAAGGGTCGCATCCCGTCCTCGGGCTGGTCCGGATCGAAGTAGGCCACCGGGTTGTCGCTGGTGACGAAGTCGTCCCGGGTTTCGTTGTGTACGACCTCGAACCCGATGCGCTCGAAGACCAGGGCCAACGCCTGCATCATCACCGGCATGGCGTGCAGGGACATGTGCGGATCGATCGCCACGTCGATATGATCGAGGAGATCCTCCAACCCCTCCGGGGGCGGGGGCAGTTGGCCCCACTTGTCCATAAGCTTCGCCGTCCGCTTCACGGTGTGGGCCAGATAGTGCTCGTAGGCGTCGCGAGCGGCCGGCGTGCGGCTTCGGAGCAAGCCCAGGAAGTTGAAAAGGGCATCGAGGTGCGCCGGCGTCTCGCGTCCCCGCTCCAGAGCCTCGACCACGCCGGGCCAGTCGGACTCGAAGGTGGAGAACAGATCCTCCAGCGTATTGTTGTCGCGACCCCCCTCCGGAAGCGGCTGCGAGTAGTAGTACCTTTCGAAGGCGATGCTCTTCGGCGCGAGGCGGAGCACCTTCTCCGGTTCGTCCTTCTGATAGGCGACGACCCGGCCCTCCGGGTCGGTGAACCGCGTCAGATAGGTGATCGGAATATAGTGGTGCCGCTTCTTCTGAGGTTCGGCCGCTGGATCGCTCATGAGCCTGCGCCCTGCCACGCGTCGATAGCGCCCTGCACGGGACCGGCGCCGGCGCCGGTCGTGCTTTCCCCGGCCTGCGCGCATGGTCGCGTTCCGGTCTGAAGTCGATCCACTAGAACGGAATCTCGTCGTCCAGCGTCGCTGACCGCGCCGCCGGCGGCGACGCAGGCTTCGGCGGCGGCTTATGCTGGAGATGTTTGGCGATCAGGAAATTGTGGAACGCCGCGGCCAGCTGGAGCGCGAGTTCCGCGTAGGCCATGGGCACGTGCACCACCGCCGAGCCCTGGCCGTGACCGGCGAGCTTGTTGCGCAGGGACGGCAGGGTCTTCAGGACCTGCTCGCCGAAGCTGCTTCGCGCCGACTCCGGCAGGTCGTCCAAGAAACCCTTCGCCAGGAGGGCTTTGATCAGCTGATCGGCGTTGGCGTGCGCAAGCCCTGTGAGGACCTTCAGCATGCTCTCGAAGCTCTTCGACGCGTAAAGGATGGCGTCCTTGGCGTCGCCGGACGCCGCGTCCTGGCGCGCCTGGGCGAACTCGTTCGCCGCCCCGTCGAAACTGTGCGACGTCAGCGCCTGGTGCGCGCCGTCGACGAGGCGCGCGCCCAGGAAGTCGCTGTCCAGCTTGAAGAACTCGCCGTCGGTGAAGCGCCAGGGGCACAGCTTCAGCTCGAAGAGGCCGTTGAGCTTGCCCTTGAAGCCCGCCTTCGTCTCGTCGGTCATCCAGGCGTGGGCCAGTTCGACCAGGTCGAAGACGACCGCGCCTTCGCCGGTGAGGACCAAGTGGCGGATGTTGCCCAGGTTCGGCCCGTAGTCGGGATTCCCGGGCGCCGGGGGCAATCCGTCCCAGCCGTGTTCGGTCACCAACTCGTCGGCGGCCTCGGCCAACACGGTGGAATTGTCGATCCAGCGGTCCGTCGGGTCCCGCTGCACGCCCACGGCGTCGTTGTGCTTCAGCATCTGGGCCCACAGCTTGCGCCGGAAGTCGTCGTCCAGTTCTACGCTGAACTGGCCGCCGGCCAGGGCGCGGTTATAGCGGTGGCTGAAGATCATGCCGTCGCCGGTCCGAGGCCGACCTCGCGAAGACGCGCCTCCAGACGCGCGCGCTCCGCGTCCTTCTGGCTGGCCTCCAGCGCCTTCACGAGATCCTCCTCCGCGCCCGCCTCAGCCAGCGCCCGTCGGGCATCGTAGCGGAGTTCTAGGAACTCGCTCCGGAAGTGGGAAGCCTTGAGGCGCGCCAGGGCCTTGTCGATCCAGGCCAGGGCCTCGGCGGCGTCACCCTGCGCCAGGCGGGCCCGCGCCATCAGCCGCTGGAGCCACTCGCTGGTCTCCAGGTCATCCCGCGTGCGAAGCGCGGCTTCCGCCTCGGGCGCCCGGCCCATGTCGATCAACAGTTCCGCGCGCCGCTGAAGGTGGAAGCGTTGCGGTCTCACCTCGGCGTCATAGAGGGCCAGGGCCTGCCCGCGCAGTCGATCCTTGTCCGCTTCAGGCAGTCTCGCCGCCTCGGCGTAGATTTCCGCCCACGCGAACCGGTCGCTGTCCGTCTGCAGAGAATCCGTCGAGGGCTCCGGCAGCTGGGCCAGGGTCCGGGCGAAGAGCTCGGGCTCCTCGCTGGAGAGGTATCGCCCGATCGCGGCGAACGCCCGGAAGGCCTGTTGCACGCCGACGTTGGCGCCCGCCACGACCGTACGCTCGATCGCCGGGGCATGGCGTCGGATCACATCGGCGCGCCAGGACCCGGAGCCCCAGGGCAAGCGCTCGACCACGCCCAGGAAGACCGAATAGGTGACCTCCTGCTCGCCGGCCACGCGACCGAGGATGTCGTCCACCAGCTCAACAACCCGCGCCACCTTGGCCGGATCGGTGCGGCGGATGTCGATCAGCTGCAGCCGTGTCTCGTGCATCTGCGCCGGACCGTTGAGCACGGCCTCGAACAGCTCGGCCGCGGCCGCGGTCTCGCCGAGCCGCTTCAGCGCCTTCCCCTTGTGATGTTGGATCTGCGCGACCTGGCGCGGCGTCAGGTTCGGAAGCCCGGCGAGAGTGTCGAACGCCGGCAGGCGCGCCCGCAAGCCGGCGGCCGCGGCCTCGTCGCCGTCGAGCTTCTCATAGAGGAACAGCTGCTCGATGCCCTCGATCACGGCCATGACCGCGAGCGCTGGGGGCACCGCGCCGATCAGCGCCTCGGCGTCCGACACCGGATCGCCCACGAGGTCCGGCCGCAACTCGCCGGGATCCCACACCGAGAGCAGCACATACAGGAACGCCGGCTTGCGCAGGCCGCCGGCGACAAGGGACTCGAGCTTGGGCCGCATGATCCGCCCGATGGTCCAGAAGCGCAGGCCCGTCTCATCGGCCGCCGTGAGCAGATAGGCCTCCAGCGCGGCGTCGAGCTCAGCGGCGCGGGCCGGGCCGCACCAGTCGCCGCTGCGCAGGGCCGCGAAGACAACGTCATGGAGGCGCACCAGCCCGCTCCGGTCGGCGGCCGTGAGGCCGTTGCCGCGCAGCTTGCGCACGCCCAGGGGCTGCAGGACCGTTTCGAGGAAGTCCTGACCGCAGGTTGGCTGGTCGGCCCAGGCGAACACGGACAGCTCGGCCTCGAGGGCGGGGCGAAGGCGCCCGAGTAGCCGATCCGCTAGAAGCTGGCCATGGTCCTCCATACGCCCCACCGCCCGGCAGTCGGCGACGATGTCGGTCCAGGCGGCGCCTTGCGCCACCGCTGCGCTCATCAGGCCGAGCGTCAGCGGATGGCCGCCCACGGTGGACCAGATCACATCGACAGCGTCCTGGGGGCAGGCCTCGGGCGCGTGGCTCAGGAGAACCTCGGCCTCGGTGCGCGACAGCAGAGGCAATTCATAGGCGTCGGGGGTCACCGTGCGCCGGGTCAGGATGACGTGCGACTTCGGACCGCAGAGCGCCGCGATGGCAGCGACCGATAGGGCCGGGTCGGCGTCATCGATCACCAGCAGGCAGGCACGGGTGCGGAGGAGGGCGGCCACGTTGCGGGACTCGCCGCCGCGCACCAGCGCCAGGGCCTGCAAATCCTCCGGTCGGCGGACCTCAACGGCGTCCAGCCAGATGGCCAGGTCGTAGTCGTCCTCGTGGTCGGCTGCGAAGGCCGCGGCGGCCGCCGACTTCCCGAGACCGCCCAGGCCGCTGATCGTGAGGGTCGGGTTCCCGCTCAGCCGCCGAGACAGTTCCTGATCCACATCCGGCCGGATCAGATGACGCCGGTCGGGCGCGGGCGCCAGCCGGCTCACGGCCTCCTCGTCCCGGATGCGCTGCAGTTCAGGGAGGTAGGGCGCGAGGCGGCGCACGAACGTATCGCTGAAGATTAGTTCCTCGACGATGTGGGCGGCGATCTCCTCGGCGCCCCAGAGGTGCAGGATCTTGCCGCTCATCGTCGGCCAGGCTCCGACCTGCGTTTCGAAGGCCTGTGCGATCTGGGGACGCTTCGGCTGACCCGAAAGCAGGAAGATGTCCTTGGCCGCCGGCTTTCGCTTCAGCGCCTTTTCGAGATCGGAGACCGCCTTCCCCATCTCTCCGGCGAAGTAGTCCGAAACGGCGGAGTACTCCGCCACCATGCGGCCGTCGTCGCTCACGGAGTCCACCACACCGGCTACGGGATAACCAAGCAGGTTCGTGCCCTGGTGGTTCAGGGGGATCTCCAGGAGCGCGTCGAGGAAGATCGCGCCGAACTTCTCGAAGTCGGCGGCCACATAGCCGATCGCCTGGGCCAGCCGATCGATCTGCGCGACCTTGCGTTTGGGGTTCATTTACACGTCTCGTACGGGCTCGCGGTCATCTTTGTAGCGCGGTGCGTCTGAGACAGTGAAACGGCCTCCTGCGGCACGCTCCAACTCGGCTAGAGGCGCAAGGTATTGAGGTCGTCCACATCCGCGTCTGGCGCCTCGACGCACAGTCTTAGGAAATCCCGGAACAGCCCGTGCATGTGCGCTTCCGCAGCCGACGCCAGCTGGGCGCGGTAGGCCGCCACGCCAACGGCGGCGCTTATCGCCGCCACCACCAGGCCGATGCTGGTTGCGAAGGCCGCAGTCTCAGTCCAGTTGATCCGGGGCAGCTCGTTCAACATCTTCGGCGCCGCTATTTGTTGAGTGGCCAGGCGGCGCGCAATTGTTCCGGCGTGTCGTGGAAGACGTTGAGGTCCATGTCGCTTGCCGTGCCCGGCACCCGATATGGGCAGGCGGTCGGCATGCAGTTGATCTCACTGGAAAACTGCCAGATCGCGTAGGTGCTCCAGGGACCCGTGGGGAAGTCGGAGACTGTCGCTTTGAAGCGGGCGTACCACAGCCGGGCGTCGCGGAATTCCGGCTTGCCCGTCCAGCTGCGGGACAAGACGGTGGCGACCGAGTGGTTGGCGTACACCAAAGGAAGACGGCCGGTCCTTTGCTTTACGGCGCGAAGTGCGGCCTCGACCTGAGCCACACTGACTTTGAACGCCGGGCGCTTACAAGCGCTGGACGTGTCCAGGCATTCCACGTCGATCGCGTAGGTTTCTTCAGGATGGATTCCCGTGGCGGTGAGGTAGTTGCCGATTTGCGCGCCCACATCTGCGGTGGTCAGCAAGTGGTAGGATCCCCACCGATAGCCTCGACGGGTAGCCTCGGTTCGCCGGGAGCCGTACTTGGCATCCTGGCCGAGCCCTTCGGAGGCTTTGTGGATGACGGCCGCGACCTTTTTGTCAGTGGCGACCTTGTCCCAGTCGATCAGGTTGCCGGCAAACGGGTCCAGCACGATCGCGGCGTCAACGTCTTTCCAGGGCTGCGAGAACTCGCTGGCGACACTGCAAGCCGGCGTGGCGACCGCCAGCGCGAACAGCAGCTGGGCCAAGGTGTAGATGCGCATGCGTGTTGCCCTTTTTCAATATCGGGACGAGCTGCGTAGCTCGGCGTCCCAGCCCAGAAACCCGAATGTGGCGCTACGGCGCTACGGGCGCAGCGGCCTTGGGCTTGAACACGACCAAGTACTTTGCACCCGCAGGATCGAGCGCCTGTTCCGAAGTCTTGGCGGGTGGTTGGCCTGCGCCCCAGACGCGGAAAACGAGGTCATCGGTGGCCTTAAGGCCGCCCTCCGCGGCCACGTCCCAGTTCGCGGCGAGTTGCGCCTTTCGCGTCGCTGCCGCGGTGGAAGTCAGGAAGGTTTCGACGAGAATGTCCATGGAGGCGCTCCTCATTAGGGGCAAAGCGTGGTGGTGGCTTTCTCGATGTCCGCCGAGTTTGCCCACACGTCGATGATGTGGAGCATCGCGGCGGACGTGGTGGCGCTCTTTGCCTCGGTTTGCGCCTTCCCGGCAGGTAGCTGGGCGGCGAAGGCCTCGGTGCCCTTCTTGGTTGCGCAGGCAGCGGCGCGATCGGCGAGGGCTTGATCGGCCGACGCCATAGTGGTTCCCAGCGCGACCGCAGCCACAATATCGGGCTTGCCGGAATCGACGGCGCTGGAAATGGCCGCCGCCTTGGCTCCGGCGGCGGCGGCGGCGGGATCCTGGATGGACAAGACCTGGCTCACGGCCGCATTCGACGCGAGCCTCTGGGCGGCGACACCGGTCGCGAAGAACTGGGCAAGGCCTAGGTTGGCGCTTGGGGCGCTTGAGGCTGTCGCGCCGCCTTTGGCCCCGAAGCTCGCGAGCACGGAGTAGGCATCCCCTTCAGAGTCCTCGGAGCCCGCCTTCTTCTCACCGTGTCCGACATACTTAAGCTCGTCAAAGGGCACGCAAGGCGCTGCCCCCGAAGGACAAACGTTCGGCTTCCACGTCGCACCGGCCTCGGCGGCGTTGGCCACGAGCGGCATCCAGACCGCTTCCGACCGCTTATAGCCGATCGTGATGCTGGGAGTGGGGGAGCCAGTCGTCCCGCCCGCTGACGAGACGTCGATTCCGAAGTTGGTTGTGGTGCCAAAAATCAGCACGTCGTTGTGCTTGATCATGCTCTCGCAACCGCCCAGGAGTAGCGCTCCGCCTAGGGCGAGCCGGGTGATGAGACGCATAGGTTCTCCCTTCCTGATGAGCTTGCGATGAAGCGCTCCGCCTCGGCGAGCTGTTGGTCCGTGGCCACGTTGAAGATCACGCGGCAGGCCTGGCCCACGACGAGCTGGGTTGATGCCCGCCATCCGGCCCCGAGATGCCGGCCCGCGACACCGAGATCGTCACGCCACAGGCCCAGCACCTGGCTGCGTTGCTGGAGGGTGTTCGGTTCAACCGCGTCGCTCCTGACGCGGACAAGTCCGATGTAGGTAGCGTCCTGGCCGCCGGGCGACCGGATGGTTGTGCAGGCGGCCAACTGGCAGAGGCCGACGGCTACGCCTGCGGCCAGAAGCCTGCGAATACCATTCCGTGTGTTTGCGCCGCCACCGCCCATGTCCCATCCCCCCGGATGACGCAAAGGACGTTGGTCTTTGGGCGACCGCTAGTCAATTCAAAGTTGTGATTTCCCGGAATATATATTTTTTTACTGGCGGTGCGGAATTGGCCGCCAGATGGGCGATTCCGGTGCTGTTTAAGGCGGCGCCCAAACCCGCATGAAGCCCAGGAATGCCAAGCGATGGGCGTGCGGGTACTGACAAGTTAAGTCAGAAGCGCCGTTCTCCGGTGCCGGCGACCCTTTTTCACGCCAAAAAAGCCATAGAAATCAGCGCGGGCAGGCCCCCGGCTTCAGGCCAGAACGCTGCGATTTTGCCCTAGCAGGCGAATTGTGGCTTTAACCTGTCAGTACCATCTCCGCCATCTAGCTTTATGCGAAATGGAGGAGCTCGGCCTCGGTCGCAGCGCCGCTCCGGGCGGTGACGCAATGTGGGTTGTGCGGCCTCCACCACTTAGTGGAACCGGATCACTTCGCTTGGAACGGGGCTCACGGGCGTCAGCCGCCCGGATTGGCGATCGCGCACATAGAGCGGCCCCCGCCTCGGCGTTCCATTCTGCCGGGTTGTGAGTATGCGCCGCTCTTTGGCGAGTTGGGCCGTTTTGTCTGCCCGCTGGCTGGTGACTTCGAAACGTCGGGAGACCTTGTCCCCGCTAAACATGACGTAGTCGATGCGACGAGCGGTTTGCGTCTTCGGATCAATGGCGTTGCGCCCGTTTCGATTGAGCAGATAGGTCTCCGATTGAATTCTCTCGCTCGGGTAGCGGTCCGCGAGAATTCGTTCGGCCGAGGCTTCCCGCCGGAGGCCAGCGCATTTTACAGCGATTGCACGGCAGGGCGGGGGGGCTGAAGTCGTCGGCACGCGTTGGGGCATCGCGGTGCGCGAACCTACTCCGAGGTGCCGAACTTGCCCTGCAATCGATTGTTGAACCCGCGCCGCCGCGGCGCCCGAAACGGTGCGTTGAACGCTTCCGGCCCAGGCGCTGGCAGGCGCCGAGCCCCCGACCAGAAGCAACATCAACAGGGTGATGTTGCGGTTTGATGCAGGACTCATCGAACACCTCGATGGAAGAACATGGTCAACAGTCCGCGGACCAAGCGGAAGGGAAGGAAAAGCAGAAAGCGGATCAGGTCTGCCAGCAAGGCCCCCAGGGCGTGATCCGTAACAGCGCGACCGACACTCAAATTCAGAAGCGCGCGGGCCACCGAGAGCCCAAACGCGACGGTGAGCAGCAGCAAGGCCCAGAGCGGCACGAACTGGAGCAGCGGTGCGATTAGTGGCGGCAGAAGGATGGTGGCGACGCCGGCGATAAGCAGGATCGCTCCAACGCGTTTGGCCCGAAGCATGAAAGCCAAGCCTGCCGCGACGAAAAGAAGCACGACGTATTCCGACGGGATCAGCATCACCAAGGCGGGCATTTATGTGTCCCTCTGGAGACGGGCAGGCAAAAGGGGCGTGCTGAGTAGAAACCAGGCCTTGCGAGAGCGATCGAGCGCGCGCTGTTGTCCGGTGTTGAGGCCGGAAGACACAGACGCACCGCCGTCAACCACCGCGAACCGTGACTTTGATGGCCCCGTGATCGCTGAACCACCAGCGCCAGAACGCTTTGTGCCGAGCGCCCTGGGCACCCGCGGCGAGAGGTCGGCGCATGTAGTCGATCTCAATGGTCGCGCCAGAAAAGTCGGGATCCAGTTCGCTCGCCAGCCCGCTTGCACGGTAGGTGTCGACCGGATCGCCATCCCGGTAGTGGGAATAGACTCCGGGCGTGTGCTGGAGACCGTCGCCGATGTAAATCAGGGTGCGTCGCGGCGCCTCTGCCGAGAAATCCCGACGGCTAGCAATCGCCGATAGCGACTGCAGGACGGGGCTTTCTTCCCCCGCCGGTAGGCCGGTAAGTTGGGCGGCGGCCGTCTCTAGCGGCGCCAGGAAGGCCTTGCGCCACGCCCTTTCGATCAATGCCGGCGTCTCGTTCAGTTCATTGACCTCCGAGCCGCGCCCCGGGCTGCAGAGCGACAGGACCTCCTCCGGCTCCCAAGGGCTGTCGGGACGGATGAGCAGCAGGGTCAGTCTGCCATGCCGCGGCAGTGAACGCGCGGCGGCCCCGGCCGTGCTCAGCAGCCGTTTCGCCTGATCGGGCGTGAGCCGGTCCGTCGCGTCGATCACTATAGCTACATGGGCCGGCGCGAACCGGTCAGGACTGCAATGGAACGCGTCCGCTTCCTCCACCTTATTGAGGTTCAGATAGAGGGTCGAACCTCCGACCAAGAGCACGGCGGCGGCGATCGCGCCGGCGAACGATAGCTGGGACCCAGTGAAGAGCTTTTGCATGGCGGTTATCTTGATCAAGCTTGGGGTTGAGGAGCGGCGGTGACCGTCGGGCCTTTAGGGGCCGGGGCAGGGGCGGCATAGGGTTCCAGGTCACGTCTGGCGCGAGACTCGATGGCGTCAACGGCGGCGCCGAACGCGTCCAGTCGAGCTGCGAGCATGTCCGCCAGTTCGCGATTGAGCCCGGCCGCGGCGTCCATATTCTTCTGGTGGATGTCGGCGGCGCCGGCGGCCAGCTTGCGAGCCTCGGAGCCGTCCGGAAGGCCTTTCAACATGGCCCGAAGATCGGGGAAGGTCGCAAAATAGGCTGGCTCGGGCGCGGTGCGGACCGCGAGATTCTCATTGCGGTAAGCAGAGAGCAGGGTCGAACCCATGTCCTTCCATTCCATGATGCTGTCCGAGATTTCGTCGGCGCGCTGGACCGCCTGCTCGGCGATGTCGAGCGCTTCAGTGACTTTGCCGGCTTCGTCCTGAAGTCGTGCGCGCACCAGGTTCTGAGCCGCGGCGACGGCGGCCTTCATTCCATCGAGGCTCGCAAGCTTCGCAGCGGAATAGGCGGCGCAAGCGCGCCGCCAGGGCCGCGCGTAGGCGCGATACTTCAGGTAGGGGTCATGTGGGCTGTCCTCGCCGCCAGCGCCCTTCTGGAGGGCCAGGACGAAGAAGACCAGGCCAAGCAACAGCAGACCGATCGACGTGGCCGACAATTCACCGATCGTCTCGATTGACGCCGATTTGCGGAACGCCGTTGCGATCTCGTCGGAGACGCCTGACTGCAGCACCTCGCGGTAAGTGGCGGCCGTGAGATTGACCCACATCCCAAGCAGGACGCCGGCGCAGGTGAAAAGCACGCCGAGCAGCCGTACCGGCGTCGAAACGTGCCAAAGCAGCCGAAGGCCAAACGTTCCAGTCAGAAGGCCTACGCCCAGGTTCGCGAGGGCGAACATGGACGCAAGCAGGTAGCCGCCGATAAGGCCGCCCCCGGCTAGGCCGAATGCGCCCGCGTTGACGATCGACTCGCCGATCCAGAGCCAGATCATCAGGCTCCAAGCCTTCAATACGTCGTCCGCATACATCGGCTCGCGGTCGAGGCCATTGGTTCGCTTGAAGGCGCTCATCTGGCGGTGCGTGCGTTCCTGCGCCTTCCACAGGTCGCCCAGGCGCTCGGCATCCGACAACTCGGCCCGCCGCAGGCTGAGTTCGGCGTCGGCCTTTGCGGCGTCGGCATCCAGCAATTTGGGCGTGCGCAGGCCGATCAGGTCCTTGGCTTCCGCGAGACGCGAGTCGAGGAACTGCCGGAGCAGGTTTCCGCCGGCGTCCACCGCGTTCAGCGCCTCATGCTGCGCGACGTCGAGATCGGTGGCTTGGGTCGGCGGGCGATCATGGACGCCCTCGCTACGCGCGCGCGCCAGGAGCTTGAGGTCTCGAAGCAACCGCTCGTAGTTCGCTCGCAATTGCGAACCGACCTGCGGGATCCAGCGCGTGCGCGTGGCCGAGGACTTGGCGAAAGGTGAGATGGCGAGGTTCGGGGTCATGCTGTGCCTTCGTCGAGAGATGATGAGGTTGGATAGCTCGCGCCCGGATCGACGGGGCGGTGTGCAAATTTGCGGAATGGGCTCACGCCATGGTTTCGTCGAGGTAGCGCTGGCGGTGCCGGGGGTGACGGTAGGGACGCCGTCGCGAAGGTTTCACCTTCGGGCGGAACGGCCCCTGCGGCGCCAGCAGGTCGCGGGCGATTAGGTTGCGCAGATTGCGCGTACGCTCAGCGCGCTCGGATATGCCGAGAAGCTTGCGGCGCAGGGATTTGGCGTGGCGCAGAGCGTAGGCGAGGGGCGTGGACATGAGGCGTCTCCGTGGCTGTGGAGACGCATCGATAGGACACGGTCACGATCCCAGGGACGACCTCAAAATTGCGGCCGGCGGCAGCGGCGTGCGGGGATCATGGCTCGAGGATGAAGATGTTGGCGGGTGACACGTTCACACCGAAACGTACCCGTTTGGCGGTGTCCTTCACGTTGTCCTGGAATATGGTCTCGCGCACCTCCGGGTTCGTCACATGCGCGGCGAATTTCGTGCCTATGTGGGTCCTCAACTCAGCAAACAGACCGGTATTTTGCTTTTCGTTGCGAGCGATAACCGCGGCAGGGTCATCTTTCTCCCAACGTGGAATAATTCTCGTATCCACAAGCGCGCGCTGGTCCTCACTCTTCTGGCTGCCGGAGTCCTTCTGGCTGCCGGAGCCTCGGAGCCCATCGTAGATGTCAATGTAGCGTCGAACTGGATTGTCATCACAGTCTTGGGGCCTGGCGAGAAGGCTGTTGCTGAGCCAGCCGCTGTGGTTACCGCCTTCGCCCTCGGGACCAGCGCCCAGGGCGCCGTCGCGGGCGCGTTCGCAGAGCAACTGATAAAAGGCAAATTCGCGAGGGCCCAGCTTGATGGGGGAAAGCCCCGGCAGCGTAACCTGCCTAGAGGCCGGCGCCAGTGTAAGTGTGATCGGCGTCTGTTTCAGCGCCATACCGACCATGACGACGACGTCGGCATAATTGAGATCGCGTTCGAGCAGGTCCTTGGGCAGCAAGTGGCGGACGCTGAAATAGGGAATGTCCGCCAGATCGATCTTGACATACTTGCCGTTGAGGGGGGCGCCCGAGGGCTCGGCAAGCGGGACGCCCTGGCTGTCCATGAGCATCACGTCGAATGTCGTCGGATACCAGAAGGCGGAGGCGCGTTCGGCCTGCGGCGGCACCAGCAGGGCGTGAGACAATCGATCCTTCGGACGGCCATAGAGCGACAGTGCGACGCCCGCATGGAAACTCATCGTCTTGCGGCCACCGGCCAGTGAAACGTGCAAACGGGACTTATTATCCGCCGTGATGCGCCGAATGAGCCGCACCATCATGTTGCCGAACGCCTCGGCGTCGGCGGCGGTCCGCACGTCTTCTATCTCACCGGCGGGGATACTGACCTCCAGGGTCGGGATGGACCTTCGCATGACGCCGCACAGCTCCGCGATGCGTTCGGCGAGCCTTTGAGCCTTGAAGGTCCCCCGGTTTGCGGCGGTTCCGGCCACGATCACCTGCTCCGGCCAGAAGTCCGACTTTGCCCGTGGCGCGTTCGCCTGGTCGGCCAGGGCGTAGAGGGTTTCCGTAACCAGTTGCGGGGCCAGGCCGCCCGTGATCACCAGGACATCCTTCTGTGTCATCGCCAATGCCTTGCCAGGGTCGGGAAGCGGGTCCCCGGCGCAGCCTGACGGGTAGCTCGGTCGCCGTCAAAGGTTGAACTCGATTGGGCCGGCTGTTCTCGGAGGGACCGCCCGCATCGCCGGTGCCGCGCCCTCTGGCGCACGCACGGTTTGCGTGTCTACTCTTCAGGAAGGGCCTTGAGGGACGCTCGGCCGCGGGGGTTTTGGTTGGGGATGCAGAGCGCCTACCTCTTCGAGGCTAAGGGGATACAGCGTTGGGTGCTGGAGGGTGGTCGCCTACGCGACATCGCCGCCGCCAGCGCCCTGCTCACCGGCGCCGCCCGATCGAGCGAGGATGACACGCTGGCCGCGGTGCTGGCGCAGACGAGGTTCTCGCCTAGGTTCTCCCGCCGGGCCGGCGGAGCCTTCATGCTGCATTTCGAGCATGATCAGGCTCCAGCCTTCGAGCGATTCCGCATGCTTTGGCGGCTCGCGTTCATGCAGCGGTTGCCGGGGCTGGAGTTCACGGAGGGCTACGCCGAGCACCCAAATGACCCGCTAGCGGCGCGGGAGGCGGCCTACATCGGGAAAGCCCGCCGGTGGTGGAGCGGGAGGGAAAACAGCATGGCCGGACTGGCTCCGTTCGGTCACGCCCTGACGATCCTGGCCCAGCGGACCGGCCGGCCCGCTGCCGAGGTGACGGGGCCGGGGGAACGCATCGATCCGATCACCCAGGCCAAGCGCGCCGCCGACGACTTGCACAACCAAGTGGGCGACATGATGAAGACCGGCGCGACCTGGCCCGACCGGATGGACGGCGATAGTTTGGGGGAAGGAGTGCCGTTCCCGTTCAACGGCCGCGAACCGCGCATCGCCGTTGTCCATGCCGACATCTCCGCGCTGGGTCGGTTCTACGAAGCGGTTGGCGAGGTGGCCAAGGGCCGCGACCGCGCGCTGGAGATCTGCCTCGCGGCATCGACGGCCATCGAGGACGCCGTCAAGGACGCCGCGCAACGGGCGTGCGAAGATGCGCTGTCCAAGGACAGCGGTGCGATGCCCGCCCGACCGGTCCTGATCGGTGGCGACGACATAACCATCATCCTGCGCGATGACGTGGCGCTGCCGTTTGTGAGCGCGTTTCTAGGGGCCCTCGAAAAGGCGACCCAGGACCGTCTGACGACATTCGCTACCACCTATGACCTCCGGGATACGCCCGGAATCGCGGTGGGCCTGACCGCGGGGGCGGGCATTGCGTTCGGCGGACCCAAGCAACCATTCTTCCGGTTGCTCGAACTGGCCGAAAGCCTCTGCAGCTACGCCAAGACGCGCGGAAAGCAACTGACCGAAGGCGGCGCCATGCCGCCATCGGTGGTGGCCTTCTACCGGGTTACGGAGTCGGCGGTGGCCGACAGCGCAGGCGACCTGTTCAATGACCGATTGAAATCCAGTTGGGGCCACCTCAGCAACCAGCCCTACGGCCTTGGCGAGGAGACTCGTCCATCCCTGCCTAGGCTCGATGCCTTGAAAGAACTTCGGCAGGCCATGGACAGCGAGGCGCTGGCGGTCGGAAGCCTGAGGAGCCTCAAATCGCTGCTCCTTCAGGAGAAACGGGACGAAGCCCAGCAGGTTTGGAGCCGCTGGCGGAAGATGGCGGGGAAGAGGTCGAAGCCGGCCCTCGATGAATTCGACAAGGCGCTGGGAAATTTGACGGGAAAATCAGCGGGCGACCTGGAGCGCCTCTTCGACGCTAAGGAAGAAGACGGGATCACGTCGCTGTTCGACGCTCTGGAATGGCGGGCGGTTGCATGAGCGAGCTGATCCTTCCCATCACTTTCTCGGCCTTCTGGCTGCACGCCCACGGCGAGGGCGGTGGGGCGGACTTCGATCTGGTGATGGAACGAGATAGGGAGGGTTTCCCGGTTCTCCGGGCGCGTCACGTCGCGGGCCTGCTGCGTGTGGCGCTGTTGCGCGCCGAGGCCTGGGAATGGTTCCCCGCAGCATCGACCGGCATCGCATCGATCCTGCTGGGTGATCTTGGCGACAATGGCCCCGGTTGCCTTTCGGTGTCGGACGCAAGACTGTCGGACGGTCTGCAGGAAGCTCTGGGCCCTGATCGGACCTGGGCGCTTTTCCAACGCATCCCGTCGACGGCCATCGACCCGAAGACCGGGGCGGCGAAGCCCAAACACCTTCGCGCCGTGGAGGCGGCCCTGCCCGTGCCGCTACGTGCGAGGATCCAGTTTGAGCCGGGAAGGCGGCGGATCTGGGCGGGCGGGCGACCGGATGAACACGCGGTTCTCGCGAAAGCCGAACAGCATTGGCGAAGCTGGATCGCGTGCGCCTGGCCGGCCTTCGACGAAGCCGGCGCCAAACGTACCCGTGGCTTCGGCCGGATCGCCTGGCGAGAACTATCTGGTGAGGCGACCGGAGCATGAAAGCCTTGCGCCTCCATAACCACGAACCGGTGGTCTTCTCGTCGTCGGCCGCGAGCGCGGGGGGCCATGCGACCCTTGCCCATGTACCAGGGTCGGCTCTCTGGGGCGCCGCGGCGGCCAAGGTCTACGCCAGGGACGACGCGCAAGGCGCTTTCGTCGAGGTCCATAGCGGCGACCTTCGGTTCTCGGCGGCTTTTCCGTTGTCGCGGGGCCACCCCGCCTTTCCGATGCCGCATACGTTCCAGGAGCCCAAGCACGAGAAGGGCGGCTTGGCGGACGGGATACTTACGACCGCTGTGTGGAACATGGCCGACCGGGGGGTGGCCGATTTGAAGAGCGGCCCCGGCGAGGCCTTGAAGGGCTACTACCTTGCCGCCGACCATTCGGTGGTTCGGCCCAGGCGGATGGATCGTGGCAAGACCGCGATCGTTGAGGGTGAGCGCCTCGCGGCTGACAGCCAGTTCTTTCAGTACGAATATCTGGCAGCGGGCCAGGACTGGCTTGCCTGGATCGACGGGCCGGCGGAGCTTTGCGAACGAGCAAGCGCGTCCATGATCGGCGATGGCATCCGGCTCGGCCGGTCAGGACTGAAGGAGTTCGGCGGCGGCTTTCGCATTGAGTTGGCCGATGCGCCGGATTCGCGCGCAGGGCAATGGACCGAGACGCTGGCGGCGGGGGATGCGCTCATCCTGTGGTGCCTCACCGATATGGCCCTCACCGACTCTTACGGGATGCCCGACCTTGCGCCGGACCTCTCCACTCTTGTTGGCGAGCCGCGGACGGAGCGTCTGGCGCCAGGGCGGAGCACTATCACCACGCGTCGCTATGCGCCGTACAACGCCTATCTGCGGGCGCTGGACCGGGAACACGCCGTGATCGAGGCGGGCTCGGTGCTCGTGTACGATCTCGAGCAGCCATTGGAGCTTGGTCGGTTTCGGAGCGGAATTGGGCAGTGGCGGGAGCGGGGTTTGGGCATGGTGTGGCCGAATGCGCCCATGCTCATGGAGTTGCGCCCGGCGAAGGCCACACCCGCCCCAGCGAAGGCCGCACCGGCCTCGGAGTCCAAACTCAGGTCCGACACGCCTGGATCGATGGACGATCCGCGGCCTGCTCTCGACAAGGATGAACGCCACGTCCGCGAGCGCGCAGAGGCGCGGACGGCCGAGCGTGGCGAACTGGAAGGCATCGGCGTGGACGCGAACCTAGTGCATGAGCGTCTAGGCAAGATCATCAAGGTCGCGATCGGACACGGCCAGGATCCACCAAGCGCATCTCAGTGGAGCCTTATCGCCCGAGAAGCCGAGAACAGCGGCGACCTCAACGCTCTGAAAGCGGTTCTGCTGGGCAAGGGCGGCGCGTGTGTCGGACCGGCCAACCCGGAATGGGAGCCGTTACGCAAGACGCTGGAGGAGATCATTGATAAGGGCGTGAATCTCCGGGCGTTCGCCCGAGCCGCCTGGCGGCTGGCGGCGGAGGCGCGGCAATGACCGGTTCGCTGATGCGTCCGGTTCGTCACTGCGTACGCCTGACGCTTGAGGCCCTGACTCCGCTGTCCATAGCCTCCGGCGAAGTCGACGGCGACCTCGACACCCTGTTGTTTCGCGACTGGAACGGGCTTCCGTGCTTGGCCGGGGCAGGGCTGGCGGGCGTGCTGCGGTCGCTCTCGGTGGACCAGCTTGATCCCAAGGAAACTGAAGAGCTTTGGGGCAGGACTGGCGCCGGACCCGGAGACGGTCGCCCATCGCGGATTTCCGTCTCGTTCGGCTTGGCTCACGATGCGAATGATCGACCGGTGGATGGCGATCAGCCTCCGGTCATGGATAGTGTCTTGAAGCTGCTTGCGAAGCCGGCCCCGGTGTTGCGTGACCACGTCAGGATCAACGCCGACCGCGGAGCGGCCGAGGACACCGGAAAGTTCGACCGTGCGGCCTGTCCGCGCGGTACGCGGTTTAGCCTGGAACTGACGTTGGACGGCGAGAGCCCCGACGACGGAGGCCAGCTTCTGCGTGTTGCGACGCTATTCAGTTCCCCCCACGCGCGGCTCGGCGGCGCCACCCGCAGGGGCTACGGCAAGGTACGTGTCGTACGGGGACACTATGCCGCCATTGACCGGTTCGGCCCGGATGGCCGTCGGCGCTGGATCGCCTATCGGGCCGCACGAATCGATGAAACCCCCAGTGACGGCGGGTTGATCTGGAGAGAACTCGACGCCGTTTCGGAATACCTGAATGCGACGACAGGCCGAGGGGCAATCGTCGGAACCCTGGCCCTGAAGCCCAAGGGATTCTGGCGCGTGGGTCAGGGGGATGTGGCGCGATCCACGGGCTCGAAGCGCCCTGCCCGAATGCCGCTCTCGGAAGCCGTCATTGTATGGGAGCCGATAGCCGAGGGTGTGGGGGAAGTCGCGCGCGTAGACACGACGTCTTTCGTGCCCATCTCAGGCGCCGGGTTGAAGGGTGTGCTGGCCCATCGGGCGGAGTTCCACGCGCGGCGATTGATGCCGGATAAGCCGGCCGAGGGGCGTGTCACGGATGTGCTGTTCGGACAGGCGCTGGACCGCGAGGAGGGTAAAGCCGGTCACGTCCTGGTCGACGACATCTATGTCGACATGTCGCTAAAGGACGCGCCTGTGGCCGCGCGACGGACGCGAAACAGTATCGACCGGCACACCGGCGGCGTCAGGGATGGGCGCCTGTTCACCGATGAAGCTCTGTGGCGCGGCCCCACTTGGACGGCGACTATCACTGTGCTCGCCGGCGCCCTGGCGACGTCCCCAGAGTTCCTCCAGGCGCTTGACTGGGCGATCGAGGATCTCTGCCAAGGTCGCCTGGCGATCGGCGCAGGCGACGGAATCGGCGACGGCGTGTTCGACGAATCTGGATCGTCGATCGACTGGTCGGGCCGCGGATCCAGCTTGGTGCAGGCCGTTGCGGCGGTGGCGCCATGACTGCGGCTATCAAGCAGCTGGCCGACGACTGGGAGAAGCTCGCGAGGGGCGTGGGCGCGAAATGGCGTCTGCCCAAGCTCGCCACAACGCGTCTCCGCGTCGATACGAGAATCTGCGAGACACGCGACGAGGTCCAATCACGCGTTGTCGATCTTGAGACAACCTGGTCGGGATGGTCGCGCCGCGAGTCACGGGTCGAGCGGTGCGGTCCGGGATTTCAGTTGCGGCCGGACGACGCCGGCGCACCGCTCGATGGCGAGTGGGTCTCCCCGGACGGCGGGCAGAGCATCCGGCTGCTCTATGATGGTCGGCGGTGGAGATTGATCACACTCGCGGAAGGCGATGGCGAGCCGGTCCTGCGAGAAGACGTCACGCTGGTGGCGGCCCGGCCCAAAGACGGCGCGCCGTGCTACGCCGTCTATTGGGGCCCTCGTCCAGGCGACCCCAGCGGCCTTGCCCGCCTGGCCACACGGTTTCTCGGTTTCGCAACGGAGCACCGGGATGCCTGAACCCCCGCTGGACTCTCTGTCTTCACCCTACCGGTTCGTCCCAATTTCGGCCTGGGTCCATGAACCGGCTTGGGGTCTGGACACGTCCATCGATCGGCCCTTGCCTGCCGGCCTCAGTGGTTGGCTGGACATCTCCATTACGGCCGAGAGCCAGCTTCTCGTAGGTGAAGAGCGATCAGACGCGGCCACCAGGGGAGAGGTTCATTTCAACAAGACGCCGGCAGGCTTCGCCATCCCGGGCTCCAGCCTGCGCGGCATGCTGCGCTCGATCCTGGAGATCGCCGCGTTCGGCCGCGCCGCCTTCATCGACGACGCGCGCGACAGCATCCGCGATCTCTCGCCGGCCACGGCGGAAATCTACGGCCGCCGGGTCAACCAGGGAACGGTCAAGGCCGGCTGGCTGCAGCCGCCGGACGCTCATGGCCAGATCATGATTCACCCCTGCGACTGGGCGCGCATCGAAGTCGGAGAAATTGCGAAGAAGACCGGAGTCCGGGCCGACGCATGGGACAATACCCAGTCAGTCGAGGCGCGCTACGGACCGTTGGGTCAGTGCGGCCTGGAACATGAATTTCATGTTCAGCCGGCCGTCTTGCCCAACAGGCCTATGGACGCCTTCGCCGACGTCAAGGCGGGGCGAGCACGTCGCATGGGCAAGCTGGTGCTTACGGCGAAGCCGACGCCCGGCCGCAGCGGGGATGACGGGATTAAGGGGCGCGAGTTCTTCTTCTACGATGTGAAAGCGGCAGCCGCCTTTGAAGTGGGAGCGGCTTGGAAGGAGTTTCTCGCGATAAACACCTGGGACATCGGTCGGAAGGCGAACCCTGAACGACGTCCAGGCTGGGCCTATTGGGCGCCTCGCTATGCGACTAGGGAAGCGGTTCCCGTTTTCTACATCGAGAAATCTGGCGACCAGGGGCCGGTCCTGGACGCGTTCGGCACGGCGTCTATGTTTCGCGCGCCGCACGCGCTGACCAAGCACCAGGCGCTCAACAATATCTCGCAGAAGCATATCAATCCGGCGGTTCTGGATATTCCGACCCTGCTCTTCGGTTACGCCCCGGAGAAGGGCGAGACGGTCGAGGCGCGCAAGGGGCGCGTCAGCTTCGAGACGGCCGTGGCGGTGGGCGAAACGGTTCGTCCCGCCGAGCCGTTTTGGGCTGTCCTGGCGACGCCGCATGGGGGTTTCTTCCCCGCGACCATCGCCCAGCCGACAAACGACGGCAAAAGGCTCCGGGGTGGTGGCTATGCCTCGTTGACGCCCGACCCGACGAGTCCGGAGCCGCTCGTTCGCGCGCCCCGGCCTGCCGGGCGTAAGCGCTATCCGTCGCGACCTGATATCTACGCCTTCCAGGGCGAAGGCGCGGAGATGCGGAGCAAGCTCCACCCGCTCAAGGAAGGTGCGCGCTTCGAGGGCCGCATACGGTTTCACAACCTGCAACCTGAGGAACTTGGCGCACTGGTCTGGGCCTTGCGCCTCTGGGCGCCCTCCTGGGGTGTCCGGCCAGAGAAGCTCCACCACCGCCTCGGCATGGGAAAGCCGCTCGGCTTGGGCGCTGTGGACATCACCATCACCAAGGCGCTCGTCGAGCCCAATCAGTTGGTGGAGGGAAAGCGCCAGGCGGCGCTGGTCGACGACGTCTCGGACTATGCTGATCGCTTTGCCGAGCACATGGCCAAGGCCTTCGCCCACGAAGGCAAGGCGAGGGGCGGCGGCCAGGCGGGTTGGAGAACCAGCGAGCAGATCGAACTCCTGCTCGCCATGGCGGACCCCGACTGCGCAGATGAGTCCACGCTACGTTACATGGCGTTGCCAGAGTACCGCCGGGCGAAGCAGCGCGCGCAACAACACGTGCTTCCGCCCTATCGCAAGCCGACTGCGGCCTCGGACGCCGAGATTTTCGCCCATCTGAGCCCGAAGGCTCCCGCAACCCCGCCTCAAGCGCAAAGGGCCACTCAGCTTGCCAGGGAACGGGTCACAGTGAACGGCGAGTCGGCACTACTGATCGGACCAACACCGAACAGACCAGGTTTCTTCGACGTTATCTTTGAAGGAGAGGCAATGCCTGAGTCTTGGTCGGACCATAATATAGAATTTTAGAATGCGAACAATAGGCTAGTATTTACTGTAGGAACACTTGAGCCTCGGCCATTGGTGGATGATGGAAAACCAAAGAGTCCTCTATATATGTCCATCCACCCAAGCGGCCATAGTCGCCGCCGCGCCGTTTCTTGCCAAGGGCTGCCCCTTTCGGATAACTCATCTCCTTATCCTGCGAGGGATCGGCAATCCAATCCGCCCGACCGACGCCGATCGGAAGGATGCGATTCGGCCATCCGTGGCGATTGAAAAATACGCCAAAGCAAGAGGTGCGCACGTTGCGGTCCTGAATGTTTCGCCGGCCGACACTCTCGCTTGCCGAGTTGCTGTCGAGGACTACCTCTCAGGGCAAACCTTCGATGAAATTGATGCAGTCCTTCTCAATGCTCAGGCAGGGACAAAGCAAATGTGCTTTGGCGCCTGGGAGGCCTTGTGTGCGTCATTCTCTTCTGCCGACAGGTCCAATCTGCCGGTGAGCCGGTGCTTTGTTTCAAATGGAAAATTGCAAATTGACGGCGGGCCAAGCTTTGAATTGGAACCGCTAGGCATCACACAATATGTCGGGCTCTACGGGTTTCGAGAGGTTGGTGAGAATTCGAGAATTCGGACGGAAATGTGGATCCGGGACCGAAGGGAATTTGTGGCAAGGGTGGCGACTGCAAAACTCGAAAACGACGAAGATGCTGTTCGTCAGGTTCTCGATCTCGAGTACGACCGTACGGAGAAGCCGCCCTGGTCTAGGAGGGACTTTGCCGAGACTGGAGGTTACTGGTTGGAGTGCCATCTCGCCGTGCAGGCACACCGGCTAAAGACATTCAAGAAGCTTGATGTAGAGATCCAATCCGGCGTGAAGATCCGCGACCTTTGGTCTGTCGCGGACGAAAAAACCCACAAGGGAAATAATGACTACGAGTTGGATCTCATGATTTCCGCTCCCGGTGCGACCCACATATTTGAATGCAAGGATCGCCTCGTTACCGGGGCGATGATCGAGAAGATGGCGCTCCTGCGGGATCGGCTGCAGGGGAGAGCCGGTATCACGGCGATCATATCGACCAGCTGTCCGGACCATTCATCAATGTTGGCCGACAAGGCGCATGATCTCGCCGTACGCCTTATCCCTGCCGAACGAAGTGCAATCCACGCCATCATGGACCAGGTGTTTCCGTAGAGGTCGGCGGCCTCGCACCATGTCTTTGGTCCGCTGGCTTGAGCGGTGGCTCAGTACAGCACCGCCCTGACCCGTCCGAATCCCAGGGCCGCGTGGCTGCCCAGGCCGCAGGTCTCGGCCAGGCGGAGGTAGGGGGCTATGGGGTCGATGTCGCCGTGGAAGCTCATGGAGCCGACCATGGCGTTGACCGGGATCGGCGAACCGGGCCTCCGGATGCTCCAGCGGGTCCAGCGGGCCGGCAAGAGTTCCGACATGTCATAGGTCAGGGCCTGACAGGCCTCGCGCAAACGCGGCCCATTGCGAGCCAGCCCCAACTCCATCCACGGCGCCAGCGAAGCCGCGCGCCGGACCGCGCCCATCAGGATCGACGGCGGGTCGATCGCCAACGTACGTTGGCGCCGCACGATGGTGGGGGAGTCGAAGAACAACCGACCGTGTCGGGTCACCCCCTGGGCGGCCAGGCCTTCGGCGCGGGAACGGTGCGCCTCGATAGGCGGGAAGCTGACGCGCATGCGCCCGCTTGTCCGCAGCGAAACCCCGCCCTCCAGCGCACGCCATAGCGCGAGCAGCGCCTCGTCCACATAAAGGCCCGCCCAGCCAAACAGCCGGATGCTCGCCTCGACCGTATCGCGCCGCACGTCCACCCGAACGGCATAGGGCCGCGCGGCCTCGAAGCCGGGCTCTCGCGGCGGGTCGAACAGAAACAGTGTCTCCCATGCCGACGGCCTGCCCCAGGGGTCCCGTCGGCGCGGCATGAGTGCGTGATCCCTCAGCGCCCGACCCCAGGCGCCGCGCACCCGCATGGGCAGATCCGGGGTCTCCTCGAGCGAGTTGGGCCGTTCGCAGATCACGCGCGCCTCGTCCCAGCGCCACAGCCGGGAGAGCTCTTCGACATCGACGCTGATGCGAGGCGCCAGCAGTCCGGATCGGGCATCGGACAGGAACGCTGCGTCAGACAAGGAGGAAATCGTCCCGTTCCGGGGCCGGCGGGAAGCCCCAGGCGCGACACCCCGGGACGGCGCCGCGCGGCAGGAGGTAGAGTCGAACGGAACCGTCATCGCCGGCCAGCCGGCCGACGCTTGCCGCGAGCTGCTCTGCCGCCTTGCGCGTCATCCAGCCCTCGAAAACGCTCTCCTGCACCCGCGCGAGAGACCGTTCCAACAGCATGGCCGCGCGGGCGCGACTGCGATCATCGGAGATGTCGTAGACGATCACCGCAAGGTGTTCCGCGTGCATCAGTAGTCCATCCGGTAGGGCCTGAATGGAATGTCCTCCTCGAACCAGGCGGCCAGGGCTTGGACCTCCTCTTCGAAGAGCCCCCTCCAGAGCATCTCTCGGCCGGTGCGATGGCTCTGGATCGGCCGGGCGACCCAGGCTTCGTAGCCACGGATCAGCGCCTTTCGGGCTGCGGGCTCAATTCGACACACCCTTACCGTGTCTCCCGTTTCGTCCGTCCAGTCGGTGACCAGGAACATCCCCGGTTTCAGGGCCCGACGCGCCACCAGGGCGGCGACCAGGGCCTCGACCACCGGCGAGCGGAAAGCCTCCATCAGATCGAAGACCAGTGCGGGCCCGTCGTCGTCCCGCGCCGGGTGCAGCGCGCCGATGCCCGCGTGCAGGCCCGCCCTCGCCACCGCCACCCGAAGGTCGCGTTCCAACAGGGCGCTCGCGTAGGAGAGGCAGGCGTTGATCGCGTCAGGCGGGGGACGACGGCGGCGATGTCCATCGAACCGCCAATCGGAGCCAAAAGCCTTTGCGTAGGCCGGCCAGAAGACCTGGCTTCCCCGGCCTTCCCAACCCCGCGCCACGTTCGTTTGCAGCGGAACCTCGAAACGCCGGATGGTTCGACCGATCTCGACGCAGGCCGCGGCGATCCCGGCGTCTTTTCGGGTGCGGTTGAGGCGGCTGAGCAACGCCCGCTGATTGCGCAGTCGACCCTCGGCGATAGCGCATGCCAGCGCGTCGGCCCTAGCCGGGTCGGCCAGCATGCGGGACTGTGCGGCGAGACGTCGCGCGCGCGGATCGACCTGGCCCGTCCAGAAGCCCAGTCCTCGACCCCAGTGGTCGACCCTGACCAGCTCGACGTCGTGGGCGGCGGCAAGCTCCAGTGCGGCCCAGTCCGCGGAGGCGCCGGGACCGATCTCGATCCGGTCGAGCCGCGAGGCGTGGACGAGCAATCGGTCGGCGCCGTCATCGCGGACCACGAAACTCTCGTTTCGGATGCTCAGTCGCCGCCCCGCCTCGACCATGTAGAGAACGCGTTGGCGAGGGGAATGGCGTGTGGCGGGTTGAACTCGCTCACCAAGTTCGATGGAATCCGGCGCTGACTCCGACAACTGGTCTTCACGAGGCGCGTCGGGCGGGCTGTCACCCTCATCAGACCAAACTTCCTTCCAGACCATACTGCGGGTGAACACATGGCCGAGGAACCGGAGCGAACGATCATAGTCGCGGATCCGGGTCTTATCTGGATTGAGCGAGAGTCCATGTTCGCGTAACGCGCGGACCATCCGTTCCAACGCGATCTCGGCGCCGGCCGCCGTCTTGCTCAGGAGTACGAAGTCGTCCGCATAGCGCACCAGTCGCACGCCGTGGCCACGCACGGCCTCATCGACCGTATCCAGGTGAAGATTGCAGAGCAGAGGTGAGATCGGCGATCCCTGCGGCAGCCCGATTCCCCCCGGCGCGAACGCCTCGAGCCACAGGGCCACCAGATCTGTGACCTTCTCGTCTCCGCATACGGTTTCGAGGCGCCGCAGGAGGGTTTCGTGCGGGATCTCCTCGAAGCACCGCTCAACATCGCCCTCCGCGGTCCAGCGGTAGCCGTCGCGACGCGCCGCGGCGACGGCGGCGATGGCCTGGGCGACCCCACGCCCCGGACGATAGGCGAAGCTTTCCGGCTCCAGATGGCGGTCGATCACCGGGCTGAGCAATTGCGCCGCCGCCGATTGTACGATCCGATCGGCGATACAGGGAATGTCCAGCGGCCGCTCGCCGCCATCCTTCTTCGGCATGTGCACACGCCGGTAGGGACCCGGCCGATAGCGGCCGTGGATCAGGGACTGACGCAGGCTTTCCAGCCGCGCTTCCAACCCCAGTGAATAGGCGGAGATGGTGATCCCGTCGCCGCCCGCGGCCCCGGCGTTTCCCAGAACACGCGACCACCCGGCGCCTATCCCGCGCGAGCTGGTCAGTTGCGGCCAGAGGGTGTCTTTCTGCGTGGAACCTATATTGTGATTGATTTGGTTGATATAATTGTCCTCACCCATGTTGGGTTGGTGCGAGTCTCCGCAATCACAACACAATAGGCATTTTTGCGTGGAATGGCAGTCGATAAACTCAATCTTGACCGGATGCTGGGGAAAGGGGAGGCTGGGCCACCTCTCCGCAGTCACGCGGACTGAAACTCATCACCGCCGTAGCCCGCTTCACGTCGTGGCTGGGCCACCTCTCCGCAGTCACGCGGACTGAAACGCACGAAGCAGATACCAACGAAAATTCTCCAGGCTGGGCCACCTCTCCGCAGTCACGCGGACTGAAACGAGCCGACGGTTGTTCCTAGGGCCTCGGCGATCAGGCTGGGCCACCTCTCCGCAGTCACGCGGACTGAAACTTTCTAGGATCCGATCATGCAAGCCGAGCACCGAGGCTGGGCCACCTCTCCGCAGTCACGCGGACTGAAACTGCATGGACTTGTTCCCGCGAAGGAACGGTAGGTGGCTGGGCCACCTCTCCGCAGTCA
>Ga0307513_10001451_pt1 | contig 34055 bp, 23 predicted proteins | sample 15_EM_MG_FD_202174 | JGI IMG/M metagenome (GOLD analysis project Ga0307513, IMG submission 202174) | Populus trichocarpa ectomycorrhiza microbial communities from riparian zone in the Pacific Northwest, United States - 15_EM | ecosystem: Host-associated > Plants > Roots > Unclassified | place... | reverse complement strand
ACAAGAACTTGGCGAAGGAAACTTCATCGGGAGGAGGAAGAGAAAGCTTGAGCTTAACATTAGGGTTTAAGCTTCCCTTCTTCATCTTTTGATGAGATCTCTTCTCTTCTCTTCTCTTCTCTTTAGGTACGAACAGCAAAGTCGCTGTAAGTCTTTAAAGAAAAAAAAATGGTGGGCTGTGGCTATAATAGACAGTTACTGCATAAAAATTGTTGAAGTAGCAGTAAATGAAAAGGACTATTTATTAATTTTCCTTTTTTTTTTTTTTTTTGAGGGTGGGGGATGGTACTTGGTAAACAGCAGTACTAGTCTTTTAGTCTAATCAGTCACCATTACAGAAACCACGAAGAAGATGAGCCTTTCTCTTTCAGTGTTTACTTTTCGTTTTGTTATTTTTTTATTTCCTGTCTACAGACTGTTTGATAAAAAATATTTTTTTTGGAAATTTATTAAAAAAAAAAAAAATTTAAAATTTTACTTTTAATAGTACAATCAATGAAAATATATATATAAAAAAATTATATTGAAAATATTTTTTTAAAAAAATAATTTAAAATAAAAACTTTTAAAATAAATAAACAAACATACCCTTAAAACTTATTTATTATAGTAATGATTATTTTTCAAATTAATTTTTATTTAAAAACATATTAAAAACATATTTTTTATTTTTTTAAAATTTATTTTTAATATAAATAAATTAAAAAATACTAAAAAATTAATTTAAAAAAATTAAGATTTTTTTTTTAAAAAAGAAACAGCCTATTAATATATAATGGGTGGTGATTTCAAGTATTTAAACTAGCAGGTACTTCTTCTAACATGTTCAGGTCTTAACTCTTAAGCACGTTACTCCCTTCCTAATCAATGGGTTTACGTCAAAATTTCTCTCTAGGTTATTTTTAATCTCAAGATAAAAATGCACTGATCAAGATTGGAATTCTGTTATATATATATATATATAAATTAAGTTGAAAATTCCTCTCCTAGTTTTTTTTTTTAATCTCAAGATGAAAATGTGCTGGTTAAGGTTGCAATTCTGTTCTGTTGGCATTTTATTTTTTTAATTAGAATTATGTATTTCGATTTCAGATTATTTCCACATACTATTTTGGATTGTACTGCTATATATATCATTCAATATTTATAATTTGAATTTAAATTTAAAAATAAAATAAATTAAAATTATTTTATTCAAATTTCAAATACAATATCAAGTACCTAAACATAATTTTAAGATTTAAACATTCATATTTAGTAACTACTAGATTATTGACTCGCGTTACATTGCATATCAAATAATTTTTTTAACTTAAAAAGAAACAAGCAAGTATAGCTCATATTTTTCGAGTAGAGATATTCTTTTAAATCGTGTCAAAGTTGATCCGATCAACTCGATGAGTCAAAAAATAACTTGAACGATTGAAAAAAAAACATAGTTTGACTTAAAATAACTCAAGATGACATACTTTTTATAAAATATTAAGACGACAACATATTAGATCGACTCGGGTTAACTCCGGTTAATCTTTCAAATCATGTCTCGAGTCATGAAATCATGATAACCCCATATAAAACAAATCAAAACAAATTCTAAAACACAATTTTCAATAAACTCATTATTGAATGATGAAATTGAGAAAAAATCAATCTTAAAAAAAGGACACAATAAAACCACCTGAGTCTACTTGAGTTAACTTACAAATCCGTGATTCGGGTCATGAAACTAGGATAACTTTATAAAACACAAATCAAAATAAATGACAAAGCCTAATTCATAATCAACCAAATATTGAAGATGTTGAATGATGAAACAAAAAAAAAATATCAATTAAAAAATAGACAAAAAAAACTAAAGTCAACCAGGTTAACCCGCCAAACCCGCAGCATGGGTCATGAGACTGAATAACAATAAAGAAAGAAAACCATAACAAATTATGAAGTCCAATGTCCAATAAACCAAGTGTTGAAGGATGAAATTAGAAAGAAAAAAAACAAAGATTTTTTTTAAAAGAAAAACAAAAGGAAAAAAACACTATTCACGGAACAAAACGACTAGATTGAAACTAGAACATCTCAGCCAGAATTTGACCGAGAAATCTAGAATGGATCGATATTCAAAGCGAGATGAAATTTGTTCCTGGTTGTTCCATTTTAAAATGGTACGAGATATACCAGTAATTTCAAGTGAAACAGAATGAAATTAACAACCTTAACTGATGCAACCATATTATTTGATAGTTTTACCCACATTTACATACTATTTTGCTTATGTTTTATATATATAATGTCTTGATATTCTTTATTTTATGTTTTGAAGGTACTTTGGGATATAAGATTAAAAAAGAAGTAAATTGGAGATAATTGGCAGATTTGACATCTGATCGATGTTTTGTGCAAAGCTTGAGCTTTATAAGTTGAAACAAAGTGATTCTAGTGGAATTAGAAAGCTAACATCCATACCTTTCTATAAATATATGGCAAGAAAAATACAAAAAGAAAGAGCATGGAAATCGTGGCCTTCAAAGTCAAATCTCACATTCTGTCAATGTTGACCTTCAGCCATTCCGACTTGAATATCTTGATTTACATAAAGTCCATTTGATGCAAAATCAATTGTTTTGGATTTCTGACTCGAAGACCTATTAGCCTACCAAATTTAAGCAGAAAAAGAGCTAATATAAGAGAGATATGATTTTTCTAAAATGCCACATGAATTTTGCTAGCAGATAGATTTTGTGAAGAAACAAGTCCAAATTACTTCCCAAAGCATCCAAACCGACATCCAAGTCTTTATTTTGGCAATTTAACTCTTATAAGTCCAAAGTCAAAGTTTGAGGATTTATGCAAGGCTATTTCTCTTTTTTTAGAAAAATAGTTATTGAACTACTTAAACATAAATTGTCTACTTAGGAAAGGACTATTTTTGTAGAAAAGGGATTACGGTTTCCTAGGATATAAAAAGAAAAACAGAAAGGAAAGGGGAATGGCCAGGGAAGAGAGAAAAAATACACCTTCCTCTAAGAAACCCGAAATCATGCATTCATCTTTCTTTTTGATGAGTTGCTTAATAGACATGTAAGGTTAAACTGTTTTTCTTGGTTGCAAAGACACAGAAACCTTTGGATTTCAAGAATTGTGAGATTTATTTTACCTTTTATTTTCAGTTTATATGGTGAATGAATATGTTTTTCTCCTACACTTGTTTTCTATGATTGTTTATTTTAATTCCTAGAGCAAACTCTAAGTTATTATTGTGAACAATCTATTGCTAAGTTTGCTATCAAAACCGGAGTTGTGGCATATAAACTTGTGAAGCAATTGATTTTAATAATTGTGGTGGATCTACGTTATTAATCTTAGGAGAACATTCAAACAAATCAAACATGAACTACAAACAGTTATGTTGTCTAGATTAATTAATTTATTTAGTTCTTAAGGCTGCTATTGAATTAAATTACTAGTGCGGATACTATGGTTGTTTGATGATTAAGATTAGTTATACAGCAGATATGTTAACTAATCAATGTAAAAAAAGATAAATATTCAGAGTATAAATTGACGTTTCGTTTCCATGATCAATTTTGATTTTTGTAGGTGGATGTTTACTTGTGACCAAGGTTTGTTTTCTTGATAAATTTTGATTTTCTTTGATTTAGCATTGATTGTTTCTTTCTGTTTACTATAGCATAATATAAATAATTTTAAAACCCCTCCAGTTGCATATTATATAGCATAAAAATCTGAACTAAACCTTCCTTCTGGGATCGACCCCTTTCTTGCTTTATAGTATCTTGTTTATTTAAGCTAGTGTAATTAATTTGTGCGACCGCGACATCGCAATAAATTTTGGCGTCGTTGTCAAGGAAGTGATTTTATGTTACTCTTAACGTGGAGAGTCAACCATTATGCATAAACATCAACAACAATGCCAATTTCGAGCTCAAGTCTGGTTTTATACATCTACTGCCAATATTCAGTGGACTTGCCGGAGAAGATCTTCATACTCATCTCAAGGAGTTCCATATGGTTTGCATTGGCATGAAACCGAATGGAGTTGACGAAGAACATGTTAAGTTGAAAGCTTTCCCTTTCTCTTTAAAAGGGGCAACAAAGGCATGACTTTTCTCTATTCTCCCAGGTTCCACTGGAACTTAGAATGGCATGAAGAAAATTTCCCTTGAAAAGCATTTCCCAGCCTCTCAAGTTCCCAACTTAAGAAAAGAAATATGTGGGATTCGACAATCTCATAGGGAGACACTTTCCGAGTATTGGGAATGATTTGAGCAACTGTGCATTCAATGCCCTTATCATGAAATACCCGATCAACTGCTCATTCAATACTTCTATGAAGAACTGATGCCTACTGGTCGCAGTATCATTGATGTGGCAAGTGGAGAGGCATTGGTAGATAAGACAACTGAGGCTGCACGCCAAATGATCTCAAATATGGCAGCCAACTCGAAACAATTTAGCACGCGTGGAGACTTCACAAGCAAACATGTAAATGAGGTAAGTATTTCTAACCTTGAGAATAAAGTTAATGATCTTACTTCTCTTGTGCGTTCTTCGGCTTGTGGAAATGTACAGCAGGTGAAAGTTTATAGCATATGCTCCTTACAAGGACATGCTTCGAATATGTGTCCAACAATGCAAGAAGATTACATTAAACAAGCTAATGTAGTTGATGGAGCATTCAATGGACAACCCCAGCGTAAGTATGATATCTTTTCCAACACATACAATCCTGGATGGAGAGATTATCCAAACTTACATTATAGGAACTCACCTCAACAAGGCAATCAAGGCCGACAGTTCCATGGATTTTAGCCCCAATAGAATTATCAAGCAAGACAACCCCCTGCATTCACAAATTCCAATGTTATGGGGTTATCGAGTGATGATCTTCGTGAGATGATGAAAACCTTGACTTCTAACATAGTGACCTTGCAACAAAATCTCATGTCTTTTTAACAGGAAACAAGGTCAAGTATTCACAACTTAGAAAAGCAAATGGGGCAAGTAGCTTCAAGTATAGGGAGATTGGAAGCACAAATGAATGGAAAATTTCCCTACTAAGCATTGAATCCAAAAGAAAATGTTAATGTGATCGCGCTGCGAAGTGGGAAAGAACTTGAAGAGCAAAGGTCAAAACAAATTGAGATGGAGGAAGAAGAGGAGATAGAAACTGAATTGAGTATAAAGAAGAAATATCCTCTTCCTCCACAAATTGAAAAAACGACCAACACTCCAAAGGTAAGTACTAACTCATTGAATTCCAGTTTTAAAACATTTCCACCCTTTCCTTTGAGTCCTTCCAGGTCTAAGAAAGAGGACAAAGAAAAAAAGATTTTAGAGGTTTTCAAGAAAATAAAACTCAACATTCCTTAGTATTATGCCTAAACATGTTTATGATTCTCTTAGTCTGGAGCCTTTGAATAAAACTAGTATTGTAATACAACTTGCGGATCGTAGTTATGTTTGTCCACTTGGTGTGATAGAAGATGTCCTAGTTAAGATTGATAGTTTGGTTATTCCATGTGATTTTTATATTCTTGATATAGAATGTGATTCTTGTAATTCCTCAAACAATAACACTCCTATATTGTTTGGAAGACCATTCTTGAAAACTGCTAATACAAAAATTGATTATGGTAAGGATACTTTGTCAATGGAAGTGGAAACTACTAATACAAAAATTGATTATGGTAAGGATACTTTGTCAATGGAAGTGGAAGATAAAAAAATTGAATTTAATTTTCACAATGCAATGAAATATCCTTACAACAATGTTTATTCTATCACATGCTATGACCAAGTTGATAAGTGTGTGCAACAAGTTTTTTATTTTGATTGTGAGGATGGATCAACCATGGCTTTGAGCTATGACCATGATTTTACCGAAATAGAAGAGATGGAGAGGCATATATGTGTTCCCCAAAACATGCAGGAATCAACATTGGCTTTGCAATTGCAAACCATTCCTCATGGTAATGTCTTTGTTGATTTAGTACTTTCACATAAAAAGCTTTTGCCATCTATTTTACAAGCCCCCGAGTTAGAAGTGAAACGTTTGCCCGATAATTTGAAGTATGTATTCATTGGCGACAACAATACACTTCTCGTTATCATAACAAAAGGTTTGACAAGTGCGCAAGAGAAAAAACTTGTGAAGTTGTTGTGTATGCATCAAGGGTATTAGTCATTTGAAGTGTATGCATCACATACTATTGGAGGACAATGCGAAACCAACAAGGGAAATGCAAAGGAGGTTGAACCCCCCTATGATGGAGGTAGTGAAAGTTGAGATTTTAAAACTATTAGATGCAGGAGTCATTTACCCCATCACGGACAGTAAATGGGTGGCGTCAATCCATATGGTGCCTAAAAAGACTGGAATCATGTTGGTAAAGAAAAAAAATGATGAACTGATTCCTACTCGCATCTCAAGTGGATGGAGAATGTGTGTTGATTATAGAAAGCTTCATCTTTCTACATGCAAAGATCATTTCCCATTACCATTCAGGACCAAATGCTTGAGCGTCTAGCAAATAAGTCTTTTTATTGCTTTCTTGATGGATATAATGGATATAATCAGATTGTTATTAATCCTGAAGATCAAGAAAAGACTATATTTACATGTCCATTTAGTACATATGCATATAGAAGAATGCCCTTTGGTCTCTGTAATACACCTGCAACTTTTCAAAAATGCATGATGAGTATTTTTTCTGACTATATTGAAAGAATAATTGAGGTTTTCATAAATGATTTCACGGTGTATGGTAATTCTTTTGATAAGTGTTTATAAAGTTTATCTTTAGTCTTGAAAAGATGCATTGAAACTAACCTTATCTTGAACTATGAAAAGTGTTATTTTATGGTAGAACAAGGAATAGTTCTTGACCATGTCATGTGTTCGCGTGGATTAGAGGTTGATAAATCTAAAATATAAGTTATTTCATCATTGCCTTACCCCTGGTGAGCTTAAGAGGCGTGTCACATCTGCTCCTATCATCTAACCACCGAATTGGGATGAACCTTTTGAGATAATATGTGATGCGAGTGACTATGTGGTAGGGGCTATGCTTGGGCAAAGAATAGAGAAGAATTTGCATGTTATTGCTTATGCTTCCCGCATGTTGGACGGAGCGCAATGCAATTATCACACAACTGAAAATGAACTTTTTGCAGTGGTGTTTGCTCTTGAAAGATTTAGGTCATATCTACTTGGTATAAAAGTCATTATTTTTACTGACCATGCAACTTTAAGGTATCTTTTGAAGAAAAAGGAGTCCAAACCCAGATTGATTAAGTGGATCTTGCTTTTACAAGAATTTGATCTTGAGATCAAAGACAAAAAAGGTTCCGAAAACCATATGGCTGATCACTTGAGTCGATTGAGGACCAAGGATATACAAATCGAAACAATAAGAGAGACATTCCCCGATGAACATTTGTATGTGTTACATTCCTCTACAAAACCATGGCATGCTGATTTGGTGAAGTATTTAGCCACCAAAGAATTCCCTCCAGGTTTGTCTACATCCCAAAAAGACAAGTTATGAGCTGATGTTAAATATTATTTTTGGGACACTCCTTATCTGTGGAAATTTTATGTGGATTAAGTAGTAGGAGATGTGTACCATAAGATGAATTTCATTCCATTCTCACTTTTTGTCATTCTTATTTTTGTGGTGGGCATTTTGGAGTAAAAAGAACGACCCACAAGGTACTTGAAAGTAGTCTTTATTGGCCTTCTATTTTTAAGGATGCATATCACTTTTTCAAATCATGTGAAAAATGCCAAAGAACAGGTAATATCACTCATAAGAATCAAATGCCTTTAACGAATATTCTTGTAAGTGTAATTTTTAATGTTTGGGGTATTGATTTTATGGCTCCATTTCCTTCTTCTTTTGGTAATCTTTATATCTTTCTTGCTGTTGATTATGTGTTCAATTGGATTGAGGTGAAATCCACATGAACTAGTTATGCTAAGGTTGTTTTAGATTTTATCAAGACTTACATATTTGACAGGTTTGGAATCCCTAAAGCTATCATTAATGATCGTGACACTCATTTTTGCAATCGTTCGATGGAAGCATTAATCCACAAATACCATGTGACTCATTGGACTTCCACAGCCCACCACCCCCAAACGAATGGCCAAGTTGAAATTTCAAATTGATAAATCAAGTCCATTTTGGAGAAAATAATGCAACTTAACCGACAAGATTAGAGTCTGCGACTTGGTGATGCGCTTTGGGCTTATCAGACTACTTACAAATCACCTATAGGAATGTCACCTTATAGGATGATTTATGGAAAAACATGTCATTTACCAGTGGAGTTTGAACACAAAACTTTTTGGGCCATTAAACAATGTAACATGGATTATGATGTTACTGGGATTGCAAGAAAGTTGCAATTGCAAGAGTTGGAAGAGATACGAAATGATTCTTATGAGAATGTAAGGATTTATAAAAGAAAATATCAAGAGTCTTCATGACTGAATGATTACAAGAAATGAGTTTCATGTTGGAGACAAAGTCCTTTTTTATCATTCGCGTTTGAAACTTTTTCTTGGAAAGTTGCGCTCTCGTTGGATTGGACCCTTTTTTATTTCTAATGTTTATCCTTATGGCGCAGTTGAAATTACAAGTTTAGAAACAAACAAAGTGTTCAAGATCAATGGACATCAATTGAAAACTTTTTATGAAGGTTGGACGACAGAACTCACCGCTTCCATGGAGTTAGTTGAACCAATCTATGAAGCATGAGCATATGATGTGTCGAGTCAATGATATAAAACAAAAGCATGTACTAGGAGCCAACCCTGCACACAAAAAAAAAAAAAAACAGATTTGCTTTCTTTTTCCTTTATCTTTTATTTTTTGCATTTTACTTTACTTTTGTCATTCTCTTATATTCCTTTTCTTTTATTTCAACATTGAGGACAATATTATGTTTAAAGTGTGGGGGTATTGAGATAATTTTGATTTTCTTTGTTGTTTCTAGAATTATGGTTTACTTTGTTGTTTTTGTTTTTTTAAAAAAAGTCTAAGTTTTATCTATTAAACTCCCATTGGTTTATGAGAATATGAGTATTATGTTTGAGAATTAGTTGAGATAGATAGATGAAAATATAAATTGAATGAATGAGTGTGCATGCAAGTTTTAAAGTTTAATTAGTCTAGAGATTGACTTTGAAAATATATCATGTTGACTTCATAGTGTTATACCAATGCAAGCTTTTGAGCCTTTAACATTATATTATTTGATTTTGCATTCTTTCAATGATATGTATCTCTAAAACTTGCTTCATAACTTGTTGAGATTATATTTACATTACATGTGTACATGAAGATGATAAAGACATTAGGAATTTTAACCACTCGAGCCAAAAAGCCAACCTAAAGCATATTATCCTTAGCGAGCCTTTTTGAGCTTGTTTATCTTTTTTTTTCTTTACCCATATGTAAGCCTTAACTTTTTATATGTTTTCCTTTTACTCTGGCCAAGGATTAGTAGAGCATATACTTATTGATATCTCATGGATCATGGTTGGAAATTATGTGAAAAGAAAAGAAAAAAAAGTGATGCTTGATGAAAGATGGGCAAAGTTGCCAAAGGTTAAAAAAAAGAAAAAAAGAAGAAAACGAAAGGGAAAGGAAAAGAAAAGAATAGAAAAGAAAAGTGTTCCTTTGTGTTCTTCAGATTTTATGTTGATGGAGCTTGATATCAAAAGAAGTTAAGCATTGGTGATTAAAGATGGAAAATTTATGTGCTTTGATATCTTGTTTCAAAACATCATTTTTTTAGAATGCTTTATTTCCTTTGGTTTTAGCCTTTTCTTTTCCTTTCTTTTACCTCACCTTAATTTTAGCCCAATTACAACAAAAAAGTACGACCTTTTGATTCATGCATTGCTTGTAATATTTTAGTAACGGAGATAAGATTGAAGAGCAAGCTTATGGTGGAACATATTCATTGATTGAATTTGAGAGATCTAAACATATAAGCCCTAAACACATGAGTGTTGGAGTGTATATCAATGAGAGGACCTTTCATTTTGGCATGACATAGATTTCATTTAAGTCTCAATGATTAATTGAGTTTTGAAGTTTGCATGTAAATAAATTCATGAAAATTTATGTTCTTTATCCTTCTTGATTGTATTCTTGTTTATAATGCTTGTACTCTTGGACATTGATGGGAGATTAAGAGATTAGTTATTGTTATTTTACTTATTTAATTTTAGTTTGATTTCATCTATCCTTTCTCGAGGACGAGCTATATGAAAAATATGAATAAGAGTTTGAAGAAGGGGAAGTAGAAGGAATCCTCGACCCACAACAGATAGAGGAGGATTTATTCAATCACATAGTTTGAGCTCCTAGAATATAGAGCCCTTGGGGCTTTCTATTTGATTGTATCGAAAGGCCCAATTCATTGGGATTTCCCTAATGGGCCAGGTCATTTCGGGGTAAGCGGATCATTTATGATGAAGAGGATGAGCTTCAAGAGGATGAGATTCAAGATAATGATTTGGAGTTCTTGCAGAATGGAACCATGCAGTACCAGATACGAGATAGATCTTCCAAAGAACAAGGCATTTTTCGAATAAGCCAATTCATTTGGGACCCTGCAGATCCACTCTTTTTCCTATTCAAAGACCAGCCCCTTGTCTCTGTGTTTTCAACGCAAAATTCATAATTTCAGATTCTACTTATACAAAAGAAAAAACAAAAGAAAGTGACAAAAAAAAAAAGAGATCAAAAACAGACGAGAAGAAGACAAAAGAGAAGAAAAAGTCTGTATAGAAATAGCCAAAACCTAGGATAGCATTATTTTTGCTCAAGCAATAAGAGGTTGTGTTTTAGTAATTCAATCAATTCTTCGAAAATATATTCTATTGCCTTCATTAATAATAGCTAAAAATATCATTCGTATGCTATTATTTCAAATTCCTGAATGGTCTGAGGATTTAAAGGATTGGAATAGAGAAATGCATGTTAAATGCACCTATAATGGAGTTCAATTATCAGAAACATAATTTCTGAAAAACTGGTTAACAGACTGTATTCAAATAAAGATCCTATTTCCTTTTTGACTAGAACCTTAGCCCAGATCTAAATTTAAATTCCTTTCTAAAGATCCAACAAAAAAGAAAAGACAAAAAAATAAATTTTGTTTTTTAACAGTTTGGGGAATGGAAGCTGAACTTCTTTTTGGTGGTATAGAAAAAAGGTATTTTAGGGCAAACATTTTAGAATAGTATCTTAGGTATATGAGGTTGGTTTTAAGAGTAAAATTAGTCCATTGAAGAATAATATCTAATCAATGTGGTTCCAAGTTTTTATCGCAATATTAAGACTTGTCGGTAATCCTTAATGTAAACCACCAATTTAAAATTTTACGGTGTTAATAAAAATATTGAAAATAAAACTTGTTAACAAAATGAGTTAATGTACAATTTAGAACGGAAAAAAAAATTGGAAAGAAATTTTTTTTAAATAAACTTTTAAGTGCAATATTTTAAAAGTGGTTCAAGTCACAGTATCCGGTTAAAAGAAAAATAAAACATATGAGTCAAATATAAGAGAATTTTTATAAATAACTTAATTTTAGGACTATATATATGGCTCTTTATTGGCCAATAACTGGCGGTTTAAAAAGAAAATAAGGGGTTTAGGGTTCTTTCATTTTTTTTCACCAAAATTATAAGAGAAAAGGTGTAATTTCAAGTTAGATTAGTAAATCAAAAGGATTTTTTAATGAATTAAGAAAATATTTAAATAGGGTTTTAAGCTTAGAAAAAAGGTACAATTGGAAATTACAAGGAGAAAGAGGAGAAGGTGAAGAAAATTTGGATTATTTCTTGCAATTTCTTCTGAGATTCTTGTTATTAGGAGATCAAAACTACCCCTAATATGTTTCAATAAATTCTAATGTGTTTTGAAGTTATTATGTTGTGTACATATTATGGAATGTTGAGTTATATAGGTTGAATTGTTGTAATGGTAATCTTAGTTTGGAATTATTTTCTTAGATATGAAAAAAACTAATGGGTAATATAATGATTATGGAATATTTAAAGAAAATCATGTTCCCCCTAGACTTAGAAAATAGGAAATGAATTGAATTGAATGGAATTGGTTCAAATTGTTATGGAATTTAGGTTAAATTGTGTTAGTATAGGTAGGAAACTAATTTTATGAAAACTTGAATAGATATTTGATTTACTACATAAACCGATCGACCATTTAGGATTACCAAATGATCCGGTCGATCGATTGGTAGGAGGAATAATAAAATTTGCTGTTGTTTAATTTGGTTGATCAAATTGGTTGATTATTTGTTCGATTGTTAAGAACACCAATGAAATTTAGTATTATCCGGTCAACCGATTGGTTATGCCAATTGAAATGGTAAAAAAAAAGGGGTAGAAACCTTACTATGTTAAAACTTGTATTCAAAGGAGTATTGGTTTTTTATTTATTAAAATAGATGTTGATGATTGGATGTTTATTGGTAAAAGAGAAGTCGTGGGATCCATTCAGCAGCAGGGGATCAGTGCTCGAGCGCAGGCACTAGGTAGATGCTTTGCGCCACTTCCTATTGTTAAATATATAATTTCTTAATGGTATAAGCAATTGTAATCTTTTTTAAATATGTTCTTCCTAATTGCATGCATGTACATATCCTAACCATGATTGAGATAATGTGATAGTTGTTACTTGACTAGAACCCTGAGTGGTACTATTAGCATCAGTTTATCTGACAACCATAATAGAATCTTAAGCTTACTGCTTAGAGAATGTAGTAGGTGATTAAAGCTAAACCACTACAAAATCTACATATATCACACTTCTATGTCTCTTTACTTTTTGCACTATTACTTCCTAGTGTTGTTGTATGGATTGTGTTTTAGCAAACCATTATCGTGTGTGTGTGTGATAAATATTATTGTGGCTGTACGCTTTATATTGTTGTGTGATTAAAAGGGTTATTGTGGGTGTGCTTATGTATCTTATGGTGAATTGATCTAAAACTGAATTGTTAAACTAAGGTTTAAAACACCTATTTCAACCTCCTCTTCAGTATTTGTGGACTTACATCTTATAGAAGGCAAAGCCTATACATTAGGCATGAACTTTATACTAATCCTATGTGTTTTCTAAGATATTGTTTCACAACAATCCCATGTATGAACAAGACTATATAAAGGGTCTTAAGTCTCAAGAGGACTTCCTTTAGTTGTGCAAGTCTTTCCTTATATAAGAGCCACAATTGTTTTATGGTTGTAATGCACTTCAGTCTAAAAGAAACACATTTTTTATATGAACTTTCTTCATAACCTCATTACTAGATATAAAAGCAATGCTCTTCTATAAATGTATGGTTACATCATGCTTATATATATAAAGGCATTATACCATTTAGAATAAATCACAAAAAAATTTAAAGTCATCCCAGATAGCTTTTTAGTCATCTAAGGAAGTACTTTGGCTAATCATCCAACCAGGAATATGTATCATCCATCTTTTCCTAATTGTTTCACGGATTATATGCCACTTTCTAAAGTCCTAGTCCTAGTCCTTCTAGTTAACTCTTCAAAAAAGGAGGCAAAAATTAAAACTTATTTATCTTATCTTCAAAGTCGTGAACTGCTGAAATTACATCATTTAAGAAAATTATTTTATTTCAAACTAAGTGAACCTCACTTTGAGATATGGGGATAACTGATGAGAGATGAAATTTAGTTCTCATACAAAACTTACCAAATTGGACCTAGGGTGTCTATAAGGCTTAAAAAAGCAATATCCCTAGATAAGAAGCTCACTGATATTCTATAGAGACCGAACCCTAAAAAGGGCTGATAAACCCAAATCTATGATGAATGAATAGGTTGATACATTTAAACCTATAAAGACCTAACCCTGGATGTAACGCCTAGAACTTTCCAGACACTTATTTTCTTTCTAATTATCATATATGTGAAATTTAGGTATAATTGTTTTTTTATTAAGGATAATATCTGATTCACCATTCATTCATTTAATCTACAAGTACATTGATATACTATTTGTACTTACATGTTAGTGTGGTTACAACCTTTAAAAAATTCCATGCATAAGCTTGATTTCAATAAAATCGTTAGAGAATACTAGTACCTATCTAATAGGAAGGAACAAATAGCTCACTAACCTTTTTATGAGAACTAAGGCCTTTCAAAGAAACACATGTAAAACACACAAGTTCATAAATACCATAAGTATTTACCTCATCATCATTACTATATTTTACAACTATATGAATATAACCAATATCATTATTCCATTCTACAAGCACATCAATTTGTGTCATTTTCAATTTAATATTTCCTTATCATTCATTGATGAACTCTTCTTTTTCATTAAATAGATTATACTATTATCATTATACATGTTACAACTTCTTGATTTAACATTTGCTCCATAGCTCATCTCAATATGATTTTTTTCACTCATTTCTTTTATGTTCATTGAATTTATTGTAACTTTTCAATAACATATTCCCTTTCCACATCATATTTTATATGTATCCCTTCTCATCTAACAAATATATTTAGTTCATGCCACATTTTATCTCTTAATTTTAATTATCTGCCTTCTCGGCTTTCACACGCATTTATTCAATTTTAGCCAACTAGTTTTGTTAGTTCATTTCAACATCCATTATATTTCATCAGTACTAATTTCAATTCCATGTTTATTATATTTATTCTGAATCATCCATATAAATTTTCAAATTCAATATGCTTTCAATCCATTTATAGCTTATACATATATTTTTTTTCCATTCTCATATACTCTACATCCTAGCTCATTCAAAAATATATTTTTTATTTTGAATATTTCCTAGACCTATATATGGTACTTTCCAATGTTTCTTTCCAACTTAAATATTTCTTATATCCATTTATGACAAGTTCCAATATTTTTCATGCCCATTTATAGGATCATATAATATTTTTCTAATTCAAATATTTCTCATGCCCATTCATGCACATCATAATATTTTTTTCCATGTAAATAGTTCTCATGCCTATTAATGGCTCTGTCAAATATCCTTCCATTTTAAATATTCATTGAGTCCATGTTAGTCACATTCAATTATTATTTTATTTTTATATTTTTCTCTACCTTAAATATTCTTTAATCTAGACTTCTTGTTGTGACCAAATTAATTTTTAAATATTAAATTCCACCATTGTGGTCAATTTAATTAATTAATTAATTTTACAAATTACACCCTGCCTTTGCCATCCATTTAATTTAAACCCCATCATTGTGGTTAATTCCCATTTCATGTATTATATTCCATTGTCGCGATCCATTTAATTAAATCTCATCATTGTGGTTAATTCTAATTTTAAGTATTAAATTTCTTTGTTGCGGCCCATTTAATTAAGTCCCACCATTATTGTTAATTATCATTTCACATATTAAATCTTGTAGTTGCGGACTTTTTAATTAAATCCCACCATTGTGTTTATTTCCCATTTAATATATTAAATTCTATTGTTGTAGCCTATTTAATTAAATCCTATCGTTGTGGTTGTTTTGCATTTAATGCATTAAAATTTTCTATTGCGGTACATTTAATTGGTAATTATTAAACTCCCATCATGAAAATCCTATTTCCTTTCATATCATTTTTTTTCTATAATCATAACCTTAGTCATGTCCATATAACTGACTAAGTATCTTGTTCATAACCTTAGTCACCATCCACACGGTCAACTAAGTAGTATGTTCCATAACCTTAGACTCGTTACGTTACCAATTATGTAATTAATTCTATAACCACAATCTTGTTACATAGCCATCTAAGTAAACAATTCCATAACCTTAGTCCCGTTACATGCTGTTTATTTACTTGAATTGTTAGTATTCTCAAACTAATTCACTAAAAACATTCATCCCTTTTCGATTAAAAACTCTGTGATTGTATGCGACGCTTATACTACTAGTTAATGTTATTTTGATGTAAAATAAAAATTTATTTATTTAGAATTCCAAAATATTTTGAACCCATGTTTATAAAAAAAAATTCTTTAAAATAATTATTTTACTCAATCGAGAAGTTTACACAATTATTAATAGTTAACATTTCACGTACCGATTTTATTACTTTATTTTATATGAGATTTAACTAATTTTACAAGGAATTTTCACCTCCAATACTAAAACTTTCCCTTTTAATTTATTATTTTCTAGTTAAGGATTTTTTTTATTTAACACTAATTTACCAATTTTTGGGCTGAGGTTTACATTGGATAAATTGATACACCTAAATCCAACTATTATGCCTAGATACACTAATCCCTAGTCAAACCTAGTCTATTTGCTACCAACGACAATAAAAAAACATACACACATTTAATGAAGTCATGCTTTTAACCAAGTATCCTTAAATATTGGTTTTGATATTGTCATTAATATTATATAACCCATAAAATAAAAAACTAAGGCAACATTTAAATGGCCCATTATCACTCTTAGTCTTTGTCCCCAAGTAATCTAAAACTATAGGTAGCAAGCACATTGGCCATCTTAAATGCATGGACACATGGATTTAAGTATATATAAATAGTCATAAATCCCAAAGTAAGCAATCAACTTCTTCCAAAGAAAACCTTTACAAACACAAATAACACAACCTGTTAAGGCTATTTTCTTTCACTATTAGTGCTAACTTAAGCATGAAAGTGTCCTCCTATAAATGAGATTATTTTATGGGTGTTCTAGTTACTTAAACTCAATCTTCTATACCTTTCAATCCATAACAGCCTTGACAGAACCACAATATATGTGAGGATTTCAACAACCTCATCAATACTATTTTATAGGTGTTCTAGTTACTTAAACTCAATCTCCTATACCTTTCAATCCATAATAGTCTTGAAAGAACCATAATATATGTGAGGATTTCAACAACCTCATCAATACTATAACTAATTATATATCACTTGCTTAAAAGTTCAAACCTTCCCAAGGACATGCATTATCTCTTTTTGTATGATCTTGTAGGATGAAACTAACTATCAATGCTAATTATGTATAAATATTTTTAACATGGAGAACTTTTTTCATTATTCTTGGAATAATTATTTTCTATTGTATTTCTTAGTTATTAAGATTGTTGGGTTTTGAGGAGTTTCAAAAGAATCCAATGTATAGTTTAGTAAAACCAAGTATAACTTTTGATCTAACATTTAGATCATGCATAATTTTTTTTTCCATAATGTTCTAAAGGCCTTATTACCTATAAAAATAAGAAAACAACTTCTCTAAGTTTAGGAACATGCTTAAATTTAGCCCAAAAGTTATTGCTCAAAATTTTGTTTATTTTTCTTGTTATATTTGAATTCTTTTCCTATTTATATTAGAACTTTCAATTTAATTATAATTTTTATAATTAAGATATTTTTCTTATATTTAGAAACCTTATAGGGTATTATATGTTTATACCTCTAAAAGGATAACCAAACCCAAAGCTTATAAGGTAAAGGAGAAGCAACTTAATTTAGGCACTAATTCTTTGAGTTAATAATAGAAAAAGAGTTGAAAAAAGTTTCCATTACTGAATCACACACACCTAGTGTTCTGGCTTGGTGTCTAATGTTCTTAGTGGTAAATTTGTTGCTCCATCTATATATTTTATTCTCAAAGAAATTGAAGAGCCATAATTATTACCAATCTTAGAGGAATAACCTGAAGTCACTAAACATTATGAAAAGTTAGAGGAACTTGAAGTAGGGGGAATTTGAAGGATAATCTAAAGTCGGTGAACATGTTAAGATCTAACTAATGAAAAGGCAAAACAAGTTGTTGAAATTACTTAAGACATTGAAGTTATTATCAAAGATAAATTAAGTATAGATATATCATTCAAACCAAATGTATTTATGTTAGATCAATCTTCTAAAATTACCAATTTAGTTAGTGGTCAAAACATTACTATTAGGGATAACCACACATGTCAACTAAAGTTTCCATTATCTCAAAAGATAGTTTCATATGATCTTGATTTTTTAGGTCTTGAGAAGTTTTGCCAAGATTTAAAAATTCTACATTAACATATCTTTGCTAAAATTGGATTAAAGATATTTAGAGCAAGTTATCTCATGAATAAATTGGTGACAATGTTATATTAAAAGTATTTGTTTCTTTGAAGTGGTCGAGTGTAATTTCTGATAGTTAACTTGAGGTTGTTTTTCACAAGTAGAGGAGGCTAACATGGGGGCACCTTTTTTATTATTCATGGAATAATTATTTTATTGTATTAAAAAAATCCTTAATTATTTTATTATTCATGCCACCTCTTCTCTTGTTGATTTTGGTTCAGTGTAACCATCTTCAACTAACTCCCATAACTCTTGTGATCTTAGTAGTGCCTTGTATTGAATACACGACAAATCATAGTTTTGTTTTGTAAGATGAGGAATATGAAACTAAGCATTGTTATTACTGGAAGCCATATCTACTCTCAAGCTATGATATCAAATTTGTTGGAAAAAATAGTAACATAATGATAGAGGGGGGGAGGGGGGGCTAATGTTCCACTATTATTTAATGTATTGTACTCCCACCAAATCGTGTGAGTAGCCCATATATATATATATATATATATATATATATATATATTATAGAATGTCTTTTACAATCTTGAAAGTTCTTAATTAATATCATACTCTTCAATACTATCACTAGATTCATGATATTTATGTTTTTCATGGTTATTCATTGTACTAACTTCAATATACTTAATCTTAGTAAACAAGTTTAATAATTAACATTCTCCTCTCTTAAGCTTGTTTCATCCATCTTCATAATTTTAAGCTTCTTCTGCAAATAGCAAAAAGCATGAGTCTTCAATGACTTTAAAAAATATCAGCAATTTGTTCATGATTTTGACATTAACTAACTCCACATCGCCTTCTTTTATGTGCTCTCTAATGAAGTGAAATCGAGAATCAATATGTTTTGAACATTCATGATGAACTGGATTTTTTTGTTCATGAGTTTTGACATGAACTAACTCCATATCACCTTCTTTTATATGCTCTCTAATGAAGTAAAATCGAGTATCAATATGTTTTGAACGTTCATGATGAACTAGATTCTTTGCAAGTACTATAGAAGACTTGTTATCAATAAAGATTCGTGTAGCCTTGCTCTGTTTTTGCAAATCTTCCATCAATTTCCTTAGCCATATTGCATGACACACACACGATGCAACAACAATGTATTCTGCTTCACATGTGGATAATGCAACAATAGATTGTTTTTTTGATGTCCACGTGAAAGTTGTTTCTCCCATAAAGAATACAAATACAGTTGGGCTTTTTCTATCTTCCAAGTTTTTTGCCCAATCACTATCACTCTAACCTGTAATTTCAAGATTATGTGAAGATGAATAAAATGATCCATAGCTTGTAGTTCCTTTAACAAAATAAAAGATCCTCTTTGTTGTCTTCAAATGTGACCTTCTTGGCTTCTCTATATATCTGCTAATCAAGCTAACGCCAAACAAAATGTCTGGCCTGGTACATGTTAAATAACATAAGCAACCCACAATACTTTTGTAGTATATAGGATTAACTAAATCTCCTTCTCCTTTTTTAGTTAATTTGGTTCCATATTCAACTGGATTGTCTGCTGGACAACAATCTTCCATAGCAAATTTCTTCAAAACTTTTGTTGCATACTTGACTTGTGAAATGAAGATTTCATCACTGCACTGCTTTACCTCTAATCCTAGAAAGTAGGCTATGAGACCTAAGTTTGTCTTTTCAAATTCCTTCACCATGGATTGCTTGAAGTCTTGAATCATAGTATGATTATCCCTTGTGAAAAGTATATCATCAACATATAAATAAATAAACATTACTCTACCTTGTAAACTTTTCTTCACATATAATGGATGTTCATAAGGACATCTTGTGAATCCTTTTGTGAAAGATAACCATCAATTTTGGAGTTTCATGCTCTTGGTGCTTATTTAAGTCTATAAAGACCTTTCTTCAATATACGAACCTTCTCTTCTTGTCCTTTTACCATAAAGCCTACTCGTTGTTCTACATAAACTTTCTCTTCAAGGTTGCCGTTTAAGAATGCTGACTTTACATCCATCTGAAATATCTTCCATCTTTTCTGATCTGCTAGGGAAATCATCAGTCTTACTATTTTCATTCTTGCTACTAGAGCAAAAACATCTTCATAATCAACTCCATATTGTTGCTTATACCTCTTCACTATTAATCTGGCTTTATGTTTTTCAATTTCTTCTTCTGCATTCCTCTTTATCTTGAAGATCCATTTTACTCCTATTGCATTGTGTCCTTTGGGAAGTGTTGTCAATTTCCATGTATTATTTTTTATAATGGAATTGATCTCCTTCTTTATTGCGTTTTTCCATTTATCTTTTTGATATGCTTCTTCAAATGTAATAGGATCATTTCCTGAAAACAAGCAAAACATATTAATATCATCAAGATTGATTCTTTCTGTTATATCATAAATCTCTTATATGCTCTTTTTCTTTCTTGTTGTTGAGCTTGAAGGACCAGTATGACTGTTAGTTTAAGTTGATGGAGATGGAGCTAACATGATTTCTTCTTTATTTTTCTGAATTTGTTCTTCATCTACAATTAATTTATATGGCTGATCTTCAGAATTCCAGTTTCATTCTTGCTCTTTATCAAACTTCACATCTCTTGACATGATCACCTTCTTTGTCATCGGATTGTACAAGTTGTAACCATATAAATTTTCTCCATATCGCAGCAGTATGCATTTCTGACTTTTATCTTCAAGTTTAGTTCTTTTTTCTTATTGAAATTTGGCATAAGCAACACTGTTAAAAATTCTCAAATGATCAACTCTTGGTTTTTTCAGGCTCCATGCTTCTTCTAGCGTGATCTTCTGAAGTCTTTTTATTGGAAATCTGTTCAACAAATACACAACACATACAACTGCATCTCCTCAAGACTTTGTTGGATAGTTTTTTTCTTTTAGCATACATCTAACCATGTTCATTATAGTTCTATTTTTTCTCTTTGATACTCCGTTCTGTTATGAAGTTTGTGGCATTGTGAGTTGATGAACAATATCATTTTCTTTACAATAAACATCAAAATCATATATACTCTCCTCTTCTATCTATTCTTAGAGAGTTTAGGTTGCACTCACTTTGTTTTTCTACTAAATTATTAAACTCCCTGAATTTGCTCAGCACTTCTTTAATTTCTTTTAATACATATATCCGTGTTTTACCACCGAAATCATTAGTAAAAGTGAGAAAATACTTGCATCCACCTATTGAAGTAGGTGAAATAGGGCCACACACATCTGAATACACCTGGTCGAGAGGCTAAGATGCTCTTGAACTCTTCTTTGGGAATGGTTTTATGTGCTACTTTTCCATTATACACACTTCACACATTTTGCTTGTATGCTTTAACTTTGGTATTCCAAGAACCATTTTGTTTTTCTCCATCAACATCAGTGATCCAAAGTTTAAATGTCCATATCACAGATGCCATAAATTCATCATGTTGGAGATTTCTGCCTTAAAACATTTTGACAGATATATACTCTGATCTAGAGGAAACATCCTGTTTCTAGTCATTTTAACTGAAGCAATTGCAGCTCTAGACTCATCAAAAATCTTCAGATTCTTATCTTTCATATGCACTTCAAAGCTTTTCTCCAGAAACTATCCCAAACTTAGAATGTTATTCTTCATGCTGGAACATAAAAACTTTTGAAATGAACTTCTGCTCACCATTCTTAAGTCTAATAAGAATTCTGCCTTTTCCTTCAACTAGTCTTTGAGAAAGATCTCTAAAGGCAATGTTATCTATATAATTTTCATCGATATCAATTAATGTTTCCTTCATACCACACATATGATTTGATGCTCCTGCATCTAGATACCAGGTGCTAGAGTTGCTGCCATTAAATTTTTCACAGGTCAACAATAATGCAGGTTCTTCAGAATCAGTTTCTTTTTTAGCGAAGTTGACATTTTTGTCTTTAAATTTGTATTGTGAACAATCTAAAGCAAAATGATTATACTCTCTACAATTATAACATTGTGTGTTTGCATTATTATTCCTCCAATTTGAATATCCTCCACGACCTCTTCCTCTGCTTCTACCACGACCTCTAAAATTAAAATTTTAATTTTGTGCACCATAAGATTCTTGATTTCTGAATGATATTCCTTCTCTTCCTCTTCTGTGAAAGAACCTTCCTCTTTATAATGCTCCTCTACCAGATTCGCTAACATTCTTCACAGTTAACTTTGTCTACAATACTTGTTCAATAGATCTTCCTTCTTCTTTCTATCAATTTTTTGCTCATGAGCTTGTAAGGAACCCATTAATTCTTCTATTGTCAGATCTTCCAAATCCCTTGATTCTTCAATTGTTACAACCACATGATCAAATCCAGAGACCTCAAAATTTTCTCCATCACATGAACATCATCAATATTTTCACCATATTTACTCTCATCTGGTGCACTAAAGAGATACTTTTATGAAGTAATCTGAATCTATCTCATTACTTTCTTTATTCAACTTCTCAAAGTCTTCTCTTAATGCTTGCAACTGTACCTTTTTTTGTCTTTTCAACTCCACTATAAGTCTTATTAAGCATTTCCCATGCTTCCTTTGATGTCTTTGTTGGTGCCACCATCTCAAGAGTTGCTTCATCAAGTCCTTGATAAATCATGAATAAAGCCTTATTATCATTCTTCCTTGATTCTCTCAACAATTGTCTTTCTACATTACTCATTGCTGCCTCTTCTCTTGTTGATTCTGGTTCAGTGTAACCATCTTTAACTAACTCCCATAACTCTTGTGATCTTAGCAGTGCCTTGTATTGAATACATCACAAATCATAGTTTTGTTTTATAAGATGAGGAATATGAAACTAAGCACTATTATTACTGGAAGCCATATCTACTCTCAAGCTCTGATACAAAATTTATTGGAAAAAACAGTAATAGAATGATAGAGGAGGAGGGGCTACTCACATGACTTGGTGGAATACAATACACTAAATAATAGTACTTTCACACTTTTCATTATCAACCTTCATATAATATATATAGACATTATAAAATGTCTTTTACAATCTTGAAAGTTCTTAATTAATATCATACTCTTCACTACTATCACTAAATTCATGGTATTTTTGTTTTTCATAGTTATTCATTGTACTAACTTCAATACACTTAATCTTAGTAAACAAGTTTAATAATTAACACTTTTTGCTATTTGAATTAGGACTTTCAATTTAACTACGATTTTAATAATTAGATTTTTTTTGTATTTAAACAAACTTATAGAATATTCTTCAAAAGTGAAAAGAATGAAATAAAGATCTTATACAACAAATAAAAGTTTTTAGAGTTTTCTCTACCAATTAATTAATTAAGAAACCTAACATGTATGGCTTTTTAACTATGAAGCTTCCAAGAGGAAACACTATTGATTGTGATTGTGTTTTTTTTTTTTTATCCTTAAATTTTTTTCCCACTCTAATCATCAAACTTTTTTTTTTTAATGTCATACTTTTACTTGCATTGAATATGAATTAGGCTAGATTATTTGTTTTAATTTGCTTTCTACGAGGTTTTTAAGGTGTTAGAAAAACATTCTAACACTAATTTGATACTCGATTTTAAATGATAAATTTTGGTTTCATTGCTTATAAAAAAAATCAAGATATGAGAACCAAAATTGAAATTGAGAGAAAAATGAAAGCCTTTTTTTCCCACTACTGTTTATGGGGCAATTTTCAACGATTTTACCTCTATACTTTGGAAAATCTTATTTTTGATCCCTTTAGTTTGACCCTTTTATGTTTTGGTCCAAAACTTCATTTTATTCACATATCGATCCTTTAGTTTGAGAGAGGTGAGATAAAGTGATACGGATGAACCCACTATAACAAAGGATCCACTAGAGGTGCCAATTGGTCAAATCACAAGGTCAAAGGCTAAGAAGCTAAATGAAGCACTAAATTGGCTTATTTAAAGCATTTGGGGCAAGGCTGATTTCTAGGGGACTTCAACATATATGAGGTAACCTATAATCAACCTAATCCATATGCAAGAAGGGCTCATCTCAACCCTAACTTGGGCTTAAAAGAACTAAAATTGACTTGTCAAAGAACAACTATCTTCATGGCGTCTTCCTTAAACTTCTCATTTGTAATTTGCTAATTGTTGGGTGGGGGTTTTAATTCCAATAATGTTGCTGGGTTAACTTTGAGCAAGTCTCCCAACTATCATGTGACTTCTGATTACATTCTTGAACTATCATTTTAAGCAACATAGTCGTAAAGTAACCTATATAGTTTGAACTAGATAGACGATCAGCATTACATTATGGGCCATGTAAAACCCGATAAAAACTTTATGTAAAAGGCTAGCCTAAGTTAAACAAGAATTAAGGAGAACAAACTGGCCTATTCTAGGTGGAAAATGAGGAAGGAAAACCAGCCTATCCTAGGTGGGAATTGTGGGGTAGTAACCAACTCTAAGATAACCTAGAAGAGGGATAAGAACATGAATAATCAGCCCCCTAACACCCCCATCACATTTTTGAGTGATATAAATAAAAGAGGGAGAAAAAGAGATGACTCTTGTTTTCCCAAAAAATCAGCTGCAGCTCCAACTATAACAGTCTCTCTTCCAAAAAAAAACCTGCCAAACCCAGTTGCATGTTGTCTTCCTTGAATGTTTGAGTGAAGGGAGAGTTAGAGAGAAGAGAGGCAAATGAAACCATAAAAAAAGGGAGCCTAGAGGACTGGCAACTACAGTAGGAAAAAAAGAGAAGAAACCGAGAGGAAGAGAAGAATAATATCATTAAACCTTCCCTAGAGTTGTTAAAAATGTGAGGTAAGAGGAATATCACTTCCTTGACTAGTTACTACCTCATGATTTCAGGACAAGAAGAGGATGAAACCCCAAAGTAGAAGGCTTAGGGTTCTTACACTTATGTTTTCGGGAATGATAAAATGTGAAGCTTTAAGTAGAATAATGAATAGAAGAATACAAGGACAAAATGTGAAGCTCTAAGTAGAATAATGAATAGAAGAACACAAGGACAAACTTTTACAAAAGAAATATGTGTGAATATGAGTGACTTTGAGGGTGTAAACCTAAGAGGGGGGCCAACCAAATTGAAAGAATGAATGGAATGTGGAATAAAATGATGAAATGCCTAAATTATGATCTTGTTGAAGTCCTACAAACATGCTAAAACAGAATCTATGGTGAAGTTAATGTCTTGACCTTGCACATGTTGTAATATCCCATATCGGCGGGTGAGGGAGTGGTAACTAGCCTTATTAAGAGTGCTGGTTGCTGACTTGTCATACTCGTTTTAGGCGTCAGGCTCAAAAGTGGGCTCGAGTCACCATGAACAAAATTATAAGGGCGGTAAGGCCTAAAGCGGACAATATATGACAAGTTGGGTTGGGCTGTTACATTTGGTATCAGAGTTGACCTTACTGGCTGTCCGATTGTGCCGACGGGGTCGTTGGGCTCCTTAAGGGGGGTGGATTGTAATATCCCACATCGGCAGGTGAGGGAGTGGTAACTGGCCTTATTAAGAGTGCTGGTCGCTAACTTGTCATACGTGTTTTGGGACATCAAGCTTAGAAGTGGGCTTGCGTCACCAGGAACAAAACCGTGAGGGTGGTAAGGCCCAAAGCGGACAATATATGGCAAGTTGGGTCGGGCTGTTACACATATGATTAATGAACTTGTATGAAATGTGAGATGAAATGATAGAATGCATGGATTGTGACCTTGTTGAATTCCTAGGAGCACATTTGTGCTGAAACTGAATTCATGTTGATGTTAATGCTTTGATTTTGCTATGTGATTGATGAATTTGCATGGTTATGAACCAAGTGAATGAAGGTATGGTTGTAGCATATGGTTGCGAATATACTTATTATAAAAAATGATGAATTGCACATACACAAATTAGAGAGAAATGGATAGCAATGTCCGACCATAGAAAAAGTGAGAACCATGAAGGGATATATCATGATGAACACCTTAGGGGAAACAAGTCAGAGGACGGAAATGAAACCCTTATGTAGTATGAAATTGCTATTAAATTATGTTAATAAATTGTCGTGCTACCAATGAAAACATAATATGAATGTGTGTGGCAACTCTAGGTGTCGGCCTTGAAGTGATGATTAAGGGATTCTTTGGAAGAATATACATATTGAGATTTGGTTGTGCATTGTTAATGTTCTTGTGATAAAATTTGAATGTAATTGATTTCGGTATATGTTCAAACTCGGTTAGGGGTGAGTTATAAAGGGGGAAAACCTAGTGTGGACCTTATGCTTAGCCGAGGGAAAGAGTAAAAAACAAAAGTGACTCAATCATCACTGACAATTTCTAAATCGGTAGAGACATGGATTGCGTTGATGATTTCTGGGTCAGCAGCGACACAGTTTTCATCAACGATTTCTGAATCAACAATAAGTTATGTGCACTGATGATTTGATGTGCCAGTAGTAGAACTGAATCGCGTTGATGATTTCTAGGTAGGTAGCTATGCAGTTTTCATCAACAATTTTTGAGTCAATAGTAGATTATGTGCGCCGATGATTTCATGCGCCAGCAGTAGAACTGGATTGCATTGACGATTTCTCGATCAACAACGATGCAATTTTTGTCAATAATTTTTTAGTCAATAATAGCTTATGTGCACTGATGATTTCATGCGCTAATAATAGAACTGGATCGTGTTGATGATTTCTGGGTCGGCAACGACGCAATTTTCATCAATGATTTTCGAGTCAACAGTGAGTGTGTGCGCTGACGAATCCAAGCATTAGCCAAGAAAGCAATTTCGTTGATGATTTTTGAGTCGATGCGACTCAGTTTTCATTGATGATTTCTGAATTGATAGTGAATGTATTCGCTGACCATTCCAGACGTCAGCCATTAAAGTAGTTTTTGCTGACGATTTCTGTCACTAGCAAACTAGTTTTCGCTGATGATTTATATGTCACCAGCGACCCAGTTTTCGCTGACAACTTTCTGTGACACCAGCGGCTTAGTTCGTTGATGAATTCCATATCAAAAATGATTTAATGCTTGTGATGATTTTTTCGTCGGTCTGATCTAAGTCACTACGAAACTCAAGAATTAAACACTAGGATGCCCGTGAGTGGTCACATTTAAAATAAAAAGAAGTGTCTTAATATGATGATGTTCATTGTATGATTGTATAATGTGTGGAACACTTGAATGTGAACATGAGTATTCTTGGGATATGTATGATGATGGTTATATGGTTGCTTGATACAAGTATGTTGATTATGATCATTTAATATGTCATGTGGTACAATCGAGATTGGATCTTCGACCGAACGACGACACTCCACAAGAGGAACAGGTAGGTGGTTTCCACCCTTTCCTAGTATAATATAAATTTTCTGAATGAATTCATTACGAATGATTTAGTGTTGTCTTGTAATGAATAATAAATCGCTTGTGGAACACTTGATTGAGTATAATGATTAGCTTCAACTATTGGCATTCTAGATGGATGACCGGGTTGAGTATAATGATTAAGCTTTGGCTAATGACATCCTACATGGATGGGCGAGATGAATATGATGAGTAGCTTTGGCCAATGACATCCTAGATGGATGACTGATTTGATCATGTGATTAACTTTAGTTAATGACATCCGAGATGGATGATCGAGTTTGGATATTGTGTTAGCTACAACTAAAAGCATCCAAGGTGGATGACCGGGTTAAAGCAAAGTAATTAACCTTGAACGATGTTTTAACTTCGGCCCCATAACTCCTATGGATAGATTTGGGCGTATAAGTAAAGATAATACATTGAATGAAATAATAAGGATTATAATATGCATATGAGAAGTAAAAGAAGGAATGTACTCACTAAGTTGATAACGAAAAGTAACGATAACATTCTTCTAGTTGTTTATTATCATAATGATGTTTACATTATTTATAATTCTTGTATCCATTTTGCTTTTGTAACAGGAACATCACACGATCAATGTGCGTACGAAATCCCGATCCACGGGTGCATATATTTTTAAAAGAACTATGTATTCGCATGTTTAGGTGTTATGTATTTTAGAGGAACGAATGTCCTAGTTGTAGAATTGTCGTTCAACACTTTTGTATAATCTAGTAACTATAACAATATTCGAATAGGGATGCAAACTTATGCATATGTTATTATAATGTAATGTGAACCTATGCATATGTAAATATGATGTTGTGTGGTATGTGTATTGAGTACTTTCTTTCTTATGATGTAATTTACGCAATCATATGAGTATTATGCCATGCTAATGGATGGAACCTATGTACTAACACTCGGAATGCTACTATGAGAAGCATCGAGAATATGATGGCTAACAAAAAAAAAATTACCATTTATTTCGGCTTTGAGTTATTGGGATATTATAGCCCAGGTAAATTTTTTTATAATGTAAAAAAAATTATGAAGCGATGATAACAATTTTAAAGGAGCAAGAAAAATCTAAGACCCGGGTTATTAATTTGAATGAGTTCAATAATCTCGGAAAATTTAAAAACGTTATTAAAAAGCGCAAATGACAATAAAAAAAATGCTAATGACCAATAAAAAAATATGAATGCTTGTTAATATTATTAAAAGATACATTCTAAATATTCTGAAGAGATCTCAATGATTTTATTTATAATAAAGAAAAAAATAAATGAAAATGGAATAACCTCATAAAGAAGAAAAAAAAATCAGAAGCTCAATTACGAGTAAATCAAACATTGAAGGAAAAATTGTAAAAAAAAATTCAATTTTAAAAAAGGATAAAAAAAAACATGACTCTAGCTAACATGCCAAATTGGTAGCTCAATCATGAGATCGAGATAACTTTATATAGAAGCAATTAAATAAAACAATGTAAGTTAAGTCTGAAGCAAACTTAATGATGATAGGCGAAACTGAAAAATAATTAATTAAAAAAGTAAAGAAACCCCCAAGTCAACCCAGATTAACTCGACTAACCCATGACCTGAGATAAGAGATCGGGATAACCCTAAAAAAAAGAAAAAAAAAATCACGTGGCTTAGAGCCCAATAACTTAATGTTGAATGATGAAAATAAAAAAAAATCATTAAAAAAGAACCTGTAAAAAAGACTGAAGTTAAATCGGGCTAATATTTGAAACCAATGACCTGAGTCGTGAGATCAGATTATTCAATAGAAGGCAAACATGAAAAAATAACAAAGAAAAATTCCTAATCATTAAAAATAAAAAAAAAACTAAAAATAGCAATCAAAATAGTGTGGACCAAATCTAATACAAAAACTAAATAAAAGAAAATAATGATGGACTAAATTGAAAAATAAAATAAATTAAGAAAATATATAAAAAAATAGCAATAAAAAGAATGAGAAACAAAATTGAATACAAAAATTAAATGAAATAGAATGTTGAGGGATGAAATTAAAAAATAAATAATCAAGAAAATGATTAAAAAAAGCAATCAAAACAATGAGGATAAAATTAGATAAAAAAAAATTAAGTGAAATAAAATGCTTAGTGAAAAAAATGAAAAAAAAAGAAGAACAAAACCCTTCAAAAAGTATTAAAAACAGCACAAATAATAATTAAAATCCAAAGAATGAGAACCAAAATTGATTAAAATACAAACTAGATGACACAATTGGTTTTTTGGAAGGACTGGTGTGAAAATTAAGGCAAAGAGAGAGAAAAGAGAGAAGAAAAGAAAAGAAAAAATCAATTATAGCCCAACTATTGTTCTGTCATCCACACACCCTAACCAATGAGAAGAGGATGGCACAACATTTCAAACGTCACCATGGAAGGCGGAGTTTGATCGTCAGGAGGTGATGCACTCGCCGCTCAAAAAGTACGGGTGCTTCCCACTCGTTGGTGAGTGCGTGTCACAAGCCAACAACTTTTTATTTTTAAATTATATCTATGTTTTTTAAAAGTCTAAATTGCCCCTTGTTAACATTTATAATAACAAAAAAACCATGATGAAAAGCTAAAATGTCCATGAACATCAATTTTATTTTTTTGCTTTAAAGGGAAATATAGTCATTTTATTGTGCATTTAAAACATTAAAAGATCAAAAAGCTTCTGAACTTCAATTTTATTTATTTTTGCTTTTAATACATTTCATTGTTCATCAAAGTATAAAAAAATTAATTTATTTTCATTAATATATTAATGACAAATAAATCTCATAAAAAAGATTATTTTGATCGTAATGTGTAAGTGAAACCCGATCCCTTTTAAAGAGTTTTTTTTTTTTTTAATTTAACATACATGCTAAGGTTAAATCCCGTTCAAATCATGACATATAACCTCCCGTACCAAATGCAATGTTGTACCCTCTACGAATACTGCTTCAAGCTACTCATGAAGCTCCTTAAAATATAAAGAAAAAAGGCTTGTTTTTCTCGTACACAAATTGAAAAGTCTTATAAAAAAAGGCTCCTAAAGAGTCTGTTGACCAGAACTAATAGTGGAGGTTATTGCATGAATCGGCAGCAAGGGATGTAAATGCAAGATTCATCATAGAAAGGGACCTTAATGAAGTTATTTTTCATTTTCCTTTTTTTCTTTTTAATTTTTTATCATACGTAACCAATTAATTAAAGCGCGACAGAGTGCTTTCTTTGACCAGCAACGAAGGTGGCTCTACTTGCCTCTTCGGTGCTGGGCAAGTGGGCATTAATTTGCCCCCTTGCCGGCTGCGAGTCACACAATCCAGTTTCGAAGTCATCTCTTTTATCCTTGTCGGCTTCAATATATTAGAATTTGAATATGCAACGCCATGAACTGGACAGGAATAATTGATATTAAATCAAGTAAATGAAAGCATACAAGTCAAATTTTGAAACTCAATACCAAACGAGCCTTAAGGAGTACAACTCCACAACAAACCTAAAACCAAAAGCCTTTTAAGTATATTTAGTACCTGTACTTTGCTGATTAAAAAAAAAAAAAAAAACTAAGTGTGAAGGAAAAATTACTATAGCCCAAGACTCCGCATTACTATTCGTTATAATAGTTATTTGATGATATTGTCCCTCTCTAAAAAAAAACCTTTTAATTTAGTATGGTGGTCTCTTTATCATTACATGATTTTCTTTTATAAATTTTATAGGGTTAGATTGATCATTTTGTTTTTTTTTCTTTGCATAGTAAAAGTACAAATCTAACCCTGTAAAAAAAACAATGCCTATTATTTAGGGATGTTTTGGTCTTTTTAATTTTTTCAAACTAGTATAATTACTTTGATACTCTTAAGAACAAAATCAACTTAACTCTCTCACAATTTTATTTTTTTTTGTCATTTTATATTGGTTTTATTGTAGATCTAAAGGTTGTTTAGGGACTCTTTTGTAATTGACATATATTAAATATAATTATAAAAACAAAAAAAATTGATGGCACGCGTCATGCACCCGCCAGCATGTGGACTATCCCCGCACCATTCTTGGAGGCATGTAGGGCTACTTGACAACCAATCGTAGCCGAACTAGGGTAGTGTTTCAAAGGTCTTAATACCCCTGACCTGATGTAGTGGTGCGTGCTCCAAGATTCACGGCAGTTTGGTAATAGTGGCCATTTCTTATTTTCCCTTTTTTTTTTATCTTTATCTAGATTTTTGTGCCAACCCTTTAAAAATTCAAGAATAACCCTTTAATTTGTTGATTCTTTAGATTTGGTCCTGTTTTCATTTCATTATGATTTTTTTTTTATCTTGAATAATTTATAAAATTGATATGCCTTTTATATTTTTTTTCATCTTTCAAATTTGCTCATCTTTTTTATTGCTATTTTTTTGTTTAAAATCATTTTTTAAATTGATTTTGTTTGATGATTTCACCATCGTTTGGTTTTTCTTTTATCAAATTTACTTTTTATTCTTTTGATTGCTATTTTTTTTTTTTGCTTTGAGAAGTTTTTAAAACTTATATTTTTAAACTGGTTCATAATAAACTTGTCACGTCCCGATCCCTAGATCCATGACCGACACACATATAAGGTCTCCCTCCAGGTTCCTTACCTATATGAACTCAAACATATATACAAACTTTTTCTTCCTATTAACTCAATCAGAGTTAAACGCAACAATGATAACATAAAACTAAAGTCCATAACATAAATCAACATCTTAATACAAATTCTGTAATTGTAGAGCTCTAACTAGACATAACGGAATAATGTTAATTACAACAAAAGAACAGATTCTGAAAGTCCATAAAAGCAACCTATCAATGAAGTTATAAGCCTGAAAATGATAAGTAACAAGAGGGTGAGTTCAACAACTCAGTGAATAGATAATGTTCAATATACACATATGAAATAATACATCAATAAGGAATATATATAAATTTGGCTTATGCTCTTACAATAGAGTTTAAGAAACAGATCATAACAAGAAATATCATAAGGTAAGGCTCGTCAAAAAATCAAAATGCAATGAGCATGATGCTCCAGACTGTGGGATGATCAGTCGTCATAGGTTGATAACTCCCTCGACCAACAAGGGTTCAAAATTACGATGTGCATAAAGAAACACTATCTTGTTAGCATGAGTGTTCTAACTAGCATACCATAAGATCATAATCAAACAAAACAAAATTATTTCTTAAAGGCTAAAATATACAATCAATCAAATGAGGAGCTGTCAATTTAGAAGTACATAATGGCTCGTATCAAGAAATTAGTTTGAATAAATGATCATCCTTTACCATAGACAAAAGATAATAAACAATATATAACTTACTAAGAAGCATGATTAGTTTCATATTAAGAATTCAAATATTTATATCAATCCTCTAGCATATAGAATATTATCCACTCACCTAACTCAAAAGTAGTTAGAACTCAAAAGTAGATATCGACAAAAGTCCTACTGATGTTCAGCAGGTTGAGTATCAAGAGTATCTAAATATAAAAGAAGACGTACTAAAAAATGACTCGAAACAGAAAAAATAAGAGATTACATCTATAAGAATTTAGACCAAAACATAAATATAAAAGTGAGACGAATCTACCCGATTGATCCTAAATATTTCCTAAACTTTTCAAACAAAAAAAAAAAACTGATCAACCTCTACTGTTTAGTCAATCGGTCGAGCGAAATCTACCAACTGATTGATCGAAACTAGTCAGGCAAACCAGTCGACCAAAGTCAAACAAGCCAACTAGTCGACCAGTCCCTTAACAACATCAAAATCGAAGCTACTTACCACAATTATATATTAAAACATAAATCTTACCTTAAACACTTTGTTTCTCCAATCCTTTTCCCTTTCTTTTATCTCTTCTTCTTCTTCTTTTCTCTTTTTTCTAGTTCTCTCTCTCTTTAAAATCTGAAAACTCTTTTTTTTGTCCTTTTCCTATTTATATTTATCAAGTTTTGTGAGACTACCTGAAAGTTCCTCATTCTTTTATACCTCAAACCTACTCCTCTAGGGGCATTGTTGCCCTTTCCTATTAAAACCTTTCTTTTTATTTCAAAATATTATAAAGCTACTTGATTGAATTTGGATCCAAGATTTTACGAGTTGCGAGTTTTTAAGATTTGACCAGGTTTAAGGTGTTTGTCTAGTTTATTTTTTAAATCATTTTTATTTATTCATTTTCTCTATGATTTTTCACTAATTTTTGTATTTGTTGAATTTACTTTGGATAATCAATATTAAATTGGTTAAGAATTGAACTTCTTGATTCAGTTCGAGTCTAAGTTTAATAGTTTGCAAGTTTGAGACCTTTACCCAAGTTTAGAAGGGTCACCCGAGTTTTATTGATTTTTTTCCCTTCGATGTTTTTAAAAGTTTTATCATTCAACATTTATATCATTAGTGATTAGGCTTTTTTTTTTTATTTGCCTTCTATATGATTTTTTTAACCATGCATTTTTTATCATTTCTTTTTT
>Ga0307513_10001450_pt1:5000-34056 | contig 34056 bp, 23 predicted proteins | sample 15_EM_MG_FD_202174 | JGI IMG/M metagenome (GOLD analysis project Ga0307513, IMG submission 202174) | Populus trichocarpa ectomycorrhiza microbial communities from riparian zone in the Pacific Northwest, United States - 15_EM | ecosystem: Host-associated > Plants > Roots >... | reverse complement strand
TCATTAACCCCAAAAGGAGGAATATTCTGGTGGTATAACAGCGGCAGTCAAACGGGGGCGTGAATGCGAGATGCCATGGTAGATCGAATGTTTTCTAACGTATTCTTATTTCAGTTCCGAACCAGCCGCGAAAGCTCACACAAGCTCATCTAAAGGCAAGGGTGAGCTTTCTCACTATACAATGACCACTACGAACGAAGGACCAACGACGATCCTATCCTAAAGGAGAAGGAGGAGTAGGAGCTAGCTTTAATTGAAGTAGGGGCGGAATCGAATGATTACGAGATAGACAATGAGACAAAGCCAAGAGGGGAGAGCACTTAGACAATTCACTTTGAGTACAGGTAAGTCTGCTGGTAGGAATTCATCAGGGCGTATTACGGTTTTTCACCGAGGGGGTGGATCGAAGCGATTGCAGCGAAGAATTGATCTGAAACGAAGCACTTCGTCTATGGGCATTGTAGAAAGGATAGAATATGACCCTAATCGTTCTTCTCGAATCGCTCCAGTACGATGGATCGAGGGGGTGCCGCTAGGCCGCCAGAGGAAATGCAACACGATAGAAGAGTTCGCTCCGCCGCGAAAGATCCTCGAACCTACCACGACCACCATCCGCGGTCCATTTTCGTTCTCTTCCCTGCCCGGGAAGGTGGATCAAAGAAAGGTAGCTTGCTTCTCTCCTGAACTGATGGCGGCTTATGTAGTGGTCGGCCTTCCTACCAGAATGCCTCCTTGGTCGAAGAGCCCCTTTACTAGTAAGGGCGCAGGAAGCAAAAAAACTTGCGCGAAGGACGTTTTCTTCTCTGCCCTCTCCTCTCCAAAGGCCAAGGGAGAGACTGCATCCCTTTCCTTCGGTAGCTCTTTTGGTTTCCCAAGGATAGCGGTAGCTGGGGCAAAGCCCGCTTTCTTCGCTCCGCGAATGAGAGAGAAAGCATCTTCAATAAAGGGAAAAAACACGTTCTCTCTTTGCGAGATCCGAAAGTGGAGAACGCATAGCATTCTCTGGGCACATAGGATCAAACGTAAAGCAGCGCTTTCTTGGCAGAGTTTTAGGCGGCAAGAGACTTTAGGGCTTGTTGGAGCTGCTGAGCATAACGAATCGAAGCCGAAGACGAATCAAGGTAGCTTGCCTGCCAAGCCGATAGGCGAAGGGCCGAAGGATGGAACGTGCAAAGTCGATCGTGCACCTGTCGTGTGACCCGTTGGTCCTAAGCAATGTCTTGCGCGAAGCGACCCACCTAGAAACAGCTCTCCTTTATGTTAGGGGGGAACTCAAATGGAACTTCGATCGGATGCGGGTATCAAATCCCGCCGCTGAGATGTCCAGCGGATTCCTGGGCCTTGACGAATGGCCGGCTACCTTTTACGTTAGAATAGCAAAAGGCCCGGGGCATAGCAGGATGAACCAATGTGAATGAGTGTAAGCTTCGTTGCCCGAACACGATTGGTGCTGACCACACTAGGTGCTACCGTGGTAGCAAGAGAGGCCAGGCGGTGACAATTGAGAGGTTGTCGCTAAGCATTCCTAGTCACACGGGAAGAGAGGTCAAATGGCAAGGCCATACGCCCGTTTGGCTCCTCGCGGAGTATAGCTCACATCCAAACATCTGATTGGGGAACGGGGCAACGCCCATGAAGCTCCGGCAGAAAGGGAAGGCCTGCCAGGCCGTATGCCCATGGGTGCAGGATTCTTCGAAAAAGCGCGGGCTGACTCGGAGACCTGGGACCTTGGCTTAGCAACGAATGAAGGGAAGCTTGAAGAGCTTTCTCCGCCAGCGGCTTATGTAGTGGTCGGCCTTATAAAGCTCGCTAAGCTTCGCTTCCCTCCCCCCTTCCCTTATTAAGTGGAAAGTCTTCACTTAGTAGTCGGCATTCTATAAGCGACTTGTCGAGTCTACGAAGCTTTGCTTCTTGTAGTCGGCCCGTAATGCCTCCCTTCATTTGCTTGCCCCCTTCCAGCTCAGAATGCCTCATGCCTATTATCTAGTGCTAGAAGCTAACCGCCAGAAGCTCACCCTTCGGGTGTCGCTTCCAGCGCAGGAGGCCCAGCATTCTGCCAGACGTCCCGGCCTGGGAGCCCCGTTCGCCTTTGGTACTGTACTTCAGTAGATCTTCAAAAAGAAAAAGCGCTACTTCAATACAGCCTTAACTACAACTACATTACGCAAGCCCCACCGATACCTACCTATAGAGTCAAAAAAGTACCAGTGACGGTGACTTTCTAGGTTTATGGATTCAGTCAGCTAAACTCCATCAAACTCCTCAATAAATATCAACAAACAACATGTCGTGACCGGTTAGGCTTGGTTGACTTTGTAATGAATGTAAACTCAAATAGGCGGCGTTTATTCAAACAAAGGGAACCTAGGGTTTCTTTCCTGGGTACTTTAGTAGTACGACAGTTGTTGTACCATTAATATTAAGTCGCTGTACAACAGAATGCCGTTCGCCTTTACTTTATGAGTAGTACTTAAGTAGCTAAGTTTCCAAAGGTGAACAGCCCCCTGTCCTTTATAGTCGTAAAGGGCTTCTCAGAAAAGTAAGGAAGGAGGCATTCGAAAGGCCGACCACTATATCATAGGCATTCTGGGGAATGCCGACTACAAGACTACGACTACAGAGGCATTCTGGTGGGAAGGCCGACGACTACACGGCTCTATACCAAGTCATGAGCGATAGCGAAGCCAAGCCGCCGCCTATAGGCGTCGGTACGGAGTCACGTCAGCTGTGGATATAGACTAGGCTATAAGGAACGGAGTCTTAAACTATGGACCGAGACTACACTAAGGAACAAGGAAGCTTGACTGAGCAAAGAAGTCAAGGAACGAAGCTGCTTCTCTAATAGCCCCGTTGAATAGGAGGGCGAAGTCTTTTTTAAAAAGTGTTTTTTTTCTTTTAAATGCATTTTTTTTTCTATTTAGAGAGAGGGGGCTTCCAGTTCTTAGGAAGAGCCGTACGAGGCAGCTCACGTACGGTTCGGGAGCCGAGCCCCAGCACAGGGGCTTAGGTCAACACTTATATAATAGCCAGTCATCAATTGGAAGCGGGCAAGATGGTGATGAATTGCGATTGGTCTAAACCTTCGACCAGCGACTTATTGCGACCTGCCCAGAATGCCCATACATACTAAGACCTTGTTCACACAGCGAAGAAAGGCCGAGTGGAGGGGGCAGTCAGCTGGCTGCTTCTTGGCCGCGCCCCCCTGCTTATAGATAGGAGAGACTTTCTCTAAATTCTCAAATAGGAAATTGCATACCATTAGCCGATATACGTATAGGAACATGGGTACATGATATTGAATGTCATCCAGGTCAAGGCACAAAGCTGGCTCGAGCCGCAGGAACTTTTGCTAAAATAATAAAGGAACCAGCACCCCCTACACTCTCTCTTAGGCTTGTGCGGCTACCTTCGGGTGTTGAAAAAGTCATGGATTCCCCCACCATATACGGCGAGCTACTATTGGTATAGTTTTCAATCCCAACCATGGTGCACGTAAGCTTAGAAAAGCTGGACAAAGCCGGTGGTTAGGCAGACGCCCCATTGTTCGTGGTGTTGCAATGAATCCAGTGAATCATCCTCATGGAGGAGGTGAGGGGCGCACGAAAGGAGGTAGACCTTCGGTGTCACCTTGGGGGAAGCCCACCAAAGCAGGATTTCGGGCAGGGGTGGGGAGAGGCAGAAATGAGTTCATGCCACGACGATCTATATGGAAGGGCAGTTTTGTTGATGCATTCCTGTTGAGAATGAAGAAGAAGAGAGATCTTCTTTTGAACAGGAAAATTTGGTCACGTAGATCTTCTATTTCACCGGAATTCGTTGATTGCTCCGTACGAATTTACAATGGAAAAACTCCTGTTCGTTGTAAGATTACTGAAGGAAAGGTTGGTCATAAATTTGGAGAGTTTGCTTCTACACGGAAACGAAGACCTTCGAGAACTATTATTGGACTTATTTGGAAACATTGGGCAATTTACTTTATACCTACTATTCCGTCTGGTTTTTGGTTCCTAGTCTGATTTTATTAGTCCCTATTATTCTTATTCTAAAGTACCATTGGAGCTCCTTTTCCCGACAACAGATCGGAGATCTTACTTTCTCAAGTCATACGTCTTTTGTTCAGCCAACAGTGTTCCGCTCTACTTATTATTACTTACTAGCGCCCTTCACTTCCACTCATACTACTTGACTTCCAGCTTATTCCCAAATCAAAGCTACTTGCTTATAAGAGCAAGGTGCGTAGCTGGCTTGTTAAAGCATGGAAAGGTATCCAGAAAGGACAGTAACAGCTATGAGATAGGCGCCCTCTCACCTAATACCCGCTACTAATACTAAGGATTGAAAGTTGCACAATCGGCTATAGGGCAGAACTCCAGATCTACGAATAGCCGCGGGTAAGCACCTTTAACAAGCTAGCTTCCACCTTACTTAACAGCAAGGCGCGAAAGCCTTCGCCTATAGCTTCTACTTCTACTTAGCAGCCCAAATAAAGTATTCCTTTAACACACAAGTACGCTCACGCTAGTACAAAAGTAAGTAAACAACCTGATCTGCTCCTTTGCCCGTTGTTCGCATCTCGTTCTCCCTTTAGGTGGCATGAAAGCTTTGGAACAGCAGCTAGACCGCCTTGCTCTTAAAAGCAGCAAGTAAGTAAACCACCTTCTCATGTCTCCGGACCTTCTATGAACAGGGCTTTGAACTATAGCAAATAGCCCATTGGTTGAGCTTTGCTCTATGCTGGCTTAACTGTTCCTATGCCTGCTCGAACAGGAAAGCCTAACGAGCAAATAAACCGTTAGCCCGATCCACTTGTTGCCCGCTTGCTTTCGCACCTCGCTTACGCATCTACTTAGTTAGCATCCCAAATCAGCGTACCCCTGCTTCCTTTAACAGGCTAGTACACAAGCTACTAAAGCTAGTAAGCTAGTATACACGCATTTGCCCGATTGCTTTAACAGAGGCTTTACCTCCTGGTTCCCACCTGTCCTGTCCAAAACTATGGAACTCATCTGAAAAGTCGATTTGCTAGATCAGAACGTGAACTCTGAGAATAGGGGTATACAAGTTAACCACCTAGAATCGATCCATGACCGCTAAACTAAAGGAGTCCTTTACCAAGTAAGCTACGCAACCGTCTTTACCCGCCGCAACCAATCTTAGCTCGGACATGCCAACAGCCAATACTGACTCCTTTCCCTGGGACAGCTAATCAAAACTAATACGGCTTGAATCCCTTATCTTTGAGACTACCCTTAGGACTCTATAAAGTCATTTAAGAGCAGATAGACACAAGTTATGACAACCCGCACACGAGAGCCAAAAAGAAGGCTTTCATTAAGATAATTCGCCCATACAATAGAACAAGGAGAGCAATCAACGCTATGGCTACTTTAGGACAATTCCCGCCTTAGGACCCCTACTGTGACAACAGCTACTACGCATCCCAAATCAGAAAATGCTATCGACGAAACAAACCTTTATCAAGCATATCACCATGACCTGGTACAGAACCAATCTTCACTTTTCTTAACTTAATAATTAATATTTCGGATAGAATTTCATCAAAAAGACGGGGTTTATTTCACTTTTTCAGTTTGCCACCAGCTCTATGAAAGGAATTTAGGTTTTAATGAAAAAGACGCGATGTGGCAACGGGAGTTTCATGAGCAAGCTACCTGAGTGAAGTAGCTAAGGGACTAGGTCAGCTATTTCAGTTCCGAGGAAAGAGAGGTGTAGTTGGCATATTGCGTATATAGGTATGTGAAAAGAGATGCTACCATGAGAATAAGTCCTACGGTTCTCTTCTCCTAGCGCAGCAAGCTCGGGAACCCCCTCTATCATCGTATGAGGGGAAGAGCGGGGCCTCCTCATTCAATCTTCCTATTAATCTATCTATTCTAGTGCGCTAACTGTTGCTTTCGAGCTAGCCCAGCAACGAAAAGAAGGAAGAGAACGAATGAGTAGGGGAGATCGTATACGCGGGAGTGACCGAACCTGAGCTATTGATCTAGAAGCCTTAATCCTTAAATAGAGTCCTTATGCGCGTACAGTCCTTTCGCGCTACGCTAGGACGCTTATATCCGTTGCTTGCATTCTTCCTCTAATTCCTTTTATCGAGCTTGCTTCTTTGAAACTGCTTCCATTGGCATGAATTAGAGTCCTCTCCTGCGCATTCTTTATGGGAGTAATGACAGAAAGTTGTAGCCTTTTCATTATTATTAAGTGCTTGATCGATCGCGATTGAATCTAGTTCATAGTGCTCATTCTATAGATACTGGAAAAGCCAACTCATGTTTCAGCGAGAATATGAAAGTCTCCTCCCATAAACCAAGCATCATTAGATACATTGGGCCTAGTGCCCAGGTGGTTTGGCCAATAGTGGGCCAAGAAAGATTTCATGGTGATGTGGGCGGGGGTTTCCGAGGAAGAAAAAGAACCTCTGGTTTTTTCATCTTTGGCGAGCATCTGGAATAACTAGTGAATTACAACTCTATTGTACCGCAATTGGTGCATTGGTCTTTGCAGCGTTAATGCTTTTTGCTAGTTGGTTTCATTATCATAAAGCTGCTCCAAAATTGGCTTGGTTTCAAGATGTAGAATCGATGTTGAATCACCATTTTGCGGGGCTACTAGGACTTGGGTCTCTCTCTTGGGCGGGGCATCCAGTACATGTATCTTTACCGATTAATCAATTTCTAAACGCTAGAGTAGATCCTAAAGAGATACCACTTCCTCATGAATTTCTCTTGAATCGGGATCTTTTGGCTCAACTTTTTCCCAGTTTTGCTGAGGGAGCAACCCCATTTTTCACCTTAAATTGGTCAAAATATGCAGAATTTCTTACTTTTCGTGGAGGATTAGATCCAGTAACTGGGGGTCTATGGCTGACCGATATAGCACACCATCATTTAGCTATTGCAATTCTTTTCCTGATAGCAGGTCACATGTATAGGACCAACTGGGCGATCTCCGTCGATGCGCTATGAGAAAAGAGCCGTAGGAGGACTTGGTAGCATTTCTTTGAATATCTTTCTTTTATTCTTTGTAATCTTCCTCTAGTATCATGGTAAGTAATATAATGAATATTGAGTAGATACGGGACTTTAGAAAGCTGATTCAAAGTAGCTCTCATTGGCCCACTCCGCACCTAAGGATAGGCCTCTCCATAAACATCCTTCTTCCTGAAGGATGATGTTCAGGCCAACAATACTCGACCAATAGCCTGCCGTTCGCTCATTAACATCATTAACAAACGAGCAACTAAAGACGTAGTACCGTCCCACTATTCCTGACTGGCTAGAGGAGAAGAACTATACACGCGTGTCACAAGTCTCACACATCCTAAGCTTTAGACTCAACAAGCTTGTATGAATATTAATAGCTTGCTCAAGTAAGCATGATATCCAGTACACCATTTGGCAATAATCAGGAACGTCGTTGTGCGATTGCAAGACCAGAACACAAACTCTAAAACCAATAGCACCCGCCTACTACTGCAACTCCAGAAAGAACCAACCAAGGCCAAGACTTTTGAAGTCAAAGAATGGCTATAGGTTGGTAAAAGCCAGCCAGATAACAGGCTTTGATGATGAGGCTGACGATGTTGATGGGGCGGGCCCTCTTCTATTAATCAGACCAATAAATAATGTAATGTGTTGAGGGGAGCAGGACCCAATTTCATTTCGGGGTAGGCCCACTTAGGTTAGGAATTAATGCTTTTGCTTTTCTTTTTGGTTAAGTTTCTATTGAGAAGGGGTCCACTCTCAATAATTTATTGCAAACAAGCTTTTCAATAATCAAGTCAAAGGAGAACTTGTTGTAGTTGATGAAGTTGCCTGTGCTAAAGAAGCCGCCTTTTCACTCACTTCATCAGGGAGAAATGCGGAATTCCCAACTACTTATTGCTTCATTACAAACCCAACGATGGCAGCAACCAAAGCCCTATCTAAGTAAAGCTTCGCCCGTTGCGGGACCTTAACCCAGCACACCTTACGGCACGTACCTTTTAGGGGGGCTTTATAGCGTCTATGTTACTTACTGTTCTTCCCTTCCCCCGTACCCATTCATCTTTTTTGGCATACCATGGATATGATTCCTTCACACATGTTCCGAGAATCGACAATCGCTTCGGTCTGAGCCACCACTTGATGGAACCACTAATGGATTCCCCGATTGAGTGGCAAAAATGTACTCATCTATTGTATTTTCATGCACTCAAAGTATGGGGATGAATATCCCGACCGTGAATGAATCATCACACCAACTGGGGTTGTGTTATATCCACTTTCCCCTCGCCAATGGTAGAATCTGGTGGGCGGGCCGGTTCTACTCCTTACTCGTTCAACATCTGCCTATCCCCTTGGTCACAGGAATGGCGGGATGGGCACACTCTCTAAACCGAAGATGCTGCAAGATCCATTCAGACAGACATTACAGTAGACTCGGTGAACCAAGAGAAGAGTCGGATTCCAGCTTAGGTCAATCAAGAGTACGTACCTCCGCTTCGAAGTCAGCATTGCTTTGATTGTAGCCATCCTATACTATAAAGGTCTTTCTCTTTCCCTTTGTCAAGTGTAAGTGTGAGCCCTGATCCGAGTAGATCCCACAAGCAAGTTGGTCATTCTTTCTTTTCCTGGGTGTGATGTGTGTGACTAATCAGTATACCTTTTCTGTGCTTCCATTCCCGTCAACCGGGCTCGAGTGCCTTCTCTGAGCATACTGATTTAGTCGAAGCCGAAGTTTGGATTGCTCATCTGACAGATAGCCTTCCACTTCGATTCGCAGATTCAATTGTGCTCTCAGTGCCTAGAGGAGAAAGAATCAGCTGCCGAGAAGGTGACTCTTTGAGGGATATGGCTTTGTTGCTGGATTTGATCCAGGTTCGGTCGCGTCATTGAGATTGCATGTTGAGAATATCTTGAGTCATCTCTTGACGAGAAAGTCGCTCGACGGTATTGAAATGGTGATATTGGCTCTCAAGAAAGCCCCCTAATACTATGCGGCCTCGCTCTTCTGGAACTAGGAAAGGCTACCTGTCCAACTTCTTTTCGATTCTCTAGTGCCCTATCCCTTCATAAAGGGATTCCCCAAATCTTAACCTTTGAAGGAGAGGAATAATCGAATCTATTTTGGTATCTCTCGTGTTTGAGAAGAGGTTAGCCTTTCATTTAAGGGGCGTTGGCAGACTAATTAATTGACACGCGGGCGATCCAATCAAGAAGAAAAAACTTCTCCCCCAAAGCCTCGATCCGACGCTTGAAACGAAGATGCTGCAACTGAGGCTGCAAGAGCGAACTCCTATAGGATTGGCCATTGCCTTCCTTCTATTGTGCCTATCTATAGCGGGGTCCTCCAACCCAGCTTATTCCAACACAAGGTGCGCAACTACATCTCATCGTACAAATCGTTACAAAGGGGCAACCAGACGACCTTGCTCGTAAAGAGCTTCGATCAAGGAAGGCCGAAAGGCGTAACGATCCGATTCCTGCTCTCCGGATGAGGTTTCTTTTTTTTTCTTTTAGAGTCGTCACCAGTACTTACTATAAGGGGCGGGAAAAGAAGCAAGGGCAGGGCGGCAGTGCAGATCCACAGGTACGCTGTCCCAAAAAGATGGGAGCGAAAGGTGGGACAAAGGAGGGCGGAGATGATGGATAGAGTTTGGTTTGATCACGCTGAGGAGACGACAGTCCTCCATCCGAGCCGGCTGCACCAAAGTTGGATGATTTCAGGCCGATGCTCAGAAAGAAAATGAGGGCAGAAGCACTTGCCAAAGATGCTATGCCAATCAAATGTCCCTATCGTGTATGCCTTATTCTAAGAAGGAGGGGCGTTTCAAAGCCCTCTCTCGTCCCTCCCAAGGAAAAAAGGGTGTCAATATCATGAATAACACAACCTAAGCCTTAAAAATGCAAGTCAGAAAGGCTGCATATTTTTACCAATTTTAGGTGCTGATTTGGAAGCTTTTTGTAATCAGTCCCATAGCTAGCATAGGAAGCATTTTTCCTGTCTTGAAAAGGAAAGACTTGATCACTAGTAAGCTTCTGCTCATATTTTCCTGATCGGAAACACTCACTTGATCTTCACACTTCAGGCTTGAGAGTCTGCTCCATATGCTATGGCTTGACTTGAGCTCTCCCTATGTCATCAATAGCCATGACCTACAGAATGTCAGGCAGGGCGTAAGCTTACTAAAAGGTGCGTAGCAGACTGGGGTGTCGGTTAGTTAGAAGGGTTCTTTCTTCGAGTCTCTCTACACGCACTACTGAGAGTTTCGACTGTCTTCTGCTTACTAGAAGACTACTAAGAATAGTGACGGAGGAGGAACTTCCTTAAGCTCAAGTGCGGATAGGATAGAAGCCTATCGGGCATTTCTATTTATGGGGTAGGTACAAATGCCTTATTTCGCCTGACTAACCAGGAAACTCCGAATGAATACCGGCCATCATCTCCTTTGTACAGACAGACTTTTGGGGTGCTAAGATGGTGGGGATTGGTATTGGGCTTCAAGTTTCTTCTGATTTGAAGGGGTTTTGGCCAAAGCGCAATTAGTGATGAGCTCGATATTAGGGAAATAGCAGAATCCTCTTTGAAAACTCTCTTTCAGTCTACTATTTGTTATAGAAAATGTCTGACAATGAGGATTTTTGGCGGTTGTGGGAACCCAAGGTCAGCTTTAACAATGTCCCACAGTTGCTAATGAAGAAAGCTTCTGTTAGTCGAAACTGAGAGCCGAGAGAGTCATGGCCGAAGGAGCCCTAGCCTGACTCTTTCCTTCCTTTCTTCTACGCTCTTGCTACTCTTCACTAATCAAAGAAAAATCCATGGTTGAAAATCGCTGTTTAGATATCATCCCAGTCTCTATTCCAGATGAGGACTCCAAGAAATTGACACAGGTGAAGATAGGGTTGCCGAAGCGATACATATGGACTACGCAATGAGGTCAGTAAATCACTTTTTTTTCCTGAATGGGGTTGTTTTATAAAAGAGAAAAACTCAAAAGAGTACAAAGGAAGGTGATGGCATACCCTCACTTACAAAAATAGGAAATGAATAAGACCATTTCCAGTACAAAGCCCTCACAAGCGGTGGCGCTCAGATTTTTTCTTGTCTTTGTGTTTGATGCTAGGGGTCGTGGAAGAAGTGGGATCGATCTCGAGCCCAACTCTCTTAGTTTAACTCATAAAGACAGAACCCGGGATCTGCTTTTGGGCAAGAAAAAATGTCGACTGAGGAAGCAGCTTTTATCAATATTAATAGCAGTGCAAACGCCTCCCTAGCTTAAGCTTCAGATTACTATATATACTGGTAAATTTCCTTCAAGCCCTCTCTTCGCATACCCGCCCAAAACTTGCTTCATCTCCTTAGACGGGAAACCCCCCTCACCCACCAAACCCCCATGGTTGAAGCCTTCAACCAACGTCGGCTCACTTACGTTGCAAAAGAAGTCTCTCCAGCCTAACAAGCTGAATAACAGATTATGGTTTCGAGGTCCATCTTTGACATGTGTGGTTTTCGATCTGCTCCTGAACGGGAGGAACTTGGCCTGTCTTCGTGGTGTCCACTTGTACGGAACTGAAGAAATTGGGCCAGCTCTTGCTCAATTGGAATTCCATTCAATTCAAGGTTGCATCCAGTTTGACAAGACCCCTTCTATATGACTCCGGAAAGTGCAATAAAGTGGGGTGGGACTCTTCTCCAGTGCTTCTTTTGTCCTCTTGCAATAGAGGTATAAAGGCTTTTATGGGAAATTTTGATTGAAAATCCGACACAGGTTCGGTCTACTCATAATATCTTATTTAATAATATACAGAGGCTTCAGTTCTCCAAGCTTCTGTGCTATAGCTATACATCTGCCTTCTATTGATGCTGGCTGACCCGATTGGTCTCCGTGTCTATCTCTCCATCATTCGAATTCCAATGTTGAGGTATGACTTTGTGACAGTCCTTTGTGGGTGCCATAGATTCGCAAGAAGAATAGGTGTCAAAAGTCCAAGCCAAGGTCAAGTTCTGGTCTGAACAAAAGCCCTTCCTCCTCTTTTCTTGCTTGTTTAGTAAAGGAATTTCAGTCCTATTAAAGCAGTATTGGCTTCGATGCCCCCTCTTCTATTAAGGCTCCTGCTCGCCCTGGTTCTGCTCAAGAAAGCAAGCGAGCGGGCAAGACGTGAAAGAAAGGGGCGCTCCCACATACTACTAAAAGCTCCTGTGGAAAAGAGTAAGATGAGCATAGCATCCCATTTGGGAGTGGTTTTCTTCTTGCTTTGAATGGAGCAATCTCGGCGATGGATTGAATCTTTTGCGATGGGACACTTCTTGCGCGACGGACCCCTCGTGTAGGGGGAGCCCTACCTAATTGTTGCTTCAAAACGTGACTTTTCATTTAAAGGAATAGGCTTCTTGTCCCATGCAGTTGCTGCCATAACCTGGCGCCCAATCATTGAAAGATTCAACAAAGCTTTCATTCCTCACTCCTTCCTTCTCAGGTAGCAACAAACGGCACCTCTTTCTTGCCGTTTTGAGGCGGGTGACAAGGGTTTCAGCCGTCTCCTCTGGTTCGTCTACTTGTAAAAAAGACTGATAAGGGGCGTGCTTGAGAACCAGTTCGCCTAGCACTCGCCCGGGGTAGATAGGAGAGAAGAAGGCAAGTCGAAACTAAGCACTTCGGCAATGAAACTCTTCAAGCAATGCAAAAGGCAGAGTTGTTCGCGGCCAATAGACAGAGACACTTCATAACGAGCGTCTACTCAAGGTTCAGAAAAGGAAGGACCTTGAGAAATACGCAGAAAGGAGGGTCCTCAAACCGAAACAACTTCTCGTGGGGGAACATATAGAGATGGGAATTCCACTGGGCAGAAGGCCAGCTCTTGTGGAAGTAGGAAAATGGGTTGATTCTGAGGAAGACAACATCGAGGCTTTTTGAGTGACTAGTCCAATGACGTCCCCAGGCGAAGGGGAATAAGGAGTCGGTTCGATAGTTTATTTGACTAACCCAATTACATACTTTGGGCATGCCCAAAGTATGTAATTATGAGGCAACCCGCTAAGGAGCTTCATTCACATCACAAGGAATTTCATTTATAAAGATAGATAGTGAATTGAATGAATAAACAGACCTTCTTGAGCCAACCTAGTAAAGGGAGTAAGGTTATTAGCCAACCAACTACTAGAGTACAACTATAAGGGGATGAGACTTTCTCTTAGATTTGGATCTGCACTTTCGGAAGACTGCTTACCCCCATATTTTCTTTCTTCAACTACCCCATCTCGGATCGAAAACTTCTTTGAGTAAAACATCCTGTCCACAAAGAAGTTAAGCGCACAACTCGAGCAGGCCCTTCCCCATAAGGCCATTAGCTGACAACATTACTTTAGAGGGAGACTCTCAGTTGCGGATAAAGTAGAAGATTTGGATGACGTGTACAGCGGTACAAGATTGAAAAAGTCAGAACTTCTTGAAAGTCAAGGATACTTAGTTATCTTCTTGCTCCTTGGTTCACCAGCAAGGCTAGCATAGCAAGGCTAAAAGTCTCGGTTGGCAGATGCAACATTTGACCATTATATTATATAGAATGATTTATGAATGATTGGTGAAAGGACAGAATGAAGAAAGTTTTTACCCCAAGAACCAGGGCGCGCAGAGCTCAACCAGCAGCCATTAGCCACAGAAGGCATCTCAGACATTAGACTCGTAACAGGCTTTCCGCCAATCGAGTTCCCCAGCCTTCGCCTTCTTACTTGGCCCGTAAGTAGCTGACTCTCAGCGCCGAGATTGCCGCATCGGAGGTTCTTGTCATTCCTTTTCATCTGGACAGATAGAACACTCTTTCCAATCAATGTATCTACAAAGATGAGCTAGAGTTAGGTTGTTGCTCTACTTCCCAGTTCAGATTGGGGGAAGGGATTGCCAATTTGATAATACTTTACAATTTCAAGGATGTGCTGGATCGAAAGATGTTTCCTAGCTGCTAAAAGTACGAGCCACCATTACCAGGGCAGGGCGAAAAGGTAGCATCGCGGGTCGATGAGGATCGCTCAACCCCCTTTATCTTCTTTCATTTTCTTATAATTCAATAACTCTATTACAACAATATGGTGATAGGATAAGTGGCTTGGAATTCTGTAACCTTGGTCCCCGTGTCCCAATTCGTCTATGATTCCTCTGCCTTCGACCTCCAGATTCTACCCCATATATAGGAAGGGGGCGGATACTGAGAATTTTGTATATGTGTATAGGTAGTTAAGGAGGAGAGCTTGGGCATTGATATGCTTGTATGCTTGAGGGTTCTTCTACCGCGTCACGCAATCTAATACTGGAAAAGAAGGTTTTCAGTTATCGGTTTCCAGCTCTTGGAGCGAGTTAGCGAGTTATAGATAAAATACCGAGCCTTGTCTCTTCACGCTATGAGCCATCCATCCCATCCGTGCTACTTTCCCGCAGGCCAAGTCAAGAAAACGAAGCAAGTCGAAGGGGTGAGTAAAAAATGCTTTTCTTATTAACGTACACCTTCCTATCACAAGCCATTAAAGGAAAGGCTACTTCTTAGTTTCAATAGGACTGGACTCATTAACATGTTTTTGGTGATCAAAGTCAAGAAGACGAAGGGATGGACCAAAATATGGTTATTCCAAGAAAAATGAACGGTTATTTCGATGACATGTTTTAAGGGGGTAAGGAACGATTGGAAAGAGTTTTACCACAGCTCTGCCGCCTTTGGTCAATGAGATACGTGGATTAGGCGCGTCATTCGACCAATGTTACATGAACAATGGTCAAGGTTAGGCTCGAGGGCCTACTCATAATCTAGATAACAATCATCATATACTTGAAGGACAAGTTGCTCCTATGCAACAAGAGCATCACCAGGAAGTTGGTTTACCTCAAGATGAGGCGATAGAGCCCATAGGGTTTTTAAACCAAACCCAACCTAATGTAAATCCTCCCGCTATTAGAAAGAGGAAGAGAAATCCCCTACCCTCTATATGGGGAATAACCGACCGAATAACGGTAACGGTAATGGTAATCAGATCCAAGCTCGTAATCTGGGCGAAAATGTCCAAGTTAATGGCCAGAATCAAGTTCCCATTAATGAGAATGTTCCGTTGGGAGTACACCCTCCTGTGCCACACTATGTCCCTTATGTACCACTGGGCCAACAAGCTCTTCAAGCTCTAATGGCTCAAAAGAAAAATGCTTTCGGAAACAACCTAGGCTATCCACAGCCCCTACTTGATTAAGGGGCAAGGCCCTGCACTATTTCCAAACTATGGCAACTTATGTGTTTATGATTACGAACTAGGGTGGCAAGATGAAGGGAACGCCTGTCCGAATGCACCTTTGTTGCATCAACTTGGCCCACCTCCTGTTCAGCAACCTCAAAATGCGTTACCTGCCACTTTAGGGGAAAAAAGCAACCTAACCATTGAGCAACTGAACGAAATGATTCAGTAACGATGCGCCCCCCCTATGGCCCAACGCGGATTGACCGTCCTCAGTTCCTTAAGGCATATCCTGAGTGGATCGATGGCGCTCCTCTCCCTGGGGGTTATAAGACCCCCTTTATTACGTTCTCAGGAGAGGACAAGCAATCCCCTACCCTCTATATGGGGAGCATCTTGCTCGATTCTTATGCCAAATTGGCGAAGCTGCTGGCCAAGATCATTTAAGGATGAAGCTTTTTCCAAACTCCCTCACGGGCGTAGCCTTTACTTGGTTCGCGAATTTACCCATAAGTAGCATTCAAAACTGGAGACAAATAGAGGATGCCTTTCACGCTCAGTTCTATAGAACAGAGCCAGAGGTCACCATTACAGACCTCTCTCATATGAAAGAAAAGTCCTTTGAGAGTGCAGAAGCATTCGTCATTCATTTGAAAATGGCCAAAAACAAGTGTCGTCTAGTACTTCCTGACAAGGAGTAGGGGCCCATGGCCATCTCACGAATTGGATTCGAACCAATATTCTCCCTCACTTTCAGGTGACTTCCCCGTTAGTCGATCGTGATCCCACCCACCTCTCCGTAGCGCTCTTGCGAAACCATTGGTTGGCTTCGAGTCGAGTAAGAGTGCTTTTCGTCGGCAACTTTAGACTAACCCACGGGTTTCACCATTTCTTTGACTTAACCTGTTATATTAGATGCCATCCTTTATTAATATATCAATATATCCCGGTAAGATCTTCGCAATTGCCTGTCATAGGCCCGGCAAATAGGCTTGCCTTGCTTTTGTAACATTGGCTGCTTGGTCTAATTGGCTGGTATACCCTCCCTCCTTTCTAGATCTGTAGTTGTCTGAGGAAAAGAAAGGGCCATAGAGGCCAACTTGTCTAAAGCAAAATGCGAGTTGTGGGGGTCAGACGGCTCGAGTACAAGTGTCTAAACGTGCCAAAAACGGCTTTCTTTTTGATAAGCAAGAAAAGGGATGCGCCTTAGAAGGGTGTGGCACTCGCCCGTGCAAAGACGGCTCTGCGAGTCAGCCAAAATCAAGGCGTATAGCCCCGTCCAAATGAGCACAAAGGCAACAAATACTTGATATGAAAGGGTATCTTTCCTTTGTTCTTGTGGATTGTAGCGAGGGGACGAGCTTAGTAGAAGAAAGAATCTATCTTAGAGCCGACCTTTCCTTTCTATTCTATCTATCCTAGGAGCTAGCTTGGAGTTCCTATACTAGTTGTTCTATTTCTCCTATCGTACTATCAGACGAGCAGACGCGGACGTTTCATCTATTGTCTTATCGTCTTCTCTTCCTAGTTATATCTTCCTGTAGTTCCTGTAAGCCAAGGAAGAATTCTAAGTCCTATTTACTTGCCTGCAAGCCCCAGGAAGATATAACTAGGAAGGTGCTTTTTCTTCCTCTAGCAGTTTTATTTGTCTAAGTCCAGTTAGAGTTTTCTGATATGGGTAGTTACTATGTCCTGTAAGAAGTCTCGATAAGAAGCTCTATAGTCCTCCTTAGGAGCAAATCTCTTCTTGAAAGCCTGTAAGGAGAAAAGCCAAAGATAGAAAGTGCCCCTGATTTACAACGTGATTTGTGCGTTAAAAAACCTATACTTATCTTATCTACTATGATTAAATGTAGAAAAGTCATCTATATCTTATTTACAAGGTGCATATGTTAAAACAGTTAGCTTTAGTAAGTTTCCAGCTGGATACCTATCACGCCTTACACTTTGCTTTCGACTTACCGGGCATTCCGTCCGGTCAACAGTGGTACTTCAGTAGGGCGAGCTTGGAAATAGAGGTCTCACATCCGCTGGACAAGATTCTGACATAGCTGGAAGAGGGCCAGGTTCTTTCTTGTCAATAGTTAGGTATCTGTCAGCCAGGGGACCAGCTCGACTTCAGGATCAGGAGATTGGTCTGGCGGGTCTCCTATGTCAAGGGTGGTCAGGGCATCTTATTAGATCTAGATCAGGCAGTCCTCACTAAAAAGAATCTCTAATCTCTTCAAGCAAGAATCTTCCTTTGCCCCGTAAATAAGGAAATTCACAACTCTTCCTTCTATATGAGAATTCCATTTGAGAGTTCTTTTTCTTAATTCCATAAGAAATAGTGAAAGGCCGCCCAAGCAAGCTGCTATTTCTTAGATGTGATAGGCCTTCATCCTTCCTTTTCTTGTTGAAGAGATTGGTAAGAGAGTGGAACGATTCGCCCTCCAATCCAAGAGGTATAGAGATGAGTAAGCACAGGAAGGTTTGGTATCGAGTCTTCACTCTTTGTAGATCCTCTCGCTTACGCTCGAGTGACTGCTATGATTGGAGCTGTGATAGGTATTACAGTCGAACACTTCGTGCCTATCCTACTTAGTCTTCGATCTTTCCAGTCATCCTCTCCTGCTTATTGATTAGGGCGAGCCCTTCAGACCTTGGCAGCTCATCTTTGATGGAGCCAAAACCGCCTCTAAAGGCGGGAGCATATCTTCTATCTGATCGATCAGTCTGGAAAGTTAGATTGGTGATTGAAAAGCCAACTTACTACCTCCTGACCCTCACCTGTTGAAGCGGCTAAGCGCTTTAGTCAGGGCTTCATTAGAGATAAGGCAAGAGAGAATTAGGAGACGAGAACGCCCTTTCAGTTGAGAACAAAGTTTCAGTCGATCAACATCCAAGTTTCAGTTAGTTCTTCGGGCCCTTCCTTGGATCAAACTCAAGGCGGTAACAATTTCCTTCTCATTTCACTAATCAAGATATGGGAGCTAAAGTTCTCACTTTCTCCTTTGCCAAGTGTCACATCCCTAACCAACCCAAGTGCTTGCCTTCACGGACCAACTTCACTACCTCTGGCTCTTCTGTGCCTCGTCCTAACTGCTCGATGGTCCTTCTTTCTTTTTCTGTCTTGAAAGAGTTCCTCAGTCACAAACAACAGGAAATAAAAATGAGACAATTGGGATTTAAACCGACGGCTTAAGCCCCTTTTCGCTATGTGAAGGGTACAACATTAATTAGAATTGGGAACCAAACCACCCTCCCCCCTTATCGCTTTTTGGGCTAACAGACACTCTCACTCTACTATTGGTGCGTGTGCATCTTTTTGCTTTCCTCCGCCACTAGCAATTTTGTTTGCGCTCTTTTCCTTTTCCTTTCATTTCCACCTCCAACCGCAACTTGAACAACCGCAATGAGAACAGCCAATACTTCAGCTGGAGTTTCTCAGCTCTGTTTTCTCTCCGCTGCTCTACTTACTGGGAATGGGATCCCGAAAATTCCTTTGAGTTTTCTTCTTCCCCACCTGTTAAATAATCCAAGTAGCTGGGAGTGAGGGAAGGTACTCTGCAACATCAGGAGATGGATCTGGGAGATCCCCTAATTGACTTAGGTAGGGGGCGATCAACCAGGACGTTGGCCAATAACGCCATTCCTTTGACTGCTCTTTTTTCTTTTGATGATGATTCTTGCCGCAGATTTTGACACTGTTCACTTTATTTGACCTATCTGTATGTGAGTCTTAAGCCGTCATCCTTTGTACAGACAGCCTCTTTTAGCCCTATCGCTCTAGCCGCATAGAATGAATTCGAGAAGGAGTTGGTTAATGATGCTAGAACATGTACTTGAGTGCCCATTTCTTTTCTTTGCGCTATCCCTTCGGTCAGTAATGTGGGACCGGTCCCGTCAACAGGCCCGAATGCCTTGCGTAGTGGCTCTTCTTTACTCCTATTCTAATTGAGCTAGTAGAGCCTTGTGCATTAGAAAGATTCTTCTGAATCTATGAAAGGAAGGAAACTTCCGGCACGGAATGAGCTTGTTCAACAATCAAAGCATGAGATCAATTTCATTCCATTAAAGAAAATATGCCTCTCCTACTCCTATGTTATTCAATATTAATTATCTGAATTAGTTAGTATTGGTACGCTTGTTTGCGACGTATTTAGAATATGACCTCAACGGGGTAGGTAATATTGAGATGGAAACCATTGACCACACCAGCTAAAGCCCCTTTTTGGCTCGTAATTAGTATGCATCTTTTTCTCTGATCTCATGGATCTAGGACCGTACCAATTACCATTTTCCCACCCTTTTTTCCCCCCTTCGTCACTCTCAGGTTTAGACTATGTCTATGTATTTCAATACTTACCGAATGTGACCAAGTCTCTGGTGCCAGAGGTTGGGATCCTATTTGCTTTCTGCTACTGCGTGGGCATCTGCCTCGCCCACTAACCCGTATGTTGCAAATCACCCAATAACCCCCCGTTAACCCCCTAACCCACCCGTGAACAAACTTCAGATGCATTACCTTGGGTTGGTTATATTGGAAATAAAACCAAGCTAGCCCCTACTACTATAAAGCACGTTAGGATGGACTTTTGCTAGTATTTGTACGTGTTCAGTAAAGCCGAGATGCATTCTTATTAAGTTCAAAGGCCGGATCCCAACAAACCAAAATTCTACCATTGGGAGAACTGAGATGGTTACAAAAGGCCTCCCAACCCCTCGAAATGTTCTGAAGAACTTTCTCCTTATTTACTGCTTTGCCTTTGGTCTCTACCAGACCACAAAAGGAAAGCCTGTGCTCTCTTATCCAAAGCCTAACTTCTCTTTGTTTCATATGCTCCTTCGGACCCCTCACATTCCAACAGCCAAAAAACATGGAAAGCCAAAAAAGGGATTGCTCCAGGAAACCAACTACTTTCTTCGCCCTTGTTGATAAAGGGAAGAAACTGGATTCTTCCCTTTATTCCCTTGTCGACTAAGGGCAAGGCTCTTTTTCTCAAGAGAGTCGACAACCTTACCACCCAAGGGGTTATGGTTCGGAGAAGCAGTGAGGGGTTCAGAGCTTCCCCCTAACGAAATACCAGTGGGAGTAGAAAAGCCCAAACCGGGTTTCCCCTCGTTCACCTGTAACAAGAGAAAGATCCCTGTGTATCACAGGGGTATCCGTATACTGTGACCCTACTTCCGAGTTAGAAGGGCCTTCACCCCTTTACATCTAGGGCTCTAATCAATAAGCGGGAGAAGCTGACAACTCCCCAATCATCGCGCCCCCTGACTGTTGAAAGCTAGAGGATTGAGGGGCATTGCCAACAGGATCCTCTAGACGACAAGGAGGATCAGAAATCCTCTCAGGAGAGCAATTCCTTGAATGTATCTGCGGACAGCAACACTAATATTCAAAACCCCTTTACATCTAGGGCTCTTGTGAAAAGAGAGGCAGATCGGAAACTCTGTTATCTATAACATCTTTCCCCTTCCCCTTCTTCTGTACCTTAATCCAATCGCCCTCAGAGGTAGCCTTGCTACCACCCTCAGGTGGATTAGGGGGCACCTGCTTCTTAGACTTAGAACAGGCTGCCAAGGAGTGACCAAACACCTTACAGGCGCTACACATAGGAGGGACCCAATCATATTCAACCATCACAGTCAGCCAATCTCCATTTTCGCCCTGTAAATAAAATTCCTTGACCAGGGTTTTAAAAAAGATATGATTCAACACAAACCCTGGCGAAACTGATCCTGCGCCTAGAAGAAGTGTTACCAATGACTCGTAGCCAATGGTCCTGAGGATTCGAACTTCTCTTCAAGAGAAGAAAGGCAAAAAATCATACTGATTGAGCGTGGGTGTTACAGTTGAAGTTAACAACTGCAATCTAAAAAAAACTGAATCAAGAAGAGGTCAGCTGAGCTCGAGAGATCGGGGTCGAAAATTGCTTCACACTGGTCCACTCGCAACTTACACGGAGCAGGATAGTAATATATATACGCTCTTATGTACTGAGGATGGTACTAAGCTGGTAAATCGGCCCGAGTCAGCTTAATAAGAGTTTCAGTACTGACTTTAATAATCAAAGGAATTCCCGGTCCATTAGTTTCCCTCATAGCTGGACCGGTTGTCTTCCGGTTAGCCCAAAAAGCGATAAGGGGGGAAGGGGATCCTATTTTGAAAATATGCTACCAATTAAGCTTAATAAAAAGCTGGACCGATCGGAAGGGATCCAATCATACTCTACTCAACTAAGTCAACGCCTATTCCAAGACAAGTCATTCTATCATATTCTGCGGGACTAAAGAAAGCTCAAAACAACTCGTCCTCGAGGGTTGATCATACATAATTTCTCTTTGTCCAAGGTCCAAGAACGAGACGGTTCAATACGTCTCCTCCAGGTAACAAAAGAAGAGCAAGCAAGATCAGATAATGATTCAATAGAACCTAAAATGGATGGTGATTGCTGGTTCGAAGACTCTTTTCCCTGTATGGCATGATGTTACCCTGACCAGTTTGATATTCATAGGTAACATCATGATGTGATGGTCAGAGGCAAAAGATGCGCTACTAATGCGTCTCAACCCCCCAACTCCGCCAACTACTACAAGAGTCGAATTCTTTGCATTTTAAAAGGAAAGAGCCGAATTATATAATTTCAAGCCGTTACGTGCCTACCACATTTCTTTTTCACCCTTCTCTTTGTTGTTTTGAACTCCTCTTTCCAGTTAGTTATTTAATAGAGAAATGTTCGCCTCTCTCGTTACCTTCCTGTTTGTGCCTGCTTAACTATCATGCCTCTTCTATAGTTTTTCTGGTATTCTCAAACGTATTGATTCAAGCTCTTTGTCATTCTCTTTCAGAGCCTCTCTCTTGTATTTCTTGTTTGCTATAATGGAATTCCCTCCTACTTCTTGTGCTGTGCCTCCACCAACAGCGCATGCACGCATCTTTGTTTATTCATTCTTTATTTATAGCCTTTTATATTATATTATAATATGACGCATGCTCGCTCACCTATTGTACTGCAACTGCTACAGGAAAGATTCCACCAGTTGACCTATAGATTAGATGACAGCTCCTTCGTTTACCGGTTGGTTGGCCGGGGATATTTATTTCCTCCTCCTCATACTCATAGCCATACTCATACTCATCTACTGGAACTCCAGTTTGCCATTTTTATTTCCGTAAAAAAGAAGCCCCACTCTTTATCAAACCTAGGGCATTCCTCTCTTCTCTATAAATTGTGTATCATTCCTTTCGCTATTAGTAAGCACTCCTATGAAAAAAAGGAATTCCTCTAAAATAACCAAGCAAGGGCACCGGGGCTGACACTCGTACTTCTTGTTTTCCTTACCCCGGTTAAGAAAACATGGGCTCTAAAACGAGATCTCCCATCAGACAGATTGGCGACAGCCGCACCTCCCGCTAGCTTGGAATGCCTGATTCTTAAATCAAATAGGCCTACGAGATTCATTGGACATACATTGCTTGCGCCAGTTGATACCGAGATTCCAGTTTACAGATGACCGATTGAGAGAGTTTCCAGTACAACTAAGCGAGAAGATCTATTTTGAATTGCCAATGCTTAGACCCTTGCGCCCCCACTCTTAAGGCAATGATTGAAAGCGATGAAAGCCTTGCGAGAGATAAGCATTTGAATTGCCAATGCGGAGATTTTGAACAGTAAAACGTAGCTCGTGGCAGGGAGAACTAAAAGGGTGGGATGAGGAATCAAAAAAATAAGAGACTCGTGAAATCAATAACTTAAGGAAGATGTAGTTACCTATTCCTATCCATTCCAACAACTCGAATCAATACTGAAATAATGGCTAAAAGACTAGGAGATTATAGCCCTAAATCAGTTACATCCGAGTATGAGTTACAGGAAGGAAGAGGAATGAAAGAACTCAAGAAGAGGATTGGCCGAACATCTACTACTATATGATTTGTTCGGGAAATTTTCTCAATATCTGAAGAGTTGATTCTTTATTGCATTCATTCCTGCTCTCACTATCGGGAAATTTTCTTATTTCACGTCATCGCTTCAAATCCTATAAAGGGCTTTTAGCAGCTTCTTTCGGTCTATTATGGTAGAAGATGCGGGGACGTGTAAAGGCCAACCCATATAGGCTGGCAGAGTGTCGGCAGGTAGAATCACAAGAGTACGATCAATGGAGGCAGTAGGACTTGGGAGGGGAACTCATTCTTTGTATAACTTACGAATGCTCCTTAGTTTAGCCTTTCCCACTAGGCTATAAACTAACTCGCCTCATTAGTCCGGAGTATATAAGCCATTAAGAGCTATCCCAAGGTTTTCAAAAAATGGGTGGGTCATTTTTCGGTTTTAAGACATTCGTCAATTCGTAAATCAGCAGTTACAATAGGTGATTCCGTCCTTTCGGCAGGAAGTACTACATAAGATAGCAGTGGTTTCCTATTACTACTACAAGTCATTCGGCAAGAAGAATTTAGTACATAGCGATTTCCTCCCTTTAAAACAAAAGTCTATCTTCCTCCCCGGTAGCAGCAGTAGCTTGATACAGGTACCATTCCCAATTCACACACAGAGGTGAGAAAGCTGATGTGTGCCCTTATAGCCGCATAGTTGTTGCAAGGCTTTCGTGAGCTAGGTTGCCTCCTTCCTCTTTCCGCCTATCACAAAGAGCATCTTCTGTTCCATTCCAAGTGGAAGAATCAGGACTTCAAAGCTACTTAAATGAATCATATCCGCAGGTGCAGGATGTGCTTCTTTCCCTTTAGCAGCAGCTTCTGTGCTTTTAGCGGCTGTAGTGTCATTTTCATAAAAGTTGTAGTTGTAATCCCATCTCCTCCTTCTCCAAAAAAATCCTATCTGTATTGAGAAAATCCCCTGGCTTTTCACAATCCTATCTGTACTGTATTGAGGTATTGAGTGAATTCCCCGGGCTTAGTTAGTTCATTCATAGTACTAGCTCAACACTTAAAGCACAGTTGCTATAGCTCCCTTTTTCTGTTAGGAGTTGCTTATATGTCAATCTTAGCTTAGTAAGAAGAGGCCTGTTCGAGTGAGTCTTCTGCAAGCAACGAGGACAATAGGCTCCAGTAAAGATGCTTTAATTTGCCCTTAAGACCTGCTTATTGACCAGGCCAACTCCTGCAATTGCTCTTCTATTGTAGTCTACTCTATATTGGCATATTGGCTCGTCCTCTGGAAGGGCTACTAGTCTTCACAAGCTATTGATCTACTATATAAGCAGAAAGGGGATTCTTGCTGCAGCTCGTATTTCCAACCTCTTCTTCGGGCTTTGTTGAGCAGTCAGTTGCTTCATTCCATGCCTTCCTACGGGCATTAGTTGCTTCTTCTTCTGGTAAGCAAGATAAGGGGATGTATGGGACTGACTTAGTCCTTTAGAAGGATCTTCCCCGGGAAAGTCTCCTGCTCGGTTATCGGCTGCAACTCGACTGCAAGCTGATCTGCCCTTCGAGCTCATCCCCTACCCTATATAGAATAGAGGGTCTGTCCGTCCTTTATCCTGTGCTAGTTAGCTCATCCCTTGTAACGAATGACTTTTCTTTTCATTCAATATCCCATGCCCTGCCCCCTTCCTCTTTAGGGCTCCTTCTTTATCGGTGAATCGCTTTCAGTCTCTCTTTTGCTTGCAAGTTCGCCACCAACTGTAGTAGCTCTACTTATATATAAATAAAGATGCAGTTGCTCTTCTGCTTTTCTGGAATCCTTCTTCCGGAAACTCTCCCAGTCGATAGTAGGTTCTGAGGCGCCATCAATATTCCTAAGGCATCACTTTCTCGATTTCAGTATTACGAATATCTCCAGCCCTTGTTGTCTTGTATTAATCTCTTTTATTTCCGCCTTTAGCCTAGTGATTTTTTTAGAATATCTAGTTGCTTTCTAATTCTTTATGCTTTTGGAATCTTTGATCGAAGCTACCAGAACGCCCAATGTGACACAGGGGTTGGTCACACCTGTGGTTCTTCTAGGGAATATTGTCATTGTGATATCAAGTTGTAATTGAGCCATGACTTCTTGGATTGTGGATTGCACAGCCCCTGCTTCTTGAAAGCCTGGTTTGATAGCAAAGAGTCAATCGTCTGCATATCGAGCGTAGCAGATGTTCTTACTCAAGTCACTCAACATTTTCAGATCGAACTGGTGTAAGAAGACATTCATGAGTACGGGTGATAGAGAGCTTCCTTGAGGAATTCTTTGATTTATGCCCCTATCTTATCTATTCAAGGTAGCTTTTTTTTTTCTTCTTTATCTCTGCATGAATTAGATCGCTAAATTTTGGATCATCAATGTATTGATTCAAGGCTTGATTCAGTCCCTGATGGTTGATGTTATCTTAGCAACCTAAAAAGAGATTAATACAAGTGGAATTACGTGATCAACCTCTCCCCCAGCTCTGTACGGAAGCAAAGAAGATTTGTCTTTCTCTTTTAACCCTAAAGCCGTGAGAGCAATTGAGGAAGATTTCTTCAAAGATTTAACCCAATACCATTGAGATAGCATCTATGACAATGATATCTTTTTGATGAGGTATGGTGATTGGTCTGAGTTTCCCCGGTTTGTTCCGCTTGGGAATCAAAGCCCCACTCTTTATCAAACCGGAAAAGCGAAAGGAAGAATTGCTCAATTCCTTTTTGAGACTCTGGATCTCTATTTCCTTTATATTCATTTTGGTTTCTCTTTATATTAAAAGGACTCATAGCAACTAGTTTGTGATTGCTTAAATCGCTCTTCCGCCCCTGATTCCTGTCTAAAACACGAGAGAACCTTGCCTTGTGGGTAAACCTTCGGCCAGGCCTCACTCTAGTTAGGCCTCTTCTAGGGGATCGTATCTAGTAGAGTAATCAGACGATTCTTGATGACTATTATATTAAGAATTCCACGAATTAGCCTTTGTGATAGCTTCATAAGTACTCTCCCGGTGCTTTCCTTTCGGGTTGGACCAAGAGATTCTTCCCTTTATCAACAAGGGATTTCATTTGTTCCAGTCAATAAGGGGCATACCTTCAGTCTGCTTCTAGTTCTAGAAGGAATTCTTAACCCCTCGATTGAAGACGAGAGGCAGTCCTGTTCTAAGGTCGGCCCGCGCTTCTCCTAGTAGCCGCATCATCTCTTCCCTATTCTAGCTTGTAAACAGGGTCTTTTCTCTCTTTCTTTATCCAGCTATCAGCAGTTCAGACGCAGCTGACGCGAGCTTCTATCAACTTCACAGTTTTCTCTTTAGTGCTATACTAGCTTTCCTTCTCTTAATTAGTAAATGGGCGAGGCATGATAAATACCGCCAAAGCACCATACCGTATTGAGATGCAAGACCGGAAGCACGCTTTTAAACAAAAACAAAGCTCTTATAAGCAAGCTCGGGAGAAGGCCCTTCAAGACTTGAGAGCCCCCTTATTCTTTCGATCGATGCCCTCACCCCTTATCAATCAAGCACCCAGCGGAAGCTCTATAACCAGCTACTAGCGGAGGGGAGGCTTGATATTCATGCGGGAAAGCAAACTCACTTAGCGAGATAGGAGCACTTGTTTTGTTAAGGGATCCCCTCCTTCTTCTTGCCTGGGGTTGGCTTGAAGGCTTGGGAACTGGCGGGCTAGGATCGATCAAAGCTTCCTTCGACTTCCGGGGTTACCGGACCCCTTGAGCTGAACCAAGAAAGCATTCCATTGAATTGAAGTCCACTTATCATCTCTTTGGAGCCAATGATTGCATATGATTGGAACTACTCAACTTAATCGCTGTTATCCCCAGTTCCCCCTTCGAATTCATCCCATACATGAAAGTCTCCTAGTTGGATCAGTGATCGATTCTTAGGTTTTGCTGTAAACCCAATCGGTTCCTTCCGATTACGTCAATTCATTATTAAAACCGTACGGGCATTCAATTTCCCATTAATTAATGTAGGTAGGAGCTCCTGGGACAGAAAAAAGAGTCTCTAAAATCTCCTCTCGGATGCAAAGTATATGTCTTTTCACCATCCCTGCAGTGCAAAAGACAAATGTCTGCACTCCCATCCGGATCATATTCTATTGTTACAACTTCTCCTGACCAATATATCTTGTCTATTCCGCCGAAAATCGATTTGACGATACGTTTGTGACCTCCTCCTCTATGTCTTATCGTAAGAATTCCTCCGTTATTACGACCTTCCCCACAACGATGCTGTTCAGAGTTCAATTTCTTCTGTGGATGAGACTGAACTTCTCCATTGAAACCTGAGATAGATCTCTCACGTGTATCTGGAGTCAAAGTTCTGTACAAACGAGTGGTCATGTTCTAATTTGGATTGGAATAAGAATTTCAAATTGGATGGCTGTAGAAGTAGTGGAATAGAAGAACCTGGTTTTCATTGTATAAGAATACGTTTTTTACGGATTCGACGTTTCATCATTCGACCCCCCCAAACTATTTTGACTAACGCTTGTCCCTCGAAAGCCGCTCGGCACGTTTCTGGCTTCGAGCTTCGGCCAAGTAGTGATCCGGAACCCTTTGGTTCTCTTAGGCGTAATTGAAGTCCGAGTATGTGATTTAGTGGAGGAAGAGAGAGTTTGGGATGTATGGCTCTTCGGGAAAAGCTATACATGATCGCTTATCCCACGCACCCCTCACTCGCGGCCGGAGGGAAGCCGTTCTTCGGTGACCCCCAATGGAAGGGCATCAGCGCTACGGGGAGGATTGCTCGGTAGGAAAGGAAGGCTTGATCGTATAAGAGTTTTAAATGAGATTGTGATCAGGGGGTGGGAGGTCTTGAAGAGCCTCTCCTCTCTGGCTGGTTCTCGCCTCCGCTCGATGCTTCCCCTGCCTCATATCTGTGTATGAGTGGGAAGGGCTACTTAACCCTTAGAGGTTTCCTCGCTCTCGATTGCTAGGGGTGGGCGGAATATCCGTGGCAAAGGATGATTAGGTGGACTATACAGCCACTGCTTGCTCGATGTCATCTCTTCTCCCCCCAACCGACGCCGTTACCGACCGGGCCGACTCAACCGCGATTAGAGAGAATGACTGACTACCCCTAATCGGGTGGACGGCGGCATAAGCACAGATTTCCTTCTGCCCTGAGTAAGTTGTTTTCCCCAACCCGCAGCCAGGAGTGGTTTTCCTCCACCGGAAGATCATCTTCTTTTCTAACTATTCCTGCCCCTCTCAAACTTGGGATGGAATGAAACTTCCCTCACATAGTTGGTTGATGATTCGGGTTGGTTTGGCCTCTTCTGAGAACCGGGGCTAGCAACTACATCTGATGTTGGGAGTGTAGGATAGAATGATTTTAGGGGGGGAAGCTCGAGCAGTAGCTAATACCTGCCTGTGGAGGATGGAACATAGGAGTTGGGGGTGTGGGAGAGCTTGATATAAAACTGGAGTCTAGTATGAGGTTCAAAAAGAAAGGTCTTTAATTGACTTCGGTCGGGCTGATCAGGCAGGACTGGTAGGGAATGAGAGACTTTTCTCTTCTCTCCTACCCCTCCTAAAAAAGGGGACCTCTCTCTTCGACTAGACTATTCCTTCACGGGCAGATAATGGAATCATAAGCCGGGAGGTATCTGCCAATCCTTATGGGGAGAGGGAGAGAGAGGAAGGATCAGTAGCAGCTAGGAGTGGCATTTGGACTTAAATCCCTTCATGTCTCATATCCCTCAGGACGGCTTAACTTCTCTTCAGGCTTCTCTTGAGGCATCGGCTACAACAAGTGAAGGGCATCGAAAAAAAGAACCCCAACGACAAACGAACCTACGGGCGGTGCATTTTCGGGGAGTAGCCCGCTTCCCATTACTCAATAGGGCAATTCCTCGCACATAATTAAGGGAGCCATTGAAAGGTGACTAAAACACCAGAAACGGCGACTACCCGAGCTAATGATAGAGGCAAGA
>Ga0307513_10001449_pt1 | contig 34079 bp, 39 predicted proteins | sample 15_EM_MG_FD_202174 | JGI IMG/M metagenome (GOLD analysis project Ga0307513, IMG submission 202174) | Populus trichocarpa ectomycorrhiza microbial communities from riparian zone in the Pacific Northwest, United States - 15_EM | ecosystem: Host-associated > Plants > Roots > Unclassified | place... | reverse complement strand
GTCACGTAATATTCTGTTCATTGAAAGTCCTATGGACAGCAGCTGGATAATCGCAAATAGACCTCGGCTAGTGGCACCCTTCTACGACGGATATATATATCCCTAGTCTTACGGATAGTCACCCAGTTACACATTATTTCTAGTTGTTGGACTCTAGTTTAGTGTTGTCGGTTTTTACCCCGAGTGTGAACGGTCAACTGCCCCATGCAAGCCTCCAGAGACGCTCTGTCGGGAGACCTGCTACTTTCACGAGTCTGGGGCACCGCAATGTCTCCTCTCCGGTCATTACGAGATCTTCCTTGGCTGCACACGGTCAGAGTTGCCTGTTCGTCATCCGCAGGAAAATTCGACCCTACGTGGGGTGAAATCAGCACGTAGTAACATGAAGGGGGGATGGTGTGCAGGGGGATTGTGGTCTGCGAAGTGGCGACCGCGAGAAGTACTGAACGCGTCTAGCGAAAGAGTTTCTTCGGTCTCCGAGTACCAGACCAAATCCGTGGCGAGTTGATCACTGGCAGCAGCCACCTAGGCAGGGAGAATCAGCGTGGTAGAGCAGAGATGGCGCGGCAAAGATGAAGGAGGTGTTGAGATCTCCCGCCGGTTCGCAAAACTCCGTCGGTTCTTGATCGGGATCCGCTATAGGCCGCCGGTATACCAAGCACCCAACCTTTCGATGTTGTTCCCTTCACTACTGTCCTCATAGCCGCCCGTAATGTATAGATCACGCGTAAACCCCGCGTTCAGCACGTCGCCGTCTTTCCTCGACCTCTCTCCCCGTTGCCTCGCGTTATGACCACTTCCGATCCCCGGGAAGCCGCCAACGCAAGCCACAACCCTGAATCTCACCCAGTAGCAATCATAGCGGTAGGTCCTTCTACCTCCGTCCACCATTCCTCAAGTCTCACAGGCCGTTTGCACAAATAGACCGCGTCGGTGTTTCCTATTAGCAAGTTCCGGTATCATCCTGACGAACGTTGCACACAAACAGCGAACCTACTCCCCCAGCACAGGCACCAAGCTTGCTCCCCGACGATGACCTCGATACTGTCGGACGCGCTGGACCCCCTCCACTCACTGATCGCAGGAGTAGTGATGCGCCCTTGCCTCTACCTTCACTTTGCCTCGAGCCTACACGGGATACAGATCGTCCCCTAGATCCGCCCATCGATTCCCATGAGCAAGCCGTGCAACGCCTGATCAGTGGGGCTGTTCCGCACGATGAACTCTCACCGGTTATTGAAACAATTTTCTCGGGAAGGAAGACGCATATTGTTGATCAACTCCGAGGGAGCGACGTTCAGACCTTTGTCGATGTGATTGATGAGGTACGTTGCCACACTTTGTTTCCGGGGAGTAAGTCAATTTACTTTCCATTTGATCTGATACATTCTGTTGGTTAGGCATTGGATACCCTCAATCTCCAATCGAGTATCCGAAAGAGATGTGTGCGATCGCTATACAAGACGTGTGCTCATCACGCCCTGATTCCTAGATCACTGAGGATCGAGCTATCCGACGATTCAGCCGGTGTTGTGCTGTACCATGGTGGATTTGGGGACGTGTCGAAGCGAGAATATCAGGGGCGGGAGGTCGCGGTCAAGACATTGAGGACCTACGTTACTAGCGACGTGCAGAAACTCATCCGTGTGGGTCGCTGGTGATACTCTCAGTCCTACATTACCACTGAAACACTGGCTACAAACTATCTAGGGGTTCTGTAAGGAGTTTGTGTCGTGGAAGGCTCTTCGACATCCGAACGTGTTGCCGCTCCTAGGGGTGATAATGGCCGAGACTGAGTTCGCGATGGTCTCAGAGTGGATGTCGAACGGGAACATCAACCAGTTTGTGAAGGAAAATTGCGATGCGAATCGGTTTGGACTTGTAGGTTCTCCGTTCAGGCTCTATTATCCACATGTCATTGATGATCACGCGGCTCCTTCAGCTGGCCGACGTCGCAAAAGGGTTGATCCATATGCACAGTCAAGGTATGGTCCACGGGGATCTTAAAGGGGTGCGTCTTCAAAAGCTGAAGCCCCATCCTCTGTTGAATGACTTCTGCTAGGCCAATATTCTGGTCGATGAGGCGCATCATGCCCGCCTCGCAGATTTCGGTCTTCTGACAATTATCCCTGACTCAACAACCTTGAACTCATACGCACATTGTGGTACCATCCGGTGGATGAGCCCGGAGCTTTTTGACTCAGAAGCTGGAGACCAACGTCCGACAAAATCTTCGGATTGCTACGCTCTTGGAATGGTAATATATGAAGTTCTCAGCGGGCATGTGCCGTTTTACCAATACAAGAACTGGGCCATTTCCAGCAAGGTATCCAAGGGTGACCGCCCTGAGAGACCTCAAGGAGTGGAAGGGACGTGGTTCACAGATGATGTATGGAGTGCATTAGAATGCTGTTGGACGCCCCAACCGGAAAACCGTCCGAGCATCGAGGATGTTCTCCAGTGTCTGGAGAAAGTTTCCAGGTCGTGGATCCCGCCTCCTCAGTTACTGACGGTTTCATCGTCCGCCGGTTCGCTCACACGGGGATCCTCTGAAACGACTAATACGGAAAGCACGGGTGGGAACAGGGTATCTTCCCCGTCCCAGCAATCGGAGAATCTGGAGCTAATTGTTGATAGAGTGGGTTGAGCGAGTCTTCTCGGGGAGTTCTGGTATTGATTCGATGTCCCACTAGACCCCCCACCATGGGGAAGGCCAATCTCCTCATGCGAGCAATCCATTATCTAGGCAGGGCCCTCAGAGAGAAGCTATTAACGGAGATGACGCAGGAACAAACGATCTCGGTGCAGGAGATGATAGAGGAGATACATCTCCGGAGCCAACAGCACAATCTAGCATGGACTCTACGGCTGGTGGCAATAATAGTCCCACCACAGATGATGCGAGCACCAGATTAAAAGCTACCACCGATGATACCCCACAAGTAGGGTCTTCACCATACCCTGGGTTTCCGCTCTGACCGTTACACCACTGCTAGGTCGCTCGACCCACCCAACGGAACTTAAACCCCGATGCTACACCGAAGCACCACGAAGATGTGCTAAGGGTGGTAAGACGAGCGAACACGATAGGTTTTTAGTACTGATCTTATGATAGGGAGGTCCATCGGCCCTGTTTGCCGAACGTGAGCCACGTACTGAGGAAGACGCACATGGAGGCTAGTATTTTACCCTACTACTACATGGGTGTTCATAATCTTACTCCTGTCAATAGGGAGGACAATCCGTCGCGCAATACACCCCGTTCCAGTTTCGACGACCACTCATACAGTCTCCGCGTCAAGCTCCTTGATAAAGGTCGTCAACTGGGATGGGCAATCTCAAGATATTTATCAGGTGTTGACCACCGCATTTGAAGCTGAAGACTATCTGGATTGCATTAGAAATCTCCAGGGACGAAATATCGATCCAGCCTCGTATATCAACAATCTGGATAAGGTTAGCCAATACTCAATCGCAAAGCACCGCAGTTAATTCATGATGACTTGGGAACAGATCATCGACAGCCTTCCAACCGATTCAGGACTACGGAAACGGTGCATACGAGCGTTAAGAAAAACGTGTGGTTTATATGGGATCCTTCCCGTGTCATATACCGTCAGCTTCCTCGACAGACCTGGCGGACGCCAACGGCCATTTGCCTCTGGAAGCTTCGCCGATGTCTGGAAGCTCGCCGATAAAACAAATCAAGATGTGGTGTTCGCAGTGAAATCACTCCGCGTGTATTACTACTCTGATCCGGTCAAAAAGATTGAAAAGGTATGAGGTCTCCCCATCCACGACTGGATTGGGGGGTCGACCAGCTATTCGTTGCACAGAATTACTGCAAGGAAGTGATAGTTTCCAAGTGGATGAAGCATCCAAACATCCTGTCCATCGAAGGCGTGGCGCCAGAATTGTTCGAATACTCCATGGTCTCTCAGTGGATGCCGAATAGGGACCTGCAGTGGTATGTGACAAAGCACCCGGGAGCCAATCGCTTGGATTTAGTACGTCTGACGCATTAAGAACAAGATCCTCCACTCACTGGACTGTAGTTGATCGGCGTCGTCCGCGGTCTCGGTTACCTGCACGACAACGAAGTAGTCCACGGAGATTTGAAAGGTGTACGTGGGTTTTATCCTGCCGTCCATCTCTACTGACATGCCATTTTTCACAGTCAAATATCCTCATCGATGGGACTGGCAGCCCCCGCCTCTCTGATTTTGGTCTCTCTTCGATCACGGAGAACATCGACTCAGTTAACGCTTCGACCCCCAACTACGGCGGCACGGTCCGCTACTGCGCTCCCGAGATTCTTGGCGTCGATGGAGTCGTAAGGCCAGAAAAGAAGAGACCGACGAATAAATCCGACGTGTACTCCTTGTCTATGGTCATTGTGGAGGTACGCCTGTTTTCCGAAAGTATAGTCCATCCAGGTTCTGATCCTCCCCACGCCCAGCTCGTGACCGGGAGGAAGCCCTTCCCCGATGTGAAGGATTACGATATCATCACTTTGATCTCAAAGAGCAAACGGCCACCAAAACCTCACAGCTTTGATGCCCCAGGAATGACCCCTGCGGTCTGGAAGATCGCTCAGAAGTGTTGGCACCAGAAAGGGAAGGAGCGACCGAAGGCTAACGCCGTCCTTCAATCTCTTGAGAGGCTTGCTAACCCCGGTGTGTGCTCACGAAGCGTATTCTTGTCTGGAGTGGAAGATAATTGATTCGGGAATACTATAGTAGATGATAAACCCAAGTTTCTCCAACAATTGCGACAGCTTTTTGATGGCTGACTACATTGGACCTCCGAATCCGAGTACTGTACAGTACTTAACACTCGGTGTATGTGATGTATTTAGTAGTAAATGATGTTCGAAAGCACGACAACGTGTCATCTCTCCATCCCCCCGACAAACACCAAAAGCACAAGGTGGGTCTCAGAATTATTGGAACTCACACTTCAAGCTTCGCGCATCACGTCTGATCCAACCCAACGGGGGAAGAGGGCCAGCGTGGCAAAGATGAAGGAGGCGTTGAGATCTCCCGTTGGGTAGCAAAGTTCCGTCGGTTCTTGATTGGGATCCGCCGCAGGTCGGTATACCAAGCACCCAACCTTTCGATATTGTTCCCTTCACTCCGGTCCTCAGAACCGCCCGTAATGCATAATGTATCGCATCACGCTTTCGCAGGGTCACGCCTATCACCTCACGTCACCGGTTGAGAGTAAACAACACTAACCCCAGCCCGAACTTCACAGTTGCAGGTTAAGCATCCTTCAGACGGCATGCCGGCAACAATACCCCCTACCCCGGTTGCAATGGCCACTCAGCCAGTCTCCGCGGTGACCTCCCTGATAAAAGTCGTCAGCTGGGATGGGAATTTTCGGGACATTAGCAGTGAGCTGACCTCCGCATTTGATGCCGAAGACTATCTGGATTGCATTGAGAACCTCCGGGCACGAAACATTGAGCCAGTAACATATATCAACAATCTGGATAAGGTCAATTCGTGCTCGATCCTAAAACACCGCGTTTGATTCACGACGATTTGGTGATAGATCATCGACGGCCTTCCAATCAATTCAGAACTACGAAAGCGATGCGTACGAGCGTTAAGAAAGACGTGTGGTTTATATGGAATCCTTCCCGCTTCATACACGGTCAGCTCTCTCGACAAAATTGGCAGACGCCAACGGCCGCTTGCGTCTGGAGGGTTCACTGATGTCTGGAAGCTCGCCAATAAAACGAATCAAGATGTGGTGTTCGCAGTGAAATCGATTCGCGTGTGCGAGACTGATCCCGTCGACAAGATTTTCAAGGTGTGAAGTCTCTCCGTCTGCGACTGGGTCGAGAGGTCAACCCGCCATTCCCTGTACAGGAATACCGCAAGGCAGTGATAGTTTGCAAGCGATTGAAACACCCAAACATTTTATCTATCGAAGGGGTGGCGCCGGAATTATTCGAATGCTCTATGGTCTCTCAGTGGATGCCAAACGGAAACCTGCAGGGGTATGTTACAGAGCACCCAGGAGTCAATCGTTTGGATTTGGTACGTCCTACGCATTGGGAACAAGACCTTCAGCTCACTAGACTGTAGTTGATCGGTGTCGCCCGCGGCCTTGGTTACCTGCATGCTAACGATGTAGTCCACGGAGATATGAAAGGTGTACGTGGGGTTTATCCCGTCATTCTTCTCGACTGATATATATACCATTTTTCTCAGCCAAATATTCTCATCGACGGGACAGGTAGCCCCCGCCTCTCTGATTTCGGTCTCTGTTCGATCACGAATAATATCGATTCAGTCGACGCCCCGACCCCCAACCGTGGCTACAGGGTCCGCCACTGCGCCCCCGAGCTTCTCGACGCCGTGAGGTCAGAGAAGAAGAAAACGACAACTAAGTCTGATGTGTACTCCTTGTCAATGGTTATCGTGGAGGTACCCCCCCCCCTTTTCGAATTTCTGATTCGTCCGGTTTCTGATTCTTTTCGTGTTCAGCTCGTGACCGGGAAGATACCATTCCCAGAACTAACGGATCCCAATATCTGGATCGTGGTCTCGAAGGGCAAACGGCCACCCAAGCCCCATAAATTCAATGCCCCGGGAATGACTCCGGCGGTTTGGAAGATCGCTCGGAAGTGTTGGCACCAGAAAGCGAAGGAGCGGCCGGAGGTCAACGACGTCCTTCAATCACTTGAGAGGCTTTCTAACCCCGGTGTGTGCTCACGAAGCGTGTTCTTGTCTGGGGTGGGAAATAATTGATTCGGGAATACTATAGATGATAAACCCAGGTTTCTCCAACAATTGCGACAGGTTTTTGATGGCTGACTACTATCTCATTGGACCTCTCCCTTTGAATCCGAGTACTGTAGTACTTAGCACATCTCCTAGAGACTGCATCACGCTGCTCGCCATCCGGTTTCGAACGTCTCCTGGGCACTGGGTGGCGTATGGAGATAAGGTTTGTGGTATCCAAGGGGGTGACCCGTTTTCTCCAGGCTCGATCCCGAACCTTTGAATGATATAAACTACCACATCGACCGAACGCCGAAAACCCTGATCTGCATTATGACCCACGGAGCTTTGAACGGACGAACACTCATGAGACAAGGCGTGTCACCGTGCTCTTCCATCTCCGAGGGGGTTTCGAGTAATCGACGTCTATTATCCGGATACTTAAAATGTGAGGGAGGGCAGAGTACGAGTATGTTGCGTGGGTGGCCCACGCACCTTCCTCATATCGGCGATCCCCGCTATCCGCCCCAGAAATGACAGCGGGCGCTAGTGATTGATTGGGAGGTGTGAGCGAGCGTGGGAATTATGGCCTACGCGCGGACTTATTTTTCCGCCGTCCTCCACTGCCACTGCATGCCACACCTCTCAACAAAGTCCAACGCCTCGACCAGCGACTGCAGCTGAACAGACAGTAGATCCGCCAATCCAACAAGGGATACACGCACTATGCGCAGTGCTGTGAACGGGTTCAACGCGAGAGGCCCATGGAAGGAGCCGCTTGCGTGATGATGTTGAAGTGGTGAATCCCCTCGTCACCCCGTGTTCTGCGAGCTTCCTCTGATCATATTTCCAGAATCAGATCCCCCACTTTATTGCCCTGAGCCCTCAGAATCCGCCAACTGCAAGGTCGACTTCGAGCGGTCATTTGAAGAGCGGACTTTGGTCGACTGGATTGGCCCCAACAGACGCTTCAAGCGACCCCAGGCTTGTGTCAACTTTCGTCCCCCTGTCAAGCCCCACTATCACCAATCTCGACATAAACTTCGACTGCGCCCACTCTCCATGCGCATCAATGGATCGTAGGACCTAAAATCGCTCGGCTTCTGGATTGGGATTTTATATTGGAAGCCCAGACCACAGATTATACAGGTATTACAGAGCATCCAAGCGACATGTCTGTCGTTTTGTCTCCATCTATAACTTCTTTACACGCTGCGAGGTTATAACCAAATAGATGATGCAAATCCTTCAACTGATAAGACCGAGAGAAACAAAGATCGATACCGTATCCATATGCGAACGCGATGTGCATAGACTTCATGGTTGCACTAACCTCCAAGCATCGTGATCCTCAGGGCTTCCAACACCAGCGGCCTGGGCCCACGTGATTACGACTTCAACTGTGTTCAAACACCGAAGCTCTCTAAGGCGCCCGATGGCTGCGGTGATCTTTGCAGGGGTCCGAGGAAGTCCCAACCATTCGTCGGCTACCGTATCGAGCATGCCTCTGAGAGCAGCTCTGTTTTCTTCCTTGGACGCGATCTCTTCGCAGGAAGTGAAGTTCGAGGGGTGGAGGTGCCTCTGCCACGGAACCGATGATGCAAATTTGATCAGGACAACCGTAGCCATCATGGGCTCGTAATCGGTCGCACCCGCAGGACACTGGAATGGGTCGTCGACTGCTCGGAGGAGCTTACCGCGGTCCTCGTCTGAGACTGTCTCCATCTGTGGGGAGAACCACCCGGACCCGAATATATGGAAGATCTTCAGGGCCAGACCGCGCGATTGGAGTGGGTGCGTTGAAGGTAGTGTCCACGTGAGGATGGGTAAAATCGTCAGGTCGAAATGAGCAGGTCCTGGACTGGTCGATAGAATGCGGAGGGCAATGGACCCTGGATGTGGTGGGGAATCCGTGGCATGGAACTTCTCACACAACGATAAGAAGCGCACGAGGGGAGCGACCCAGGTGGGTCCCACGACGGGGATGGGCCCAGGGTTACCGGAGTCTAGTCGTTTCCCAAGTAGCCGTACCGCATGACTAGCCATCCGATACTTCTCGTCCTCTGTGAACCCGGAATTGAGAATTTCGGTGACCCACGCAAATCCCGTGTCTATCGTGTCCACGACTTGAACCTGGTCGAGATGAATTAATGCGGATCGGACCAAAGTTCTGGTGTGTTGGTTGGCGTTCCCCGCGGTGGATACCCGTAATTGTCGATCGAGAAGGTCGATTGCTACATGCAGCGCAGCACTACCACTCGATAAGTAAGTTTGGTGGAAAGAATGGTGAAATTACATACGGGTTGTCGGGGATGAGCAAGCTATGAACATTACCCATTTGGTACCCCAGGGAGATGGCTATGATGAGTAAACAGTTTATTTTGAGAATTGGACGACTATCATCGCCGTTTGCCATCAATCCCTTGCAGAACAAATCTATCGCCTTGAGGTTGAATACCGCGGGAGAATCCGGAACTCGTCTCCACCGCCAGACGGTCTGGAGAATCACTCTACTCAAGCAGAGCTTGAGTGTCATGGGTAAATTATCGGGTATATTGGAGAAGATTTTCAATTCCTGGGAGCACTGTGCGGGGTTTGGGGTCGCCAAAACGGTTCCGAGGGCGCCTACGCTGGACAGGAACGTTGGCTCGGATTCAGATACATGGTCGACGCGGTCGCGAAGGCTGTCGCTGAAGGACCTTAGGACCTTGTTCTCCGGTTCCATGCAGAGTTTGATGCTAAGGACCGACGCCAGGGCCATCCCGATCACACTTGCATGCTCTAACTTGTCGGGGATGACCCTCCCACCCGATAGGCAGTCGACGAAAAGTTTAGCAAGAACTTTGTGGGGTGAGAAGGTACCTGCGATCTCCGGGTACCAGGTTGTGTGTGCGGCGAACCGGGCGGCGTAAAGGGTCACGTCGTTGTCGGTGGTGAAATCGAGCGTCCAAGAGATGCAACGTGCATCTGCCTCACAGGCCTCCCAATCGACGGAGATAGTCCCGAAGTTGATAGGCGGTCCCGCAACGGCGAGTGGGATCCAGGGCCCCGCGCCCCCCGGTGGATTTGAAACGCCACCCAGGTTCTGTAGCGCACTTCGAACTCCGGAATAAAGCCTTTGTCCTAGTGTCTTCTCGGAACGGGAGTAGGCCCTAGGAGGAGGTGTCGTGTAAGGCAGCACGGAGCGGGCGGGGGAGGGGCCACCACGCGCCAGGTATTTTTCGAAGTGTCTGATGAGGGTGGAAAGTGGGGTCTGATAGGGACAGTTGTAGTAGGGTGTCGCAATGAGAGTGAAGAAAATGAATACGGTGGGCCCGGCGAGCGTGAATCCGAGGATAACCCCGGCGACGGCGCGGCTGATGGTCCAGAGATATACCGATAGGGCGCACCCGAGCAGGAGCAAGGCGAATTGGAGCATTACTAGGAGGCTTTCGATGACCATGTGGAAGTGCCCCTCCTCGAGCCCATCCAGTTTGCGCTGCCTGTCACGACTCTTGTCGGCAGCAGACCCTCCACGGTTTCTGAGATACCGGTTGACCCACTGCTTTCCGAGCATTGCGAGAAATGCGGCGAAGAGTGAGGTCGCGAGACTTGCGTAGAGCAACGACTGGACAATAACAAATTTTCGAGGAGGGCCGGTCCGGGTGGTAGAGTTGGGGTCTACGTCGGAGAAGAGGATGTTGTCAGCGGCGTGGATGAGGATTTGCATGTAAAAGACGGTTATACCGTTCGGATCCGGTTCGAGATTTGGTTGGATAGCGGTGACGAATGTTGTACTGACCGCGGAGAACAGACCAGCCTGGATACCTCTGGGTTCGGTTTTCGGTGACGAGGACGAAAATTGAACGACTCACGAAGATGAGGGTCGTGTTCAGGTCCCCATCGTACTTGCCTCCATAATCCCGGTCAAAGTCGCTAGCTTCCTTGCGGTACGCAGCAAAGAAGTCGGCGGCTGGGTCGCCGGTCCTCAGCGGGTTGAAGAATTCTTTGAGGGCAGAATGAAGACTGTGGCGTAGAGTTATCGTCGATGCTCCGATCGTCACCAAATGAGATCGCACCATTTCGGGTCGAGCTGGACGGTTATGGGCTCTTGAGTCCCCCCTTGGAGCTGGGGCGGAAGTTGTGCCATCTCTGGCGAGGGTGAGGGTGCAAGCCAGGTCAGCCGGCGCGGGATTTAAGTATCCCCTTATCAAGACCATCAGCAATCTGGGCCGTGTCGCATCACCGCTATATTCAATGGTCAGAATTCACGCCTGGACCCAGTGCCATCGTTGAATGGATCCAGTGGGGTCTATTTTGTCCTAAACCTAACCTGACACGCGCCGGATATCGACAAGATAAACCACCAAGTGGGGGGCCTTTTCCTCTTACCCATCGACATCCTCCATAATTCATAACCCCACAACATTCTCCACAAACCTCAACCGGATGGATGATTTACAAGGAGTAAGCTTTCGACCCCGCCCCTCGCATTCCACACCGACCCCCCGACGCTCGAGGTTCCCTCTCACAGAGAAATGGACGCATTTTATTACGGCGACCCCTTATGGTAGCACATCGTTTTGTTAACCGCTGCGAATGGCATCTGAGGATTTGGAACTTAGGGAATCCGCACCCACACCCAGCTATACACGCACGAACGTTCAGGGATGGTCTTGATGCCACGGGATATACCGCTACGTAGGCCCATTCCAATGGTTTGGTACCTGCCCATCCCAATGACACCCCGCGTTCGCCGATTTTACACGGGGTACTGACCGCGCCCCGATGGTCTCTTCATTCCAAACTTTAACCCCCCAGCTTTGGACGCCGTTAAGTAGAAACAGGCTCCGTCGTGCTATGGCTCGGCATTAGTAGCCAGCCGGCCCGATAATGATAATTGTTTCTTAGAGTATGAGCTCTCGTTGCCGAGAGAACACACGGCAGCAGTACTACAACGGAAGTGGGACAACGGTACCCCGTGAGGTCGGGAGAGAAAAACACGTCGCCCTATCGAGCTCGATACACGAATCTGAAGTTTGTGATTACGAGTACACATACCGCTTGCGCTACATCTAATCCTGTGGATGGTCGTGCGCTCAGCCCACGAACTGGACAGGCACTATTCCAGATCGTCCAGACGACGTGTCTGTTTCTTCGTCTGCCTCCCCGACTCCGAGAGACATGATACTTCTCCACCTGTTCTGTGACTGTGACACGGCGTCAAGGCTTTGGCCAGGTCAGTCGTGCCGACCCCAGGTCAATCGATCCAGACAGTCCTCTTCACCAGAAACAAGGTCACGGAAACCCCCGAAAGATGGTCACCGATAAGCGCGTCTGTGAACCGCTGGGAGAGGGATTCGAGTAGTGAGTGTCTACTTCCGTCCAGGTTCTACGACACTCGTTCCCGCTGACCGATGGGCACTCCAGCACCGCGAATGACCTGACGAGTTGACGATTGATATTGGAAAAGAGATGGGAGGAGGGTACCAGGAAGACACTAGGCCGTTCAATAGTCAAGATTCGCGCCCGGACCCAATATTGTCATGCGGAATGGATTCAATGGGGTTAGTTTTGCCCTTGACCCAGCCTTCAATTGGCCGACACGAGTCAGATATCACAGAACAGACACCTTGCATTTGTCTCCTCCGGACGGAATATCGGCGAGGACCACTCATAAGCCGGCAGGTGTGGGCGCCTTTTCCCCACTTATCTTCTATCGTTCACCCTACAACCTTCCCCATGCCGCGCGAAGGGTGGAAAATATACAAAAAGTGAACTTTCGAACTCGTCTTTCGCATGCTACGCAGACCTCCTGACGCTTGAGGTTTCCTTTTACAGAGAATTGGACTTCCTTTGCTACGGCGACGCCCTATGGTAGCCTGTCATTTTGTCAACCGTTGTGGATGATGCCTGAACATCTGAATCCCACAACACACAGGGACCCATCCCCCACAGAGCACTACCCGCGTATCAAGATCGGAGACGTAGGCTTCATCCGCAATGGCCAATTTCATTTGTTGTTCTCCGCTGGTTCCCCGCAGACCCCGGGAGAGGGTGTTCCCATCACATTCGAGCCATTGATCGTTGGAGATCCAGTACTCGACCAGCCGCGGCGACCTGATTGTCTTCGTACTTCGACTGTTCAACAGCTCGGGGCTGGTCTCGATGCCACGGGAGGTACCACCACGTAGGCCCATTCCTTGAACCATCCTCCATCGTTTTCAAAGGTCTTATCTAGGCTCCTGGGCAATGGTGCGGGCTACCAGTTCGAGCTTACCGGGAATCGTGGTGCAGCATTAGTGACGAGGCACGAAACGCATCCGGAAAATACTGACCTGTACGCTGCGTTTGAAACATATACTAGGCGCCACTTCCCGTCATGGGTTAGGTTTGCCCGTCGCAGGTCAGATGGAAAAGACATTCATCCTATTCTCGTAACCGGTTTCGATATGACCACGGATTTCTCGGTGGTGGCGTACCCGAACAAGGATGGTGTTCCTCCACACGAATTCACCAACCCTATTCGAATGTTTGCCCATCCTTTTGAGGGGGAATGGATGGCTAGATGCTCAGTTCACAAGAACAGGGGGTCGCAGCAACCCGGTGTTACTGACCAACCCAATCAATGCGTCTTCATTCGGTATTACACTATGCGCTGGAGATTTTTTTTCCGTAAGGTTCCCAAAGTACCCATTGTAGCTCCAGCCGGTGCACGACCACGCAATGTCGACCCGGGGGCGAACAGAGGGGGCACCTTCACGGATTTGCCGGCACAATCTGATCCTGAATATCCCGAGAGCGACAACCATGAACATACCGGGAGCGGCGATCCTGAAAATACCGAAAACAACAATCCTGAACATACCGGGAACGACAGTCCTCGCAACACCGGGAGCGGCGGTCAGGATCCTGGACAACAGCGTAGTTCTGCCACAGACGACACTGGCCCTGGGCCAAATATTGACGTTCGAAACCCACCATACGTATGGTTTTTACCATCCCTCTCTGTCTCTATTCTGAATGTTGCCTCCAGGAGGAATATGACACCTGGGATGTTATTGCAGATTACGTATTTCAGGTAATTCACTTCCCCGTGTCGCTACCACGCCACTCAAACTTCCCAATAGGAGGACCCCAACGCTACATCCGCATTGATGCACCACCGGGATATCGTGGAGATTCGTTCGGTAGGATACCCGCAGATATAGAACTTCAACGTCTCATCTTTGGATAGATGGGAGGTTCGGGTGACATCTCGTCATTATTGACTACGAAGAGACCAGATATTGTGGACGAAAGTGGAGGTCAGCCCCGTCATATATGGATATTCATGGCCTCACCATTTTCCAGTGGGGAGGATTGTTTGCAGAGAAGATAGAAAACTGGCACACCCAGACACTACGCACCTTCACCTCGCTACACCGGCCCTCCAAGGACGCCCGACTCCCGATTCACCTAGCCTCTCCGACCTTGATGCGCCCACCTGGAAACGCTTAATCAATCGCATATTTTCTTCTTCCCATGAATTCGTCTCCCTATTTGAGGCGATTTTCACGAGCGAACACGAAATTGAGATGATCCGTGATATCCGTGGGGACGGTGCCCAAACCTTTGCTGATTTGGTACAGCAGGTACACTCTAATCCCTCTGTTTATGTCATGCGGTCTGATCATCTCTGTCCTCTTCGGGTCCTTCACTTTCGAACCTTTACCTCCGCTGATTAGGCTGTGGATCTCCTCGATCTCCCACCGCTGTTTCAGAGGAAGTGTCTGGCCGCTTTGTGGCAGGTCTGCACCTACAACACTTTTCTTCCGAGATCACTCCAAATCCCACTTTGTTACGATTCATCGGGGGTCGCGTTGCACCGTGGTGGGTACGCGGATGTGTGGAAGGGTGAATATCAAGGCCGTCCGGTCGCGGTCAAGGTTCTGAGAACGTACACCACTACCGACGTCAGTAGGATTGCAAGCGTGAGTCACCGTAAAAAATCTGTCAAAAGACCCACACAGATGAGTTGATTATGATTACGTAGAGTTTTTGCACGGAAGTTATAATCTGGAGAACCCTCCGCCATCCAAATGTGGTCCCACTGTTGGGAGCGACAATGAGCAATGCGCACTTCGCGATGGTATCGGACTGGATGATCAACGGGACTATCAACGAGTTTATCAAGGCGCATGGGGATGCGAACCGGTTCGAACTGGTAGGGTTTTACCCCAGCTTCTGACCACACTTGCCACTGATGACACTTTCTGATAGCTCAAAGACGTCTCTCAGGGGTTGGTATATATGCATGGGCAGGAAATTATACATGGGGATCTGAAGGGGGTAGGAGTTTGAACGCTAGTCGCTGCCCCACCTCTTAACGCGCTTTTTATCAAGGCCAATGTCCTGATTGATCAAGATGGCCACGCGCGTCTCATAGACTTCGGACTCAGCATCGTCTCAGACCCCACATACCCTATAACCTCATCTGTGGAGGGTGGGACAGCAAGATGGATGAGCCCGGAACTCTTCGATCTGGAGCGGAGTGAGCCGACGAAGAGATCGGATTGCTATTCATTAGGAATGGTGATATTTGAAGTGCTAAGTGGCCAAGTTCCCTTCGCACAGTTCAATAACATGCTGGTCTCCATGAGAGTCATCAGGGGTGAACGCCCGGAGAGACCGAAGGGGGCAAAGGGAACGTGGTTTACGGATGACGTATGGAAAATGGTGGAACGGTGTTGGTCGCATCAACCGGAATGCCGACCCAACGTCGAAGCCGTGCTCGAATGTTTGGAACGAGTTTCTGCGGCTTGGCATCCACCGTCTCCTATGGTGGATGACGGTGTTCAGATAGATCTTGATGAAAGGTCCCTCACAACAAGCCCTCCATGTATGTTTCTCCATTATGCTGCGGATCTATGACTTACTTTCGAGGGAAAGCTGCAAGGTCCTCGGCACGACCCTCCCCTCGGTTGTCGGGGGGTTCATCAATAGTCGATTTACTCGGACAGGGGTCTTCCGACGTAATTAGCGCGGATGCGGGTGAGGCATCCCACCCGCCTCAGCCATCAGAGAAGCTGGACCCAGAGGAATCCGCAGGAATTGTCGATCAGGCGAGTTAGACACGTCCTCTCAATGAGTTCTGGTACTAACTCGCCGTCCCATTAGGCTCCACTCGGTCCAACCATTGGGGGACGGAAGACTGACCCCCAACCGGGTATTACCGAATCAGATCAGGTTGGTTCGGTGTATCCAATCCCACGATAATCATCCGGGTCTAAATGGTGTTCTCAGGTGGTCCTCGGTACACCAGCCTGGAAACGCTTAATCAGCCGCACGTTTTCTTCCCATGAAGTCATCTCTCTAATTGAGGCAACACTGATGAGCGAGGATGCGCATGTGATGATCCGTGACCTCCGCGGGGACGACGCTCAGACTTTTGTTGATGTGATGCAGGAGGTATGCTCTATTCCTTTGTTCACGACTGCGATCTAATTACCCCCACCACCCCCTTCGGGCCCTTTACTTTCGACCCTTCACCTCCGCTGACCAGGCTTTGGATCTCCCCAATCTCACACCACGGCTCCGGGCGGTCTGTCGCAATGCCTTGCGTGAGACATGCGGCCGCCACGCTCTGCTTCCGAGGTCACTCCAAATTCCACTTTGTTACGATCGATCGGACATCGCGTGGGACAAGGGCAGGCACGCGGATGTGTGGAAGGGTGAACATCGAGGCCGTCCGGTCGCAGTCAAGGTCATGAGACAAAGCTGGGCGGGCAACCTTCAAAGGATCATAAGGGTGAGTCGCTACCCAAGGCCTGCCAAAAGTGTGTACCGATGAGCTGACTGTGATTGTGTAGAGGTTCTGCGGGGAAGCTGTAGTGTGGGGGACCCTTCACCACCAGAATGTGTTGCCTCTGTTGGGAGTGACAATCGATGATAGCCTATTCGCAATCGTATTGGATTGGATGGAAGATGGAAATATCAACAGGTTCATCAAGGCGCATGGGAATGCGAACCGGTTCGAGCTTGTAAGGTCTTACTCCCGCTGCTGACTGCACTCATCACTGATCAGGTCTGATAGCTCGAAGACGTCGCTCGGGGGCTGATATACCTCCACAACGAGGGGATAATACACGGGGATCTCAAGGGGGTATGACTTTTGACGCCAGCTGTTGCTTTGCCTTCTAACCTGATTTTGAATGAAGGCTAACGTCCTGATCGACGAAAATGGCCGGGCGCGCCTAACAGACTTCGGACTTCTCGCTATCGTCTCGGATCTCCCACAACCCACCTTCTCAACTACACTTGCAATGGCTGGAACGATAGGCTGGACGAGTCCAGAGCTCCTCGATCCGGACCAGTTCGGCATGAAGGATAGTCAACCGACAAAGAAATCGGATTGCTATGCATTAGGGATGACAATACTTGAGGTGCTTAGTGGCCAGGTTCCCTTTGCTCCATTCAGGAATCCTGCAATCATGCAGAAGGTCATCAAGGGTAGACGGCCGAGGAGACCGAAAGGGATGAAGGGGGAGTGGTTCACGGATGACTTATGGGGGACGCTGGAACAGTGTTGGTTACCCCAAGCAGAGGACCGACCCAACGTAGAAGCCGTACTCAAGTGTTTGGAAGGGCTTTCTGCGACTTGGAAGTCACCGCCTCCTGGGGTGGGTGATGACGTTCAGGAAGATTCCAATTATAAGTCGCGTTCCACGGCGAGCCACATTCGTACGCCCCATTTCGCCTTGAGTCTTATACTCATTGTTAATCACCCTCTGCAGCGGATATCTCAATCACATGAATACTTTCTGCATTATCGAACAACCCGTCCGCTCGTCACGAAGTCATTACTTGGAATCTTACAAACAACTCGAGAGGGAGTATCTTCGAAGGGGGATCCCATTGAAGGGTTATGTCAGATACACCTGATCCGAGATGTAACTCATCCCCGAAATTGTATTACATTGTTAACCGACCTGTTTCCTGCTTCGAACATCTTTTTGGGCATTGGGACAACGCACGAAGGTGAGGGGAGTGTTAAAATCTTTGTCGTGCTTCCTCACAGTCTCGGTCGAATTTACTGGACTCTTCGTGGCAGGCGACGAAAAGGTTGGTACGAGGGTCATCAGCCTCCAATGGGCCGAAGGTCTCTTTAACGACTGAACGGAGGCCACGTCGGAATCATCGACCGTGCCCCGGGACACGGTCTTCGTGACGGGTTTTACTGTGTCCAACTTTTTAGCTCAATGATTGATCCAGTTGGAAGACTACTACAAGGTGATCCATCTAAGTGGCGGCAAGTGCTACTATGATCAATCAGGGATTTGTCCAAACGCCTTCACAGAGAGGGAGTAAACCCCAGTAGGGGAACTCATACGATACCGCACCGGGCGGGTGAAGGTGGAGTCACCACGTTTCGGGTACCTTACGAGGGCTCGGATGATGGAAGATGGGAAAGTGGGATCTGGTAGGGGCGGTTGCGGCAGCCTGAGCGTCGCAGTGAGGGTGAAGAAAGCGAATACGATGATCCCAGCGAGGGTGAAACCGTGGATGACCTCGGCGACGACGCGACTGATGGTCCAGAGATATACCGATAGCGCACACCCAAACAAGAGCACGGCGGATCGGAGCATCACTGGAGGGCTTTCGATGACAATGTAGAAATACCACTTCTCGAGTCCATCCAATTTGCGCTGCCTGTCGCGACTCTTGTCAAAAGCAGAGCCTCCGCGGTTCCTGAGACGTCGGTTGACCCACTGCTTCCCGGGTATTGCGAGAAACGCGGCGAAGAGTGAGGTCGTGAGGCTTGCGTAGAGAAACGACTGGACAATGACAAACTTTCGAGCAGGGCCTTCCCAGGTGACGGAGCTGAGGCCTACATCGGAGAAGAGGGTGTCTTTGGAGGCGTGGATGAGGATTTCATGTAGACAACGATTTCATCGTTCGGATCCTGCTCAAGTTTTACTTGGACGCCGGCAGCGAATGCTGCACTGAGTGCGGAGAATAGACCAGCTTAGATACCTCCGGGTTCGGTGACGGGGACGAGAATGGGACGACTCACGAAGATAAGGTGGTGTCCAAGCCCCCGCCGTACCTGCCTGCATAATCCCGGTCGAGGTTGCTCAATTCATTGCGGTACAGTCGGTGCGTGAGTCGTTGGTCTTCAGTGGGTTGAAAAATTCTTCGGGGGTAGAATGGAGACTGGCGGAAAGTTATCGTCGGCGCTCTGACCGTCGCCAAACAGGGTCAGCGCGCCACTTCGGGTCGAGTTGGGTGGTTGCGGACTCTCGGGGCTGGGGCGGAGTTGGTACCAGCTCCAGCGACGATGAGAGTATAGGACAGGTCAGCCGGCGTGGCGGGCTTTGGGGATCCCCTTACTATGTGCGTGGGTCCGTCACTGAGCATAGCCAACCGTGTCGTATTGAACGTCTCCTTCCGCCCATATCCCACAGTTGTCGTCCCGTCGACCGGTACCTCAGATGAATTGTCAAACTGACGGCTGGCGGACGGCGTGAAAAGATACGGGACGAAAGGATCAAGGCGCTAAGCAGTCCGGGGCCGTGTTGCATCACCGCTGTATTCAATGGTCAGAATTCACGCCCGGGCCCAGTATTGTCGTGCTGAATGGATCCAATAGGATTGTTTTGCCCTCAGCCCAGCCTGACACGTGCCAGATATCGACGAGATAAACCACCAATCGTGGGCGCCTTTTCCCCCTCAGACTCATCCTCCATCATTCACTCCACAATCTTCCCCATGGCACGTAAACCTCAACCAGGATGGATGATATACAAGGAGTAAACTTTCGAATCCATCCTTCGCATCGCACGTAGACCTCCTGACACTTGGGGTTTCCTTTCAGAGAAATGGACGTATTTTGTTGCGGCGATGCCCTGTGGTAACATATCATCTTATCAATCGTTGTGGATGCCATCTGAAGATTTGGAACTCAGGGAACCCGCCCCCATACCCAACTACAAGCGTGTCAACATCGGAGACGTGGGCTTCCTCCGCCGTGGCAAATTCCATTTGTTGTTCTCCGCTGGTTCCCCGTTGGGGGATCGGCAGCTGGGAGAGGATGTTCCCACCACATTCAAGCAATTGGACGTTGGAACTCTGGCAATCCGCGACCCGCGGCCACCCGGCTGCCTTCATACATCAACTATTCGAGAGGTCGGGGGTGCCCTTGATACCACGGGACGTACTACCGAGTAGGCCCATTCCTTGAACCATCCTTCATCGTTTTCAAAAGAGCGCCATCTAGACTCTCGAAGCACGATGCAAATTTCTCGTTCGAGCTCACCGGTGATCGTGGTGCAGCGTTGGTAACGAGGCATCAAACAATTTCAGAAGATGCTTCGTTGGAATCTGCGTTCGAGATGTACACTAAGCGTCACTACAAGTCTTGGGTCGAGTTCGCCCGCCATAAGCAGTATGGAAATGACGTTCGTCCCTTTCTCGTGTCTGGATTCGACATGACAAGGGATTTCGCGATGGTGGCATATTCAAACAGGGGTGAAGTTTACGAATCCAACGACACTATCGCCATTCCAATGTTTACTTCCACCCCCTCTCCTTTTCGGGGGACGTGGCGGACTAAACACCAGGTCTATGTTACCGATGGGCCACATCACCGCAGTCCCTCCCCACGCGAACGGGTCACAGACCTTTCTTCCTCGCCATCGGGAGGCACAGGAACCATTACCGACGAGTTCAATCAATGCGTCTTCATTCGTTATTATACCATGCGCCAGAGAAAATGGGTTCCAATATTTCCCAAAGTGGTTCGAGCCGGTGCGGGACCACATGATCTTGGCTCAGGGGATAACAGAGGAGACACCTTTCCGGAGTTGACGGTACAATACGATTCTGGGGATACCAAGAACGACGATGAGGATCTCGGACGACAGTTGGTCCCTACCGCGGATGATACTGGTTCTGAGGATGAATATGACAGTTGGGATCCCGTTGCAGAACACGTATTTGAGGTAATCCCCTTCCTCGTGTCGCCCTCAGGCTACTCAATCCTCTTAACGAAAGAACTCCGACGCCGCATCTGTATTGCTGCACCATCGAGATCTGACGGTGATCCGCGCGGTGGGTCATCCGCAGATGTAGGACTTCAGAGTCTCATCTTTAGACAGGAGGAGAGTTCGGGCGACATCTCATCTCTGTTGGCCACGAAGAAGCCGCGTATTGTGGTGGATGAAGGTGGAGGTTAGCCCAAATCACAAGTGTATTTTCACGGTCTCATTCTTTTCAGTGGGCAGAATTATTCGCGGAGATAATATGTTATTGACACAACCGGTTACCACACTGCCCCACATATTCTCGAGGATCGAACGAGGCACGTGGCCATCTGCCTTTCCGTTATCTATCCATTCAACTCTGTAAGTTTTTGCCTTAGCCAGACGTCCCCATGATTCCACCCAACCCCGTACAACAAATCTACGATTCCGGAACAGCTTCGTCACAGTTTCACAAGCAGCAAACACCCTTTGAGCCATCGAGCCGTCCGAGCACACCGTCCCTTCAGCGTGCTGTACCACCACAGGAAGAACCTCAGGTCGCTACTCAACCTCCCAAGGAGTCACAACTTGAGCCTCAGGTCCTCGTTCGTAGCCAGCCAATGATAGTGGCAACACGCACATGCAACGTCCAGGCGTCAGTCCTCGACCACAGAATCAACGTCCTGAACAGGAACGCAGTCGAAACCTCTCACGCGAAGGTGGTCTTCAAGACAGCGAGCGCTATCATGGTTTTGGTTCGGGTTAGCACTCTCGTTCTGCGTTCGTCTGTGAACTCTCGTTGATGGCCTAACCAGGACACAACTGTTGACAAGGATTTCGTGCAATTGTCTGAGTACTGTTTCCGCGTATGCGAGGCGCTGAAGACCGCAATCCAAGGGAAGAATGTGTGTGATTTCAATGGACCTGTTTGGATGGTCCTGGTGGATTCGGAAAGGTACGTCGGTCACCATTCGCCCTCTCTACTTCCCACAAAGCAATCCCAGGATCATGTGTGAGATCGAGCAGAGTCTCAGGAGGGGGACAAAAACGTCACACATTCAATATCACGAGGGAAAGGTTGAGAGGCATGAGTTGGAGATAAAAAAGATACTTAAGGCTCTCAACGCACAGAGCTCGCCTTTGATCAAGGCCTCAATGTGGGTGGATGTGCCACCCGCTTAGTACCTGTTCATTTTCATGACACCCACGTTCGCCGATCTTATACAGGGTGCTGACCGCGTCCCGATGCGCTCTTCATTCCCAGCTGTAATGCCCTATCTTTGGACGTTGCACCGTCGTGCTACGCTTCGGCACGCAACCACTTCGATAATGATAATAGTTTTTTGAAATAGGAGCTCTCCTTGACAGTAGATGACAACAGTACTATAACGGAAATGAAGCGCAGGTACCTTCAAGTGTGAGGCCACAAGAGGGATGCACGGATCTTTGCAAGTCACCTCTCGATATACGAATCTGAAGTTTGTGATTACGAATACACGTGTCATTTGTGCTACAGGGTAGACACCGTTCCAGGTCGTTCAGACGACGCGTCCACCCCCCCATCCACCCCTATAGGCCTCAGTATTTAGTGCCCACCTCCGGGAGACACAAAGATCGATAAAATACTTCTCCGCCTACCGAGTCTATGATCGCGGCGCGGCGCCAAACTTTTGCCAGGTCAGCTGTGTTGTCCCAGGTCAACCGATCCAAACAATCCTCCCGAACGTGCGCGGGATCCGTCACCAACCAGACATAACGCCACAGAAACTACCGAGAGGGCGACCGTCGATGGGTGTGTCTGTAAACCGCTAAGACAGGAGGGTTCGAGTAGTGAGTGTGTCACCACTTACCGGTGGTCACCCCGGCACTTCGGACGAGCTGACTGGTTGACGGCTGATATAGGAAAAGAGATGGGGGGAGGATTTCAAGAAGACGCTAGTCCGGGGACGTCACCGCTATTCGATATTCAACGGTCAAAATTCGCGCCCGGACCCAGTATTGTCGTGCGGAGTGGATTCAATGGGGCCCGGTTTGCCCTTAACCCAACGTTCAATCGGCCGGCGCGCGCCGGGTATCGCAGAACAAAAACCCTGCATTCGTCATCACCTTATACACTCCGAATGGGATATCGACGAGGAGGGCGCTCATAAACCAGGAGTGGGTGCAGGTGCGCATTTTCACTATCTATCTCCCATCACCCACACATCCGTCCCCCGCCAAGTTCCCCGATGCCACGCGGACGTAAACCAAAATGGCGGGTATACAAGGAGTAAGCCTCTGAACCCGCCTTTCGTATGTCACGCCGACTTCCTGATGCTCGAGGTCCCCTTTCGTAGAGAGATGGACTTGTTTTGTTACGGCGATGCCCTTTGGTAGCGTATCGTTTTCTCAACCGCTCCGGATGATATCTGAAGATCGACGCTTAGGGAGCCCTCCCCTGCACACAACTATACGCGCATTAGCATCGGAGACGTGGGTTTCATCCGCGACGGGCAATTCAGTTTGTTGTTTTCCGCAGGTTCCCCGTTAGGGGATCGCCAACTGGGAGACGATGTTCCCGCCACATTCGAGCAATTGATCGTTGGAACTCCAACACCTGTCGAGCCGCGGCGACCTGGTTGCCTCCGTACTTCAACTGTTCAGCAACTCGGGGTTAACCTTGATACCAGGGGTTTCGCTACCGTGTAGGCATATCCCTTAAACCGTTCTCCACCGTTCTCAAAGATTCCACCCAGGCTCCTGGAACATGATACAAGTTTCTCATTCGAGCTCACCGGCGATCGTGGTGCAGCATTAGTGACCAGGCACGACATTTGTCCAGAAGACACTCCGTTTGAAACTGCATTTGAAGCATATATTAAACGTCACTACAAGTCATGGGTAGAGTTCGCCCACCGCAAGCACCCTACAAATGACATTCATCCTGTTCTCGTGTCCGGTTTCGATATGACCAGGGATTTTTCGGTGGTGGTGTATTCGAACGAAGATGATACTCTGATATCCGACGACACCACCGCTACTCTAATGTTCGCTTCCACCCCCCCTCCTTTTCTAGGGACATGGCGGTCCGGGTTCCCGATTCACACTAACGAAGGGCCACAGCAACAGAGTCTCCCTTCAAGTGGGCGAGGCACGTGTACCCCCTCCTCGCAATTGGCAGGCGTAGGAAGTGTTACCAACGAATCTAATCAATGCGTGTTCGTTCGGTACTACACTATGCGGTGGAGAAAATGGTTACCGATGTTTCCAAAAGTGATCCGAGCCGGTGCGGGACCACACGATCTCGGCCCAGGGGATAACACAGGAGGTGCCTTTCCGGAGTCGGCGGTACAATACAATCCCGAACACACCGAGAGCGGCGATCAGGATCTCAGAGGAAAGTGGGACCCTGCTACGGATGACACTAGCTCCGGGTCGGATACTGTTGTTCGAAACCCAAAACTCGTATGGTTCTTGCTATCGCTTTCTGTATCTACTCTGAATTCTTCCAGGACGAATATGACACCTGGGATGTTGTTGCAGATTACGTATTCCAGGTACTTCACTTCCCCGTGTCGCCACCACAACACTCAATCCTCTCAACGGCAGAACTCTAACGCCAAATCCGTATTGATGCACCATCGAGATCTTGCGGAGATTCGTTCGGTAGGTTGACCACAGATACAGAACCTCAAAGTCTCTCATCTTTGGACAGGCGGGAGATTCGAGTGACATCTCGTCATTATTGGCTACGAAGAGGCCGCCTATCGTAGTGGATGAAAGTGGAGGTCAGCTCCATCGTATGTGAATACTCATGACCTCATTCTTTACCAGTGGGAATGGTTGTTTACAGAGACAGTAGTAAGCTGGCACAATTAGACACTACATACCCTCATCTCGCTACACCAGCCCTCCCAGGGTACCCGCCTCCCAATTCACCTGGCCTCATCGACCTTGGTATGCCGGCCTGGAGACGTCTAATCAATCATACCTTCTCTCCGCACGAAGCCATTCCCCTAATTGAGGCAATGTTCATGACCGAGGACGAAGTCGAGATGATTGGTTGCCTCCGTGGGGACGATGCTCAGACCCTCATCAATGTGATAGACGAGGTGGGCTGCTACACCCCTTCATCCCAGAGCCACGGTCTGATTGCCTTTATTCTCTTTGACACCTTCACTTCCGAACCCTCACCTCCGCTGATCAGGCTTTGGGTCTCCCCAATCTTGCACTATGGCTCCGGAGGAAGTGTCTAAGCACTTTGTGCAGGATATGCGGTTGTCAGGCTTTGCTCCCAAGATCACTGCAAATACAGGTAGACTATAACAGATCAGACCTGCCACGGTACAGCGGTGGGTACGCGGATGTGTGGATAGGTGACCATCAAGACCGCCGGGTTGCGGTCAAAGTCTTGAGGGTGTATGCGACAAGTGACTTTGATAAGGTTACAAGCGTACGTTGTTTATATAGTGTTCCGCACTAGCAAGCTAACCATGACCCGCGTAGAGGTTTTGCAAGGAAGTCGTAACATGGAAAACCCTTCGCCATCCGAACGTGTTGCCTCTACTGGGAGCGATGATGGATGACAACCATTTCGCAATGGTATCGGAGTGGATGATAAATGGGAACATTAATGAGTTTGTCAAGATGCACAGAGATCTGAATCGGTTTGGGCTTGTAGGGTTTCGGTTTCACCGCCGATCTTGCCCATCACTGATGACCTCGAATCATACAGCTCCAAGACGTTGCCAGAGGATTAATATATATCCACGATCAGGAAATGATCCACGGGGATCTGAAAGGGGTATGTAGCTGGGTTCGAACACTAGAATCGCAGCTCTGTCTCCTAATTTGCTTTCTTTTGTATATTTAGGCAAACATTTTGATCAATGAGCAAGGCCGTGCATGCCTAGCAGACTTCGGACTCCTCACCATTGTCTCAGACTTTGTATACCCTGCAACCTCAAGCTCGTATACAAGTACCGGCACCATAAGATGGATGGGTCCGGAACTCCTCAATTCGCATGAGTTTGGCTTCGAGAATGGTGGACCAACGAAGGGATCAGATTGCTATGCGTTAGGGATGGTTTTACTTGAGGTGCTCAGTGGCAAAGCTCCCTTTACACCGTACGGGGAGACAATTGTCGCACAGAAGGTCATCGAAGGTAAACGCCCAGGAAGGCCGCAGGGAGCAGAAGGGGTGTGGTTCACGGATGACTTATGGGAGACACTGAAGTTGTGTTGGTCACCTCAGCCAAAAGACCGCCCCACTATACAAGCCGTACTCGAATGTTTGGAACGGACTTCTGCAGCCGGGCAGCCACTACCTCGTAATGCGGACGACGACGCTCAAGCGGTTGCCGATGATGAGTTGTGTTCTGGAGCGAACTCTTGTATGTTTCTCCATCTCCGACATCCAGAACCTCACACTCACCTTCGACCGCCCTCTGTAGCAGATTGTACAACGACACAGGGTGGTGACCAACCCCCAGTTCTATCACAGAGTCACACTCGTGATGTAGCAGGTCCAGCGATGGCCGGTTACGCCCAGCCCACCCCCATCCCACCGTCTTTTCCCATGGGCGCCTTTCGCAACACGACTTATGAGCTCATCTACCATCTCACGAGGGGTAACGTCCCGCAGGCTGAAATCCCTCAAGTATTACATGCCATATTCGACGCCCGAGACTACAAGTATTCCATACAAGGGCTGTCAGAACAGGACATCGGGATGTGGGTGGAGTGCTTAGATCAGGTATATCGGCTTTGAACTTCACTTGAGTAGCTCCGCAACTTCCCTTTTTTAGATTATTGATTCTAGCATATGCACTGAGCAGCTTCGGAGGAGGACTCTGCGTTCCCTGAGAAAGACGTGCGGATCGAGAAGAGTTCTCCCCAGGTCCCATTATTTCCCCGGCAGGCTATTCAAGACTAGTAATCGCCCAGCGCATGGCGGCACCGCCGACGTATGGAGAGTCACAGACGACCAAAAGCACATTTTTGCCGCGAAGGTCTTCCGTGCCAACCAAGGGGAGGATCACAAAATAAAGGCCGGTCCCTCCCTCCCCACCAAATGCGGCTACACGACTCACTTTCACTTCAGAGGTACTACAAGGAGGTCACGGTATGGAAGCAGCTAAACCACCCCAATGTGGTCCCGACTCTTGGCGCAGGACCCGACATTGCCGAGTTGTGTGTGGTGTCCCCGTGGATGCCGGACGGAAATCTCTTGCAGTACCTCAGCAAGTACCCTGGGGCTAACCGTATGGCGATTGTAAGGGTCCACACTGTTCACGCCGGCGAGTGTACTGAGTTTGACACCCAAGATGATTGGAGTTGCAGATGGGCTTTCCTATCTACATTTCAACGACGTCGTTCACGGAGGTTTGAGTGGGGTCAGTTGCACCGGCCAGGGATGTTTAACTTGTTGACGGTCATGCACCAGGGGGATATTCTCTTCGACAACGCGGGAATCCCACATATTTCCGACTCCGGAATCTCTTCAATTACCTTCAACCCCTTTTCGAACAATGCTTCCACCCCTTCGCACGGCTTTTGCCTGCGATGGGCCGCACCTGAGATTCTGGAGGCGCGAAACGACGAATCCAGGCGTCCAACCAAGATGTCAGATGTTTATGCCTTCGCGATGGTCGTCGTCGAGGTATGAAGGCAACATCACTTCGCTGGGCTTACACTCTGACCGCCTTCAGATTTTTACCGGGAGAATTCCCTTCCCAGACAACTCAGATCTAAACGTCCAGCTCATGGTGATGAAGGGTAAACGTCCCTCCAAGCCGGCTGACGCCTCGAGGTTGGGTCTGTCGTCTGCGACATGGAAACTTGTGGAGGACTGCTGGAACAAGAGGCGAGATAGACGACCGGAAATTCAGTATGTTGCATCTCGCTTGACCAAGCCCTGGTAGGTTCATGTCAAGCGGCTGCTCTGGCTACTCTGTCCCAAAATTGACCGTACCTTCGTCAGATTAGAGTTCACCACGCCCTTCGAGTGGGGTATACGCGATTCTGACATGATGTTGATATTGCTCAATGGTAGTACTGTAGGGGTCGTTTCTCAGAACCCTTGTTTACGTACATTCCGTATCCACGAAGTCAAGCCATACTAACTTATTGCTGGACTGAACGCGACGGCCCAACATTCGTCCAGGGCGTCTGATAGATCCCGGATCTTCCTCATACCGGCAACACCCGCTAACCACCCAAGAAGTGGCAGCGAGTGCTATGATGATCGCCGATCGGGAGGTGCAAGCAAGTGTGGGAATTACAGGATGCACACGGACTGTGACTTTTCCGTCGTCCTCCACCCCTGCATGTTCCCCCAATAAGGTCCAACGCTCTTACCAGTGACTGTAGCCCAACAAACAGAGGATCTTCCAATTCGATGGGAGATTTGTGTACTGTACGCAGCGTTGTGAATGGTTTCAACACGCTGAGAGGCCTGTGGCAGAAGGCGCGGATGTTCCCGTTTGCGGGATAAAGTTGAAGTGGTGAGCATCCTCATTCCCCCGTGTTCTGCGAACTTATTCCGACGCCATTTCCAGAACTAGAACCACCACTTTGTTGCGCTGAGCCCTCCGAATCCGTTGACTGCAAGGTCGACTTCGAACGGCCATTTGAAGAGTGGACTTTGGTTAGTTGGATAGGCTCCCAACAGAGACGCTTCACGCAGCCCCGTTGTGCCGACTTTCATCTCCTTGCAAAACGCCTGCCGCCGGTCTCAACGTAAACCTCGGTCGCGCCCATCCTTCACGTGCATCAGTGCATCGTAACATCTGGAATCACTTGACTTGTTTCCTCCTACTCTATGTTGGACAAGGGAATATATCTATTCTATTAAGTATGATAATCAGGCAGCCGAATTTAACCCCTCTTGACTTTCAGACCCTGCAGAAAATCTAGGCGTAGCTCGCACGATGTCTTGCCTGCTCCACCAGCTTCTCCCCACCAGACGCAGAGACAGGGGTTCACTCGTTACGGACCCTTGCAGTGGCCGATGTACATTAAACCCTAAGGAATGCGCAGGTGTCACGCGGTTCCATGTCTTTCAGAGGCAAGACGCCCACATATCGGTAGAGGGGACTGGGGGGGAGCACGAGACGATAGTGAAGGTGACCGGAGTGTCGCCTGGCCCGGATGAGGCGATGGGACCATCCGATAGTTGCCGCGGGCCACTCCACACGATATTATCCTACGTGGATGCAGTTCGTTCTTCTCTCTTGTAAGAGTTCTGAGCGTCCGGGGTGTGTCAGGGTCGTAAGGGGATAACTTCAACCAATTACCAGGAATCAAATTCTCGATTTGTAATCCCCGGCGTAAATGTTAGGATCCTACGGATAATAACACGACCAGTCCACGATGCAGGTATTACATGGCATCCAAACGACACATCTGTCGCCTCGCCTCCCTCCTCCACAACGCCCTTCCATGTTGCAAGGTCACAGCCAAATACATGATGCAATCTCTTTAACTGACAAGACTGAAGGGGTCAAAGATCCTGATTGGCGCACACCGCGGTTGGTACTCACCAAAGATTATGTGCATAAACTTCATGGTTGCACCAACCTCCAAGCATCGTGATCCTCCGGGCTTCCGACACCAGCGGCCTGGGCCCACGTGATTACGACTTCAACCGTGTTCAAACACTGAAGCTCTCTGAGGCGCTTGATGGCTGCGGCGATCTTCGCAGGGGTACGAGGAAGTCCCAACCATTCGTCGGCTACCGTGTCGAGCATGCCCCTGAGAGTAGTTCTGCCCTCTTCTTTGGACGCGATGTCTTCGCAGGAGGTGAAATTTGAGTCTCGGAGGTGCTTCTGCCACAGGCACGACGATGCAAATTTGATCAGGACAACCGCGGCCATCATGGGATCATAATCGACTGTACCCGCAGGATACTGGAATGGGTCGTCGACTGCTCGGAGAAGTTTATCGCGGCTCTCGTCTGAGACCATCTCCATCTGTGGGGAGAACCACCCGGATCCGAATATATGGAAGATCTTCAGAGCCAGTCCGCGCGATTGGAGGGGGTGCGTTGATGGTAGCGTCCACGTGAGGACGGGTAAAATCGTCGCGTCGAAATGAGCAGGTCTCGGACTGGTCGATAAAATGCGGAGGGCAATGGACCCTGGATGCGGTGGGGAATCCATGGGATGAAACCTCTCGCACAACGACAAGAAGCGCACGAGGGGAGCCACCCAAGTGGGTTCCAAGACAGGGATGGGCTCAGGGTTGCTGGGGTCTAGTCGTTTCCCAAGCAGCCGTACTGCATGGCCAGCCATCCGATACTGCTCGTCCTCTGTGAACCTGGAATTGAGAATTTCGGTGACCCACGCAAACCCCGTTTCTACCGTGTCCATGACTTGAATTGGGTCGAGATGAATCAATGCGGATCGGACCAAAGTTCGGTCGGTGTTCCCCGCGGTAGATACCCGTAATTGTCGATGGAGAACGTCGATTGCTACCTGCAACGCAGCACTACCACTTGATGAGTGAAGTCAATGGAAAGGATGGAGAAATTACGCACTCGTTGTTGGGGATAAACAATGTACGAATATCACCTATCTGGTGTCCAAGGGAGATGGCCACGATCAGCAAACAGTTTATTTTGAGGATTGGATGACTATCGTCGCCATTTGCCATCAATCCCCTGCAGAACAAATCTATCGCCTTGAGGTTGAATACCTCGGGAGGATCCGGAATCCGTCTCCACCGCCAGACGGTCTGGAGAATTACCCTGCTCAAGCAGAGCTCCTGCATCGTGGGTAAATCATCGGATATGCTGGAGAAAATATCCCATTCCCGCAAGCATGCGTGGTCTGGGGTCTCCAGAACGATTCTGAGGACGCCTATACCGGGCAGGGATGTTGACTCGGATTCCGATGGACGGCCAATGTCGTCGCGAATGTCTCTGCTGAGACTCTGGAGGTCCTCTCCCCAGGGTTCCATGCAGAGTTGGATACTAAGGATCGATGCCAGGGCCATCCCGACCATGCTTGTATGCTCTGACCTGTCAGGCACGACCCACCCACTCGATAGGCAGTCGACGAAATGTTTGGCAAGAACGCGGGGCGAGATGATACCGGCGATCTCCGGGTACCAAGTTGTGTGTACAGCGAACTGGGCCGCGTAGAAGACTGCGTCACTATTGGGGTTGGAATTGAGCGTCCAAGAGATGCAACATGCATCTGCCTCACAAGCCTCCCAATCGACAAAGATACTCCCGTAGAAGTCGAAACCCGGTCCCGCAACGGTGAGTGGTATCCAGGGCCCCGCATTCGGAGCCCGGCCCAAGTTGTGCAGCACACTCCGAACTCCGAAACGGAGCCTTTGTCCCAGCGTCCTCCCGGAGCGGGAGTGAGTCCAGGGAGGAGGTTTCGTGTAAGGCAACACCGAGTGGGCGGAGGTGGAGCCACCACGCGCCAGGAATCTTATGATGGCTCGGCCGATGATGGAAAGTGGGGTCTGGTAGGGACAATCATAGTAGGGCGTGGCAACGAGGGTGAAGAAAGTGTACGCGATGCCCCCGGCGAGCGCAAAGCCGAAAATGGCCCTGGCGATGGCGCGGCAGATGGTCCAGAGGTACACCGATAGAGCGGACGCGAGGAAGAGTAAGGCGAGTTGGAGTATCACCGGAAGGCTTTCGATGGCGATGTAGAAGTACCACTTCTCGAGCCCATTCAGTTTTCGCTGTTTGTCCCGACTCCTGTCGGTAGCAGGGCCTCCACGGTTCCTGAGATAACGGCTTACCCATTGTTTTCCAAGCATCGCGAGGAACGCGGAGAAGAGTGAGGTCGCAAGACTTGCGTAAAGCAACGACTGGACAACGACGGCCTCTCGGGGAGGACCGGTCCAGGTGGCGGAGCCGGGGTCTACATCGGGGAAGAGGGTGTTGTTCATGGTGTGAATAAGGACTTGCATATAGATAGCGGTCGCATTGTTCGGATCCTGCTCAAGTTTTGGCTGGACGCTGGCGACGAACGTTGCGCTGACTGCAGATAATAGACCAGCCTGGATACCTCTGGGTTCGGTTTTCAGTGACGAGGACAAAAATGGGTCAACTCACGAATACAAGGGTTGTGTTGAAGTCTTCTTCATACCTGGCGGCATAATCCCGGTCGAAGTCATTCGACTCCTTGCGGTACACGGCAAAAAAGTCAGCGTCTGGGTCGCTGGTCCTCGGCGGGTTGAGGAATTCTTTGAGGAGTTCTTTGAGGACAGAGTGAAGACTGTGGCGTAAGGTTATCGTCGATGTCCTGCCCGTGACCAAACGAATTCGGCGCACCATTCCGGGTCGATCTGAACGGTTATGGGCTCTTGAGTTCCCCCTTGGGGCTGGGGCAGAAATTGTGCCATCTCTGGTGATGGTGGGGGTATAGGTCAGGTCAGTCAGCACAGGATCCAAGTGACTCCTTATCAAGACTGTCAGCAGCCCGGGAATGTGTTGCGTGGCCGCCATTCCATATTCAATGGTCAGAGTCCGCGCCCGGGCCCAGCGTTACCGTTGAACGTTGGACGTATGGATGTTTGCCCTCAGCCTAACCTGACGCGTGCCAGGTATCGACAAGATAAGCGACAATCTCCCCCGCTTACTCGCCGAGCGCCTCCATATCAGATCCCGAGTCGGACATTTCTGCCCACCTCTAAGCTTCGGACACTGTATGTAACTACCGCTCATTCCGTTCCCCCCATCCTTACCCCGTGCGTTTCTCTTCCAGTTTCATATCACCGCGCTGCCTTATTGTTATTCCCCTCCAGGCTTCTTTCTGCTTTTCACGGAGGTGGGTAATATTATGGGTCACTTCGAATGCATCGTTGTTCAAGCTTGAGGTCCCCCTTTCACAGAGAAATGGGAAGATTTCATTACGGCAACGCCCGGCAGTAGAACATCATCTCGTCAAGCGCTGCAGCCTATGACATCCGAGGATTTGGAACTTGGAGATCCCGCTCCAATACTATCCTTTGGTCAGTTCACTCAGTGCCCCCTACAGATTCTCCAGACCCTTTGGTCAACCTTCGCCTCGTAGCCGAGCTCCCTGTTGCCGGTCTCCACATATGCATGAACCTCGGCCGCGCCAATCCCCCACATACATCAATACGCCATAACATCTGAAATCATTTTTGTCATTTGCTAAATGCTTTATATTATATCGGATAAGTAAGGGAACATACATGTTCTATCGGGCAGCTGGATCCTACCCCCCCCCCCCCCCATGAGGCTTCAGGTGCACGCGTCACGCATCACGGACAGTAGTCAATATGCATTAAACCCTGGAGGGTTCGCAGGCGCCACGCGATTCCATGCGCGTTCTGAAGCGATAACGTATTGTACAACCATTCTATCGATAGTACAGAGGGAATAGATCTGCGTTCCTCGACTCAGAATCCGTACATCATTACACCGTATCGTTCATCCTCACTAAGTATGTCGCCTCGTCTCCCTCCTCCACAACTTCCTTACATCGTTGGAGGACCATAACCGAATAGATGATGCAATTCCTCCAACTGGTATGACCGAGAGAAACAAAGATTGACACCGTATCCATATGCGAACGCTATGTACCTTGGTTTCCTGCTCGTGTCGACCTCCAAGCCTTGTGATCCTCCGGGCTTCCAACACCAGCGGCTTGGGCCCACGTGATTACGACTTCAACCATGTTCAAACACTGAAGCTCTCTGAGGCGCTTGATGGCTGTGGTGATCTTTGCGGGGGTGCGAGGAAGTTCCAACCATTCGTCGGCTACCGTGTCAAGCATGCCCCTGAGAGTAGTTCTCCCCTCTTCTTTGGACGCGATATCTTCGCAGGAGGTGAAATTTGAGTCGCGGAGGTGCTTCTGCCACCGCTCCGATGATGCAAATTGGATCAGGACGACCGCAGCCATCATGGGCTCGTAGTCGGCTGTACCCGTAGGATACTGGAATGGGTTGCTGACTGCTCGGAGAAGCTTATCGCGGTTCTCGTCTGAGACGGTCTCCATCTGTGGGGAGAACCACCCCGATCCGAATATATGGAAGATCTTCAGAGCCAGACCGCGCGATTGAAGGGGGTGGGTTGACGGTAGTGTCCACGTGAGGATGGGTAAAATCGTTGCGTCGAAATGACCAGGTCCCGGACTGGTTGATAGAATGCGGAGAGCAATGTGCCCTGGATGTGGTGGGGAATCCGTGGTATGGAACCGCTCGCACAACGATAAGAAACGCACGAGAGGAGCTGCCCAAACGGGCCCCGCGACGGGGATAGGCTCTGGGTCACCGGAGTCAAGTCGCTTCCCAAGCAACCGCACTACACAACCAGCCATCCGGTAGCGCTCGTCCTCTGGGTAGCCGGAGTCGAGAATTCCGGTGATCCACAAGAATCCCGTTGCTCCCGTGC
>Ga0307513_10001448_pt1 | contig 34082 bp, 25 predicted proteins | sample 15_EM_MG_FD_202174 | JGI IMG/M metagenome (GOLD analysis project Ga0307513, IMG submission 202174) | Populus trichocarpa ectomycorrhiza microbial communities from riparian zone in the Pacific Northwest, United States - 15_EM | ecosystem: Host-associated > Plants > Roots > Unclassified | place... | reverse complement strand
AATTATTGTTCATCAATAATGTTTGGTGTGTCTAGCTATTCATCATGTGATGGATTAATGCACCTTCTAATCTATTGATGCTAATTAATTATGTTAGTATATATGTTAATGTGATATTTTCTTGTTAATTATACTAGCATATATATTAATGTGATATTTTATGTCAAAAGAACTATATTAATATGTGTTTTTGTTCTTGACCCGGGTTGACCCGGGTCAACCCACAAGACCCGTGACCCAGTCATTTTACCGGGTCAACTACCGGGTTGGGTCTGATAACTATGATATTGAGTGACAGAAGTACAATTCTGAAAACCTAATAAGATAAAATGATAGAAGTCTCAACTTCAAATCCCAACATTGAACCATCAATCATTAATCTAGATCCTAAACCCTTTACTTTAAACCCTTTGCCCTCAACTTTCAATCATAAATTCTACACAATAAACCTAAGACTGTAAAACGACAAACCTCCCACTGTCAACCAAAGATCCTAAACCATCCACCCTAAACTGTCAACCACCCCTTTGTAACCAATACCTGGAACAGTAAGAGTAAACACTCAATTCTCAACCATAATTCTGAATCTTTAACCTCGACTCCTGACCATCAACCCTAGCTCTTGATCTGTCTCCAATACTAGGCTCTAAACCTCCAAACTTTACTCAATCCTAAATCTTCAAACTAAACTGCAAACCCTCAATACTTACACCTTGCCTAAATTTTTGCCCTCCCTTTTTTAAATTATCCTCGCATATGATACCGGGATAAGAATTCAGAATAGTTTCATCTTCCAGTAGCCCCATCAATGCTATTCAGGAACAGAAATCATGGAAGCATCCTAAAAATGCATAATATAATCAAACCTTCCGCTTAACAGGTTGAGATGTGTTGGCAACTGGCTTAAAAAATGATTCCAATCTGCAGAGAGAAAGATAGGGCAAATCAGAGGAGAAAAAAACAACAGGTCAAGTATAAATCAGTTCCCAGAGTTTCAAGTTTCAACAGGGTCGCAATTTTTATTTTTCTATAGAAAAAGGGGGTGCGGTGTAACTTTTTTCCCACTAACTTTTCAAAAAACAATTCAACATGCCATGTTGTTATCCATCCATGATTGCAAAATGGTAAGATTATCCAAGGACTGTGCTGAAAAACTTGCCAAATTTCAATGGTTGCAATATTTTACAGGTTGGGGAATATCTGAAATCCTAAGTATTGGTTTGTTGTATCCCTATAAAAATTCAAGGCTCCATCTCCCTTTGTTTGCTTAGCAGTACTTACCGGCCCTGTGAGGACTTGTTCTTGGCAGCTTTGATTTTCTCTATTGCCTGTTACAATTTAAGAAATCAATACAAATTAATAATGCATGTTTCCATATTGCAAAACATAGCATTATGAAATGCCTGCATAAAGATGTTTGTACTAATGATAGAGGCACACCTTCGTCACCCTGTCACTGTTGAACCCATTTTCATTCACCAGAAAAGTAATCAAACCCTGAAACATGTCAGATGCAACCACTTCAAATATTGACACGAAGCCATTGAAAGGCAGTAGAATAAACATAAAGTTTCAAAAATTAAACCAAATAATAATGATGATGATGATGATGACGATAATGATAATAATAATAAAATTCATTCACTTCTTCATCTGGGGAAGTCCACTTGACATCAAGTTGCTCTTCATCAGTAAGGACAGCTGGTTCTTTAAAAAGCTGTCGAGCCTCCTGATATGGCCAATCCTCTGGTATTTGGTACCTGGATATGAAGAGTGTGATTAATGAACAATCAGTAAAAGAACCAAAAAAAAACGGCAAGTTATCAGACAAATGTGAAATCATTCTTTATAAACTAGAAAAATTGTTGTCCTAGAAAATTATTAGCATGAAAAAAAGACCATGTGTAGTGGTGCACATCATAAGTGGAAAATAAGTTTGGTTTGACAAATTATAGACCACAGCATATAGTCAACATTATTCATTTGATAAGAACTCCATTTCAAATGTTTACATAGCCAAAATCAGCCAAGGAACAAGTCCAAAGAATAGTAGGCTGCCCAACGCGAGTACCAACCAAGCCAAAAATACCTAAGGTGATTCAAGCACGTACACATGAAAAATAAGTTAAGGACTGCAAGAAACTTTCAGATTCAACTGAAAATTCAACAAAACAGGCATAAAACATATAGGAAATTGATTTGTTATATCCCCTGAATTTTAAATAAAAATATTCACATGTTAAGTCTAATTGATCATTCACTACCATTTCAAATACATGGAATGCAAGCAACAATGAAAGATGACGATCTTAAAAACTTAGATAATCACCTTTCTTTGTTTATGTTCTCTAGTATGCTCTCTATAGAACCGTGTTGTCGGATGAGTTTCAAGGCAGTCTGTCCTCCAATTCCTGTGGCATAGATTTCCGAGAGCATTAGTTACTGAATGCACCATCACATTTTCAAGCTGAACCAATACAAGCTTGAATAGTCAAATTTTTTATTAGAAGAGTTAAGAATAAACAGTTGAACCAAGAAACAAGAATCCTCAGCACCTCGAATGCTGTCACAATAATCACAACCAGAAAGGATGCACAGGTCAATGAATTGATCCATGCTAAGGTTTAGCCCCTCCAAGATCTGAAAGAAACCCATTATCAGAACAGTGAATTGAACATCAAGCAATTGCAACAGTGTTCATGTTTTCACGGGACCTTTGGAATTTCAAATTCCATAACCGGGATTTTCCTTGAGCTGGGATCCATCAAATGGCGAAGAAATATAGGGGCTCCAAAAGTAAGGGAATCCATGTCTTCAGAAGCCACAGCGTAGACCTGAAACATATGGGACATTGCATGAATCATCAAAAACCATTCCATAAGGAGAAATGGGAAAACCTTAGAGAAAGGTATGATTCTACAATTTTTTCCTTACATAACTAAAGGTGTGAAGACTGCCATGGTAAAGCCACCATGGAAATCAGGGCCCATTGAGACAAACTGAGGTGAGAAATTTCAGGCAAGCAAGCAAACAGTGTGTCTTTAAGACAAGATAACCCAAACAAGTGAATTGGAAATGAAATGGACACACTTCAAATGCCATTCACAATGTTATGGACATGCTAAAGAACCCAAAATAGTCAAATTATCATGGAGAAGCAAGATACTTGCCTTTCCTGATTTGCAAAGCGTAGCACACTGTGCTTCTGCTTCAGAAGGAGCCTATAGAACAAAAAATATTTCCCAAGTATCAGTCTTTTATGATGTCATTGATGATCGCAAGTTGCATAGACAAACAAAACTTTGCATTTGTAAGTGAAAAAAAAAAGCCTTGCACTGAACAAATCCACTAGGAAAAAACTATACGGAACACAATATCACCTCAATTACAGGCACTCCCATGAGTTTTAAAAGTCTTTTGCAGTCATCATTGTGCTGCTTTGTCACCTGTAAAAACAGATGAAAAAAAGATGTCGCCATCAAAAGTTATTGTCCAACATAAGTAAAAATCTTTACAGCAAACCGATGTTACCATGATGGGATAATGTAAAGTAATAGCAAACAAAAGAGATCAAACAAAGCAAAAAACAGACCTTGACTGTCCGTTTACTGAATTTCTCAATATCTTCCTTAACACCAGACTGAAATGAAAAAACAAGATCTTACAGAATACTTAATCTGAAAAAAACATCGAGTGAGCTGAAAAGTAATGAAAAGTATAAGTGGAATATTCAAGAAAGATATGAACATTTAGGTACCTCGACAGCTGCAGCCAAATCCTCAGTAGCATCAGCACGCTTTGAGTATCTGCATTGCATGTGTGATGTGAGAATAATGATTAATGGTGAAGCAAGAAAGGAAAAGGTTATGCAAGGCAATGTAAATTTGGGGCATAAGTACATATTAAAAAAAAAAAGTAAAAGAAGTACCGCTTAGCAAGCTCCTGTTTTTTTAAATCTGGAGGCTTCCCGTCAAAGACATAGCTGAAATATAGATTAACAATTTCAGTAAGGAAAACAAAACACAATAAATTCAAGAAAAAAAGAAGCTACAAGTAGAGAAACAGAGAGAGGAGGAGGAGGAGGAGGTGGTGCGAGATTACAGGGGCTTGATTCCAGCCTCGAGAAGCCTAATAGTGCGATTAAACATGCCTTGCAAGTGACTACAAAATGAAACACCAAAAATCAAATATAATTAAACCCGTTTTAAATATATGTTAAAACAAACAAAAAAAAGAAAGAAAGGATGTAGGAAAGGCATCGTTAGGCTCCATCCAACCTGGTGACTTCACCAGCCTCATTAGTCAGCATTTCAGTTCCACTTCTTCCAACTACAATCTGCAATTCAATTCAATGCACAGAGACTTTACTTTGTATTTTAAATTACTCAAAAAAATAAAAATAAAAAATCTTCATTTCTTCTTCTACATTTTAAATTAAAAAAAAGCAACCCCAAACCTAAAAATAAAACAAAAGATATTGATAATTAGTAAAGAGTGAAGGAGAGACGGACAAGGAACTGGTAGATGCTCATGCTGGCATCGATAGCAATCTTACGACCGAAGTAGCTCTCGAATTTCTGCTCTTTCATAGCTTTTGGAGCATTATCCGCCAACAGCTTTGTCAAACCCTAAATTTCCATCAATCATAATTAATTCCCAAAATCAAAAAAAAAAAACCCTAATTCCTAATTGAAGATTTACTGAAAAAAGATCATCATTGAACTCGCTCACTCACCTTGATACCCATTACTGAGTTGAAGTCAATAATTGATTTTAGCAATGCCGAAAGAAAAAAAGAGAGCTTTACTGAGTCTGATAACTGATATTAGAAGTAGTAGAAGCGAGCCAAAGGCGTAGCCTTGCTTCTCTTTCCCGCCCACTCCTCAAGCTAGCTAGCACTACGAAAAATGTAAGAATACACATGGGCTTTCCCTTGGCCCACTTTCCATTTTATCTGGACACATGGGCATTTATTTGGGCCATTCATTCCTAACCCAAGGTACTTGTCAACAGAATGATATAGCGGGCAATCTAAGGCTAACTAACGTTAACATAGATGTAACCAATACATTAGTTCTGATAATATATTAAAAAAAATAAAGGTTTGTTTTAGCTCGGTTGGGCTAAGACCTCACCAATTTTTATAGGGCTTGATCTTCCCCTGTTCCACCACATTCTCTCTCTCTCTCTCTCTCTCTCTCTTTTATTATCTATCTCTTATTTTTCTAGGCAGGTCATGTTATACATGTTATAACTTCATCTATACTTCACTTATAATTACCATTACGTGAGCAAGCTATATATTTCCAAGTTTAAAGGAGAAAAGGAGAAATTTTTTTATTTTAACATGGAAGAAAAATATTTAACTCTTTCTGTTCACTTTTCTTACGTAATATCTACCTAGAAAACCTTAAACTAACTTCAGTATTAGAGAGTTCTTTTACGGGTAACACAATTATCCAACCTATTACTTTTCCTAAAGAAAGCCCAGATTCAGTGAAGTTTTTCTTAGCTTCATCAAGTTCTTGGACATTTCTTTCTCGAGAAAACATTCTCATCTCTTCCCACACGAGCATGTATTATTTTGCGATCTCTTCCTGCCATAGTTATTCAACAACATATGATAATTAACCATCACGAATCATTAGGCCTTGATACATGTCTTTTATGACCTCTAACCAAAACTACAAGAATTATTGGGTTCTGATACCAACTTACACAGATAAAAATGTAAGATAACATGGTTGGTTAAAACCCTCAAAGACCAAGAACAACATAATTATAGAGCAACTCACAAAATACTTAATTTTATTTAACAATGTATTCACTTTCTAAAAAGCTATTACAACCCTTTATATAGCAAAAACTAGAAAACCCTAGTAATAATAAATATATAAAAAAAATAAACTAAGAAAATTATTCTCTTCAAATAGAAAATGAAAAACTATCAATAATATAGAATAAAATTAAATAAAATTAAAAATATATAAAATTAACTAAGTAAAATAACTATTTAGAAAAAACTTTTGCATCAAATCTCCAATCCAAAATATCACTTTCGATGCAGCCTTATGTCAAATGTCCCTCTAAATTTGGAGATGCAATTTTTACATTGAGTTTAATTTTTTCAAGATGGAAGAAGTCATGATGCCACAATGCCTAGGTCAATACAAAGTGAAGACGCTTAAAATATCAAATGAGCTAAGACCACATAACCTTCAACAAATTTTACCAAGATAGTTTTTTTATTTTACGAGGACATTAGTAGGCGAGGGTTGCACTTCAAAATCATTATCTTTTTTACTTGAAGCCATGTGAGAAGATCTTGTCTTGATGAATTTACAGTTTTCAGAAGTTAACCAAGGAAGTTCTTGAAGGGGGAGGGAATGATTAGGACTCAGCTAAGGGTGATGTCTATCTTCCCTTAAACATAACCGACCCTCTACTTAGATCTTTGATACTAGTGTATATCTTAAGATTTTTAATCTCTTTTAAAAGCTAGAAGGCAATTCTTTTTTCTTAAATCTCCTTTAATTTTTAAAGTTTTCAATTTATGTTAGGTGGCAACACTCTAGGTTCTCAGTTTTCTCTCTAAATTGTAACAGTGTCTTGATTTTTTTTCTCTTAATTTAATGGATCTAAAGATATAATTGTGTCATTTGAGAATCACAATTATTTTTTATTAAGAAAAAGAATTAAGGTTTCTATTGGCAAATGATGAATTGAAGAAGCTAGGGTTTGTTTTATCGGGTCTATATATAATTGATTGATTAAGTAAAGAGAAAATTTTGAATTTTGGGTTTTATTTTCTGAAAAAAGAGTAGTGGATTGATGGTACTTAAAGGGGAAAATGCAAGGCTATGTTACAAGAAAGGGAAGGTAAGGAGAGTAAAATGGATCGTCAATATATATGGATAGTTCTCACTTGTGGTGATTTTATTATGGTTGATAATGATATTGTTTCTATTTTGTTTTTCAATGTAATTATTTTTTTCTATTTTATTTTTTGGCTTTTTTTTTATATTTTAGGTTTTTGATTTGTTGTTTTGGTGTGAGGATAGAGGGTTTAATTAGGTTATTGTGCATTTGTGTGATTGAGAGGGATATTGGATCAATTTTATTGTAATTTTGTGTTATCTAGATTGAATTGGTGGATAATTAGGATAAATGATTGGAATGGAAAAATTATTTGTGTGATATAGAAACTATTAAAAACTTAACAGATAAAAATTGAAAAAAAAAAACATATGATGAACTTTATTGTTCGTATCAACACTAAAGTTTCATAAAAAAAAATCAAGATTTTTTAGTTGTGTTGATAGTTATAAAACATTTGGTACTTTAATATGAAAGTTAAAGGATTTTTTTAGCAAATACATTGAATGAGAATTATAAGTTAATAACTTTATTTGAAAAATATACTAAAGAATAAATATTGGGATTATCTTACGAGTACACAAAAAACCCTTTGAATTCAAGTTTCACGTTACTGTTAGCATGTTAAATTAGTAAAATCTTTCATTTAAATCAAAATTCATTGTTATCTTAAAAAACAATTCATTAGTGTCGACAACCCTTATGTTTTATATGGCTTCGTTGATGTATGCATGTATGCAATGTGTTATATATTTATAAGGTGCTCTATCATTTTACATTTGAGTCTATTTTGCCTTTTTATTAGCACTGCTTTAAACTCTAATTTGTAATTTATTAGTCTTCGGAGTCTGTCTCAAGCCAGAGCCATGTTAAAAATTAAGCTTGATTTCTAGTTTTTCAGAAGAACAGAGGGATTGATCCATCAATCAATAACTGGTCGACCAATTGGATTAAATGAACTGGTCGACTGGTTCAATCAGAAAAATATAATTCTTATTCAGATTAGAATAGTTGAGAGTTTGAGATATTTGACATGCACTCGTCCAGATATTCTTTTTGAAGTAGGGCTTGTAAACAGGTTTATGAAGACACCAACTATGATACATTTCAAAGCTTTGAAACGAATTCTTTGGTATGTCAAAGATATTGTTGACTTTGACTTGTTTTATGGATATTCTAATAGCTTTGACCTTGTGGGTTATAGTGATAGTGATTGGGCTAAAGATATAAATAGTAGAAAGTGCACTACTGGTTTTGTTTTCTACCTAGGAGACACAACATTCACACGGGGTTCAAAAAAGCAATCTATAGTCATTTTATCAACACGTGACGGTGAATATATAGCTATTACATCATGTGTTTATCATTCTATATGGCTAAAAAGATTATTGAGACAATTGAGAATGTCACAAAAGAAACCTACGGAGATTTATGTGGACAACTCTTTAGTCATTGTCTTAGATAAAAATTCATTTTCTCGTGACAAAAATAATTAAGGTCGTAGTTTTTCCTCAAGGCATGGAACCAGCGTCATGGACGGTTTACACTGTGATGCAAGTTGAAGAAGTGAAGATTTTAACAAGAGTGTTACCTATATTAGGTAGCACCATCATAATGAATACATGTTTTGTACAACTCCAGACCCTTTCGGCACAACAAGGAAATGACATGCACCGGAAAATCGGCAATCTTGATTTCCCTACCCATCAGTTCCTGTAATTCCACTCATATTTATGATCACACTCATACCTATCTATGAGTTCTTCGTTCCTTTCTCTCAAAAGATCATCGGGTATCCATAAGGCATCATGTAACTTCAGCACATTGGAATTGGTTTAGCTCTCTCTACCATTTCAATGGATGTAGCAAGTTTGGTTGAAGTTAAAAGAAGGAACTGAGCACTTAAAAAACCGCACCATCCCATAAGTCTTTTCTGGGTATCCTTCCAATATAGAATTTTTAGAATATCAGACATGTTCACCCTGGTAGGACTATTGGATTTCTTCTACAATGAGGCACCTTCGAGCATGAAATCATTGTCTACTTCAATCAGTTATCTATCGTTGTCTTTTGGCTACTTCTTGAGTAATGTTTTTGTGAATCTGATAAATACAATCGCCAAAAGAGCTACACCAAACAAGCAAGGATGGTTACATGGACAATCCTTGGACTGCAACAATTTGAATATGTTCTATTGATTCTTAGCCATCCTTAACTATCTCAATCTGTCTATATGTGCATTTTTGGACTTTGGAAAAATATAATTTGGGTAATCAATTCAATCTAGTTCATTGTGTCAAATACTGAAGTTAGAGGTTAATAAAATTGTTATTCATATGTATATATAATGCAACAGTTTAGTTCATAACTAGAACTTGAAAAATTGAAAGGCATACTTACCGAGACTTCAAGAACAACAAGTCAGGTCTATGAAGGTATGGAACTGGTATACCAATTTAGTTCACTTGAAGGTCCACCGACCTTTATGTTTTTCACCTCTAAGAAGTTAGGCACCCTTTGGCATGACATCTGCGAGTCTGTTTATTTTTTTGTTTTAAAAATGTTTTTGAAAAAAATTAATTTTTTTTGTTTTAAATTAATTTTTTTAGTGTCTTTATATGGTTTTCATATGTTGATGTCAAAATAAACTTTAAAAAAAAAAAAATATTTTGATGTATTTTTAAACAAAAAATACTTTGAAAAGTAACTGCAACCACAATACCAAACAGACTCTGCCTCTCATTGAGAAATTGAACAGTGAGGTTTGTGCTCTTTACTGATTTTTGAATTTAAACATATTTCTTAAGTTGATTTAGGAGTGCACTTCTAAAATTATTTAAAAATAAAACACAAAATCTTAATGATCTTATAGTTAGCTAATTGAATTATATAAACTACCATAACTGAGGTTTTTTTCCCAGCTACTTTACCGTTCATATAAACAATGAACATTGCCCACTTTTTTTATATATATTTCTTTAATTTCACCCTTGAACTTTTTTTCTTTTTTATTTAATTATTTTTGTGACCTAATTCTAAGAAAAAGAGTTCAAAATTGTAGTAGAAAGACAAAATTAAAAACAAATGATCATAAAGTAAAACATTGAGAAAATCCGTGGCAAGTCTCATAGTTTTTATAATTTTGATTTTCATCTCAAAGTTTAGTTTATTTAATTTTCAATCCCTGTATTTGAAAGATAAAACATGATCTCGCCAAAACATTGTGAAGTTATATATTAGCCATAATTCAACCATAAAAAAAGTAGGATATTTGTTTCATTGGATTCCTTTTCTCAATGGGAATTCAATAATGGTGGGAAAAAGTAGGTCGGGGTTCATTTAGCTTATTTTTATTTTGTTAGTTTTTTTTTTAATGATTATAGGATGTTTTTAGGTTGGTAAGTGGTTTATGGAGGTTTTAAGAGTGTTTATTAGGGTTTTTTTTTTTTTTGTTAAAACGGGTTGGAAAATGAATTTTTAGGTCAATCCCCTATCCTCCTATTTTTTTGTCGCTCCAGTGGTGGTTAGATTTTGGGCAGGCAGCCCAATCGACGATAGGTCTCATGTTGCCAGCTTAAAGAAAGCCTAGATGCCCTAGTCCACCTAGCTCACAAGTCTGCCCTTTTTTTATTATTTTTTTATAATTTCATCATTTAACTTTGAAATTTTATTGAGTTTTTTTTATTAATTTTTTTTTTATCATTCAATATTTTGTTGATTTTGAATTAGTCTTCACAGTTTATTTCGGTTTGATTCATAAAAGGTTATCACAATCTCAAAAAACATCAAAAATATTTGGTTGATGGTCAATTTTGCGAGCTTCTATTTTTTATATTATATAATTCAATAAAAAATATATAAATTTTTTTTATTAAACCCAGTGGAGTCCATAACTCAGATTGTGTTTTTGGTGGTTTAACTTAAGATGAATAACAATCTAGTTTTATAATTTGTTTTGATTTACTTTATGTAGGGTTCTCGCGATCTCAAATAACCACCTTGGCATTTGTTATCATTTAATTAAGTAAAAAATAAAATTATTAAATCTACTAGAGTCTATGATCTAGATCGCCGGTTTGGTGAGTTAAGTCATGAAGGTCGGGTCAATCTAATAAATTGTTATTTTAATATAAAAAAAATTGAAAATTTTTTGAAAGCCAAATGATTTTTTTTCAGCTATCTAAATTGTTTATGAACTTGAATAAATTATGTTATAATAATTTTTACATAATTTAATTTAACTCAGAAATTAAACAAAGAATTGAAGATTTGACCTTTTAGACTAAATTTTTCATAACTTAAATATTTTTTAATGTTTAGAAATGTTTTACCTACACCCACAGTATAACGCGTCCAGTCAAGTTGCTAAAATCATTATATTGCAAGTTGCCGGACATTTGGGGATGATTACGCGCGTCACTTGGTGATTTATTTATTAATTGAAAACAATAATAGCAAAAAGGGCACCGACAAATAAAATGAAACATGGAGGAGGAGAGAGATCAAAAGGGCAAAAAGGGAAGGACAAAGTGGTAGCATACCCAAAGCCCCTGGAATCTACCTTCCACGTTGATGCTCGACCAGGTGCTGCTGCATGCTAAGTTTCATTTTCTTTTTATTTATTTTTTTGTGTTTTAAGAATATTTTTTAAGAAAATTAAATTTTTATTTACTTATTTTTTTTTGTGTTTATATATATTGTTTTGAAATATTAATATCAGAAATAAATTTAAAAAATAAAAAAATATTATTTCAATATATTTTTATATAAATTATTATAACGGAAGTAAAAATACAATGCATCGGTTACGTTAAATGGGTGCCTCTTTATTTAATCAATGTTTTTGGTACGCACTTGGCAAATGACAAGGATGTATAATACATAACGGACTTGTGCTGTTGTGCAGGCACACTCACACACACACACACACACACACACATATATATAATATACGTACATATGTTTACTTGTTGGGCGATTAATTATGTATTAAAAAGCGCTAAAATAGAGATTGGATTGGAGGTGGGCCAGCGTACAGTTAATTAATTGGTGTCTTGCACGCAAAATAAACAAGAGGTCATGAACTCACGTGCTATTGGTTGCAGGTAGATCCAGGGGGGGTGTTACGCTTCACCGTTAACCGTAAGAGATACATAGATCTATCTTGAATTTAATGAACATTAAATCATAACTCATTTGGGAATCTTATTCTTAACATCCTGGATTTGATCTTAATTTCTAAATTATATATGTTTCATTTTAAAACAAATCATTTATTCTTTTTTCTTTTGTTGTGTGTTTGCTTGCTATTTTCATTCTGATCATGGGCATAAGTTGCTGGCTGGTATTTTTTTTTTACTGTAATTACACGTGTTTTTTTAGTAGTCACGTGCTTTTTATCTACAATTATATATATAAATTGAAAGACTAATCTTCACATGAGTTAAAGTTAATGGGAGGTTGTAATGTTCCTTTCACGCACACATGAACTCCACCATGCACTGCTTATTCTATTTTTATTAAAAAAATAATTTCTTTTTTTTAGTTATTCACCCAACCCGTCAAATCAATTAAATTATATGTAAAGCTAAACACTATTTAGGTTAATTTTAAATATAAATTAAGCAAAAAATCATGCAGAACAATTTCTACAGAGTTAATTTTAAGTAATTAATGGAGTCAAAAGAATTCAAATTAATCTATTAAATTGAATTGAATTTAAAAGTAATTTCATACAGTCTAGATAATTTTTTTAAATATAATAATAATAATAAAACCCACAGCACGTAGCGTACCGGGGCAGGAAAGGGATGAACAAAGATCCTTAGAACCAGAAGCAAGTACGTGAAGTATTGCTTATACCCCACCCCCCACCCCATGCATTGCTTCTCGCTTTTAATGTCTTTGTTTCTTAGAGATCAAAACAAAGACATTCGTCAATTCTCTGTTCTCTTTTTTACAGGTCTTTAACTAGCAGCACACGTTAAGAATTTTGCTCTATTTCAAATACTTTCAGACAGATACAATTAAAAAAGGGTCCGAATTATAATTTATATATATATTATATAAAAATTATTTTTTATATGTTATATAATCTGAAAATATTAAAAAAATATTAATTTTAAATAAAAAAATAAAAAATGTTTTTGTAATGCTGGAAATGATCATGAGCTGGCTAGGTCCTTACGAAAAGGTCAAGTCAGAAGAGCTAGAAAGGGTCAATATTCTAGGGTGCTAGGGTTTTGTTCTTTTCGATGGGAAGCAGGCAGGAGGCGTAAGAGAGGGGCATTACGGCATTGTTGGCGCTAATATCAATCACAACTAGCTAGCTAGCTGATTACCAGCAAATTGCATGGGGCCTTGATACCAGGACAAGCTAGCTGTTCCCGTAGGAAGGGAGGGAAGCAAGAACCATCACCATCAACACCCAGTCTCCACCCACCATGGTCCCCAGCTAGCTAAATGAACCATCGTTGGTCACCATCCATCTTCTTTATCGGAACCCACCATGTAAAGCCCTTTTCTTCATCTTTTATTTTTTATGTAGGCCTTAGCCTATATTTCACAAATCAGATAACTAACTTTAACCGTTTTAGATCCATACTGTAGATACGTCTCGTTCAATGGATGAGGTGAAGGACGGGTTTGGGCAGGTATTATTTTCAAGTGACATGATCTCTATTAATGTAATATTACTAGCTATCCAGGGCATTACCAGAAAAAAAAAAATATATATATATATATATATATATATATATATATATATATATATATATATATCTTGCAGACTTTTTCCTGAAAAATAATAGTACTGCATATATGGATAAGTTGAATGAAGAGAAGGAAGGGTTTGGGTTGATATTATTCAAGCCATGGCATATTTTTAGAAAATGGCATTGGAAACATATTCTAAAAATTAGCAAGAAGCTAAAACTGCCAAGTGTTATTGTACAATCATGTACGGTGGATTGTGAGTAAAAACATTGTGAATTATTATATTCGTAATCTTCTTTCTTTTCTTCATTTTTTTTTCTAAAAAGGACATTTAACTTCTTCTTTTTTTATTTCATTTGTTCATACTGTCTTAATTTTTTATGATTATACTTAATAATTTGTTTTATTTTTTATCTATTTATTGCGATGTCACACAAAAAATTCTGAATTTCTGATATTAGGTTGAGTTGATAATTGATTTCACGGGGAAAAAATCAATTTTATTGTTTATAAAAAGATTAAAAATGAGAGGACAAGATTGAAAGCAAGGGAAAGATGTAGCCTTTTTCAACCCAACACTATTTATTTAGCACCTATTGTGGAAAAAAAATACCTCAGAATTTTCTCAATTTCTATTTTGGTCTCTTCAGTTTGAGAGTTATACATTTTCATTCAAAATATCATTATGTTCATATTTAGGCTATTGTTTAAGAGAAGAGAGAGAAAAATATCAGGAAAAAAAAAAGAGAGAGTAATTGATTATCCATGTCCGGGCAACAACAAAATTGCTCATTGTGCCAGTAAATTTCATTTAATAAGATGAGTTTTATTGATGTTTTTTTGTTGTTGAGAAAAGGTAGACCGGCAACGAGATGATTTTTTTTTCAGTTTGATTTTGTATTTTTAGATTAACTTTTTTAAAAAAATGGGTTGAGATTTTTTTTATCGACATTCTAAGAGTGTTTTGCGGTTAAAATATGCTAAAAAAGCCTTGACTTGATTTTTTAATCACCTCTCCGATTTTCAAAATTTGAAAATACAAACAATGCATTGATTTTTATTTTTAAAGAAGGTGGCGGATATTAGGGAGGCCGAGTGAGTAAGCCTGGCTTAGCAAGCCCACTTGCATGTTCTTTTTTAAAATGGGCTAGGCATACTAGCCCATCCAGACCCACTCACCTTTTTTTTATAAGGCCCGAACCTTTATTCCACTCTTTTTTTTTATTTAAATGAATTAAAAATATGTTTAGGATGCCTACCCATCAAGTCTTCAATTTTAATTGAAATTAATTAAACTAAATTAATTAAAAATATTTTTGAGATGTTATTTAATAAAATATCGTTCAATATTTGCTTGTTTTTTTTTTTAAACAAGATAATGTTTTGTTTTCAATTTTTAATCTTTATGTTTTTTTTTTGGCATTTACAAAAGAAATGCAGCATGTTAATTAGACAAAGAAGTTTTAATTTAGGGATGTTTTTTATCTTTATTTTGAATCATTCATTTTTATTTTTATTTTTGGTATGTGTTTTGATTGCTTTTGATTTTTATCAAATGAATGACATAGAATAAAAAATTATATGTTTTTTCATGAATAAAAATATTAATAAGAAAATGATGAATTATACTAGAAAATTAGTTTGTTTTAATGGAATTTAGATTATTATTATTCTTATAAAAAAAATATTATATATCATAATTAAATAAAAAATTGAAGAGTTTTCCTCGTCACAATATCAAATATTTAACATGTATCCGTTTCTCAGCTTCATAGCTTAATCTTTTGTTAGATTCAACAATTTTTTTAATATTTATTAGTGTTGTGATTCTCGATATTTTTTTGGCTTCACAATTAATTTTTTTATTGTGCTGCTTGAAAACAAGTTAATAATATATATATATATATACATGTTATGTTTTTTTTATACATTTGGACAACTAACTAGTTAGTACTGTTATACTTACTCTTTGGGTGTATATTGAAAAACGTTTCATGAAAAAGGAGGAAAAAGAAAAGTTCGAAGACAAATTGGCTAAAAAGAAAATAATGAAAAAGATTTTACTTAGAAGGCTAAACTATATGAGATTTACTAACAGGTTGTTTAGAGTGTTTGATTTTATTTCAATTGAATTAAATATATAGGATTTGATTTCAATTGAATAAGTTGAATTCACATGTTCGGAAATAATATTTTGTTTCATATATTATCCTTGCTATTTTCATTTTATTTCTTTAAATGTTTTTTTTAAAGGCTATATAGATATTTTGAAAAAGTTAATTTTAATATTAAATTTCTCTACTTTGAAATTGTAAATTAAAGATGTAGATTTTTTATTTATTTTTATAGTGTTTTTAGAGATTGAATTTTATTTGAAATTTAATTTTTAACACTCAAAATAATTCTAAATATACAATTTTATTAAAATCTTTAAATTAAATTTAACTCATGGAATTACAAAAAAGTGCTAACATGAGAGTGAAAGCTGCATTCATAGAAATACCAGTACCAAATCTTATAAGATTCGTGTGTGTTTTTTTTTTATGTAGATTTTATGGTAGTGATTTTAAAAAAATAAGTTTTAAAAAAATATAGTTAGTTGGATTTAGATGTGTGTTTGGTAAAATTTGTGGTTGAAGTTTACGTGTAGTAAAAAACATGTATAAAATATTTGGTGGAAGTGTGGTTGCAGTTGTTTTTCAAAATATTTTTTTTTTTTTGAAATACATCAAAATAATATTTTTTAAAAATTATTTTTGATATTAGCGTATTAAAATGATCTGAAAACACAAAAAAATATATCAATTTAAAGCAAATAAAAAAATTCAAATTTTTTTTAAAATGTTTTTGAAACGCAAAAACAAATTTTTTTTATATAAAACTCAGTTAAAAAAACATGTAAAAACTACTTCAGAGTAACTTTGTTTTAAACTTAATTTTTTAATGGATTTTTTAGTTCAAAATATAAAAGCTGATGAAAAAAAACACAGCTGAAGCGTGAATGACGGAAGGAATAATAGCAGTTGACGAGGAAGAGAGGACCAAACACATCGCATGCCAAGTCTGGTCCCCCTGAGGTGTCATTAATTAGTTAACGCCATATGGGTCAACATAATTATTGTTAATTTATCATTGTATTCTAAAATAGAAGTGGTAATTAATTGTGTCGCATTACCCACCCTGCATGATCAGTACAGTAGTACTCCACTAATTGCTTAATTAACTTCTTTTTACCAGTAATTACGAGGATACATTAAGCATAGGTCAACATAATTATTTTTTATAGATCTAAATCTGAACAGTTTAATGTATCCTCATTTTAATTCAAGGAGAGAGCATTTCACGGATCTTACATGATTGTTGGACGAGGTACCATGATGTTTTTTCTTCTTTTTAGATTTTTTCAAGTGCCAACGACACCCATTTGAAGATTTTGATAATTTATATTCGTAAAAGAAAAAAAAAAAAGAAGAAGAAGCGACAATCAACTAGAAAAGCAAATTGCAGATGATAATCCTTTTCTTTGAATTTTGCAATTTGGAATCAATCCCTTGTAGCCAATATTAAGTTTTCTGTTGTTTAACTTCAATGAAGATAAAAGAAAAGAAATGATTCCTTTATTTTCTTGCTTGCTTGGGGTTATTTCAATAATTCAAGAAGAAACGAATGCAGCTGTATCTAGTAGTGTTAGACACAATTTTTTTTTTTTTATATATTTTTTAAAAGAGTTTTTGATTTGAAAAAATATTAAATTGTTATTTTTTAATATATTATAATGATTTTGATTCATGAATATTAAAATTTTTTTAAAAATTATCTTCATATATTTTTATAAAAAAGAAATTAATTTTTTTAAAAAGGCACCAATCATCGCAAACACCTCTTATTATTTCATGCACCAGAGGTTCATCTACCGAGAAGAGAAGAGAAGGGAAGCAAAAGGGAACCACAGTCTCACACACAAAAAAAAAAAAGAGAGAAAAATAATAAAGGCAAAAGGACAACTCCTTCCGTTAACCAGAGCCAAACATTACTGCATTTAACCACCCCCACCACCCCCACGCTGCTATGCTTCCATACAAACACTTTCATACATCATCAAATCATCCCTCCTTCCTTTCATTCCAAATGTGCCTCCTCCTCCTCCTCCTCCTCCTCCCCCCCCCCTCAAATCACATGTTCACACTCTCTCTGCACCGTTAAATTCTCCGTAGTTTCTTTGTATACATACATTAAACGGGGAACCTTAATATATATAGCCCCTGAGGAATTACTTCAATTTCAATTTAGTTCCAAACTATTTGATTTTATCAAATAAGTTATAAACCTTCCATTTATTTGATTTGATGTTAGTGGTAGTTAAAAGATTTTGTCTAACTTTCATGTACTTTTCAAGTATCTCCATCCAATGCATGGAAATAAGCTTCAATATGATCACTAACATGTCATTGTCTATATCATCGACTGTATTTAGAGTTAAATTAAATAAACAAAAAGGTTTAGGACTAAATTGATAATATGATAATATATCAAGGACTATATTTACTTTAAATCTTTGTCAGATTCCTAGCATGCTTCCAGTAATAAACCTTGAAAAGCCCGGCAAATAAAACATCTCTCTCTCTAAACTCAAGCCTTAAAGCATTCTGATCCTATAGATTTAGCTTCCCAAATAAATTCAAGGAAGCTAAGCTACTAGAGTCTCTCTCTCTCTCTCTCTCCCCCTTGATATTTAATAGTAATTTAAATAAATATGCTCATAATGACATTGACAAATTAGCCATTTTTAGTATAAAATTAGCACTGCTAAGTGTAACAAACTATCCCTTCCCTCGTGAAGCCAAACCCAAACCCAAAGCTTTCACCTTTTGCTTCTTTCTTTCTGTTTCTTTTCAAGATTTACTTAGCACACAGAGCTAACAAAAAAATAAATAAAAAATGAAGCTTTTCGGCTTCTGGACTGCTGCTGCTGTTCTTTGTCTTTTTGGGGCATGGGAGGTAAATGGGATCTTGGAGATCAATGAAGAAGAGCTGTTTTACACTGAAACTAATGCTTCTTATTATAATGAATCTAAAGCTGTTTTTGGAAATAATGCTTTGTTGGTTGGCCTCACTCTCATCAAATCAGCTGCTGCTAAAGGAGCAGGTAATTTAACTTTTAAAGATTGCTTCTTTTCATTTTCAGAAACCGAAGTTTGCTTCTTCTTCTTTATTTTTTTTAAAGGAAAACTAAATGCCGCTTTTCATTTTCCTATGTCTTACTGATATTGATATGATTCAACTTTCAGTATATTGTCAGATTCTATTTTTTTTGGTTTCTGAGTTCTTCAATGATTTAGATTTGTTTCCTCCTTATTTATTTTCTCCTTTTCTACCTATTTTTGCGAGGAAAAAAGTAAAGAGGAAAGAGAAGAAAAAGGAATTTAAATATTACTTCTATCTTTGCGAGGAAAAAAATAAATAAAGGACCCCATTTTGTTTTAATTTTGATATGATATACATATAGGCAGAGATGCATTTTCTATGTTTTCTTTGTTATTTGACAGTTCTGTGGGCACAGAGAGACATTTTTGTTCCATCCTCTGTTGTTTTACTCCAATTTCTTTACTTATTATCACAGCAATAGCAATGTGGTTGGTATTGTTGATAATCAAGATTCAAATTTTCACATTTTTTTTTGTTGATATTCCCTCAAATCTCTTACATTCAAATTTATTAAAACAAATGTTGTTGTTAGTTTTTAAGAGCTGTGACATGAAAGATATTTTAATGTATTTTGCAATGATGTTTTGTCTCATATCTTGTCCTAATTATCATCTGTCAATCTTGCAGTCTGTTTGGATGGAACATTGCCTGGATACCATTGGCATCGTGGGTATGGTTCTGGGGCAAATAGTTGGCTTATTCAATTGGAGGTTTGTAACTATTAATGTTAGAAATTGTATACTAACATGTAGTCTCTTGCTTTTGCATATTTTTTCTTACATAATCTTGAAGTCATAATTTATGGTCTATATTTTCAACTGTTTGGTTACTTGTTTCGGCTGTGAGCTAAACCTTTCATCATTTGTGTAGATGATTAATTATGTGTCTTGTTACTGGCCATTGGGCAGTTAAAAAAACTACAGACTCACAAGATGACATTGCTTGAAAATTAAAATACAAATAATTACCTACGTGAAGGAATGTATATGATTTTTACTGCAATCGGTACTTGGATTAAGAATATTTATCTGAAGCTCTTGATATTGGATTGCGAGCCACTAATATATAAAATTTTTCTTGGTAAGTAGGTTGACAACCTTGAATTAAATTCTCTTAGGATTTGCTGACTTAAGCTACTTAGTCAGCTGGCTATGCAAGTTTCACAGGCCCCTTTCAATTGACATCGATGACTTTGTTGAAAATCTTGTGCAGGGAGGAGGATGGTGTAATACTGTCAGAGCTTGTGTTTACCGTAAAAAAACTCGGCGAGGTTCATCTAACTACATGGAAAAGCAGGTGGCGTTTACAGGAATACTGAGCAATAAACCTGAAGAAAATCCTGGTTTAGCCTTAACTCTCAAATACTTTAAAATACCTCTTTATTTGTCGCATTTGACCTTGGATGCATTATTGACATGGGGTTTGCAGATTTTTTCAACTGGAACAGAGTAAAACTCCGTTACTGTGATGGTGCCTCTTTTACCGGGGACAGTGAACATAAGGTTGGAATCTTGCCATTTACTATAGCATCCCTGATTATATTTTTGAATTTAACACATTTTCCATTTATATGAGTTGATTGAAAGCTCTTAAACTAGCATCATGAAAGTTATGACTAATCACGTGAGCTCACATGTTAGAATCAAATGATTTTGTTTTAGGCTGCACAGTTGCAATTTAGAGGACAACGTATATGGTCAGCTGCAATGGAAGATTTAATGTCCAGTGGAATGCGCTATGCCAATCAGGTTTTATATCTCATCAGCTTTCAATTTTCTTACCGCTATCTTTTCTTCTTGATTCTTCTTGCAATAATTTTGTTATTTTTTTCTCAGGCTCTTCTTTCTGGCTGCTCTGCTGGGGGTCTAGCTTCTATTCTACACTGTGACGAGTTTAGGGATTTGTTTCCAAGAACAACTAGAGTGAAATGCCTGAGTGATGCTGGTTTATTCCTTGATGTGTAATTGCTTGTTATCTTGACGCTCTTTCTTGTTTTCCTCATTTCTAAGAATTGATTTCTCTTCACTTAGCACCTAACTTATCCGTTCTCATTTCCTTTTGGAAATTTTAGAGTTGATGTTTCTGGTGGGCGCACCTTAAGAAACGTATACAGTGGAGTTGTCGGCTTGCAGGTAGTATATTGATGTCTAACTTTTGTAAATTTAGCTATGTTTGTAGTTTGAAGATTTTGAGTTATGCTTTTACTGAATGCCAATTGTGGTATTTTTCATACTTCTCTCAGGGGGTGCAGAATAACCTTCCACGTATATGCACCAACCACCTTGATCCAACTTCTGTAATCATTTTATTTATCATTCTCTCTTGTCTCACATCTATCTAATTTGCATGTATTACATAAATCTGAAACTCATCCATCTTTCTGTGATTTCCTTTTTATTTCAGTGCTTCTTCCCACAAAACATAATCGGCAATGTTAAAGCCCCATTGTTCATTCTCAATACAGCCTATGATTCATGGCAGGTAATAATCTTTTTCCTGTAAATGTGATAATGCACGAGTCTTTTATTGTTAGCGGAGTAGTCCTTGACTAACAAACTACACGAGTTAACTTACTGTTAGTGGAAGGTTTTATAAGATCACCGAAACTCATATTTATCATATTTACCATGTGAATTCAGATCCAGTCCAGCTTAGCTCCACCATCTGCTGATCCCCATGGCTACTGGAGCAATTGCAGAAAGGACCACTCAAAATGTTCTGCATCTCAACTCCAATTTCTGCAAGGTACTTTATATTGTAGATCAATTTATTTAATATAGGCCACAAAACATAACAGTTTCAGTATGCTCATTGAGGCATTTTCATGTGTTTCTTTGTAACAGGATTTAGGAATCAAATGCTAAATGCAATAAAAGGCTTTTCAAATTCTAGACAGAATGGATTGTTTATAAATTCATGTTTTGCTCACTGCCAATCAGAGAGGCAAGATACATGGTTTGCTGATGATTCTCCCGTCCTTGGAAGCAGGGTATGTCTAATCAGACCTCATAATTATTCATCAAGGTTGCTTTGATCTCGAAAAGAAACAGAAAGGAAAAACACAAGTTGTTGTTTTGTGGCCCTTTTCTTGGGGTTCCTCATTCCTGCTTGTATTTTTTAGAACACTAGCAGTCCCTGTTTGATTCATCTCTCACATTATCAAAGCTTTCAAATATCTAACTGATGTGGTTGACAATGTGCAGCCTATTGCACTTGCTGTTGGAGATTGGTATTTCGACCGTGCAGGCGAGAAGGCTATTGATTGTCCCTATCCCTGTGACAACAGCTGCCACAATCTGGTTTTTAGATGAGTCAAATTTAATCAAAAGGGCCATCTTTTTACAGTCATCTTATTAGATATATCCTCATGGTTACTGTAATAGAACCATCCGATTCAATGAAATTTGGTAGAGGACAATAACAAGGAAGGGTGTGCTGAGAAATGTAAATTTATCAGCAAGCCTTTGTATTTGATGCAGCACATCTTGTGCATTACATGTTCAATTCGAATTGTAATATTTATATCAATCAGGAAGTCCATATTTTCATGCTGATATTTTTGACTTCGTGTTTGAGAAAGGTTGGCTCCCATCCCCACTTTCTCTTTTGACTGTGCTATCATCTTTTGTCAGCTGGGCCAATACAACCTTTTTGTCGTGGAAGCGAAAAGATTGAGCGCTGAATTTTTTAAATAAGAACATTTTGAGCAAAACCACGTACTATTTTGGGTTAATATCATTTTATCCCAAATGATTTTGATTTAAACTAGTGAACAGAAAAATGTTAAGTTGGTTCACAAAAAAAAATAGAATATATTTTTCAAAAAAATGAAATGACAAGTTTTTTTTTTTTAGAGAGAGATTGTCAGAGGATTTATCACACACATTAAGGAGCTTTTGTTTTGAATTTTGAATAAATTTGTTAAATACTTTTCTACAATAGTTGGTGAATAATGATATAGGAATTCCATTGTAGTTAAATCACAAAATAGATTAATGATTGAAATAGTTAGATAATATTATGAATTTGATTATTTGTAAAATATGTTATGAATACTCAATTCATAATATTACCATTACCATTATTAATTTATAAAATATCTTAAGAGATAAAATGAGTTGAGATTATTTCTTAATAAATAAACTAAGTTCATAAATTAAATGTTATGACTAAAAAAAAATACCCAGCAAAACAAACACCCCCTTACAATGGAGCTTCGTGGGCTTTTTAGGACATAGGCTTTCTCATTGAGGTTGTTGGTCTTTAATTTTCTCAACATGCAGGCGCTCTAAAGTATCAGATTTGATGATCAGTGGCTATGATTGTGATAGGATTCCTAATCATTAACCTTTTGATTGATTATGTAGGTGATGAACAATGTGAGGATTAAATTAACATTTTGCTTGCAAATGCCACAAAGTTGAAGGAACAACACCATAAATAATATGGAACCCAACAACCCAAGTAACACCAGCAGAATGGAACAAACTAGTCCTGAAAATGATAGGGATAAACTGCAACAGGTCAGGTGATCAGTTGCAGTTTCCTGAATGGAAAACTCTCTGTTTCCCTTCTGGGGTTTCGCTAACGAGTGCCTATAACCTAATAAGATCATTAAATCCTAAGATCTGGGAGTCTGTTAACTTCCAATGGAAGGTTGCAGTTTCAGAACTAACAGCTATTAACACCATTGTAGCATTCTTTCAAGTAGAATTGATTTCAAGCCAGCTTGTTCTTCTTTCCGTTGCAAATTCTGTAACTTTCATCCACACCACATCGATCTTCTATTTGTTTCTCTGTCGTAATCGCCCTGATTTTACCTGTCTCATGCAAGTGTATCTTTCATAAGTAAAAGAGAATCGCATATAATATTCGATATGATAATGTTAAATTATATATGTACTCATCATTGTCATAATCATCATCAGCAGCGTCATCATTTGTGTTCATTTTCGCCTATATGTCATTAAAAAACCGATTCTTCTTCTTCTTCTTATTATTATTATTATAGTATAATTCAATAAAAAAGCAAGATTCCAAGGGCATTTGAATTTTCTATTGCCGGACATTATAAACAAATAGGGGAAAGCTTTCTGCCCTACTATTGTTTCCATTCTCTCAGTCTGGCATTGCATCACAAGACTTTTTGTGTGTTCTTTCTGCACCCATGATTGTAGGGCCCTAATTAACAAAAGACACAATAATTCGGCTCACATGTGTTTGAGGTGAATATATCATCATACATATATATGTGTGTGTGGAGGTTTCTTGCAAAGAAGGAAGAGACTTTGTTCATAGTTTATTGAAGGAAACTATTTGCTTAGGATGTCTGCACATGGACAAACATGAACCTTCTTGTCGCATGTATGAGAGGAATGAATGGTAACCCACTATTCCTTATTCATTTTTATGTCAGGAACATTACAACTTATTCTATATGGGACAAATTTGTTGCCATTTTTATTGTCTTTTTTTCCTACGGTAAGAGACTGTCTGTGTGCATTTAAATTCTAATTTTGTTAAAGCACTTGCATGGTAGAAGGGTGTTTAAACCCTAAAAAAATATCTTTAGTCGTTGTCGCCTCCTATCTCATATGTTAAAACTTCAAGTATTACTTCCAAATGTTCTAAGACCATTTTACTGGCAACAAAGGGGCAAGCACATAGCATTCCTAGCCTGCAGCTGAAATAAAAAACAGTGGGAATTCAAACTTTGTATGATGATGATGATGGCAAGCATGAAAGATTGTAATATGACAATTTTACTTGGGCCCTGGTTTTTTTTTATTGTTAATCCTCTCATAATTTTACCCTGTTAATCTCCCAGGACAAAAAATCATAATACTACCTTTTACTTTCTAATCTCTCTTTTTAAGCCCCATGCATAATTTACCACACACGGATTATTGTCACTTCTTGGTGAATTTGTCAGCCTGCTGACTTAGTGAGGCCTTCGTTTTGTTACCTCTTACTCTTCCATTTGCCAGAAAACACACTTTTTTTTTTGGTCCAACAGGATGTGCCTGGAAACACTAAATTCCTATCCATTCTCTCTTAAAATTTCAGCATCAGTACGTAGATGCCCCTTTGAGGGACCCCTTTCAGTCTTCATCACAGAAGAAGTAAAAGTACAGGCCCACAGCAAGGACAATATATTAGACTGGGTGTCCTAAAGTGATCAATGGTGTAGATTTTGTCACCTCGACATTACTGTTCATTTAAACATCCACTTTCCCTTGAAACTGAATGGGAAGATTGTTGCTCAGCCATGTCCTTTAAGATAATGTTAGTACCTCAAGAAAGACTTGATACAGGAAATGTATGGCCCTTATCAGATTGAAAGTCATACATACACAGCACAAGTCTTGTCGACTAGAAGGGATTGCTATATGTATATATAGATACGCCTGCCTGCCTTCGTTATTCACTTGGGTTGTAATTCTAATAAGCATGTCAAGGCACTTTTTTGATGAGGTAATTCAGAGGAAGACAGCAACTAAAGTTTGATGTCTTCAAGGGTTGTCTCTTGAAGGTTAGGGAAGTGACTAACGGCTGTCAAAAAAGTGAAAAGTATCTCCATCTATAGGAGACAATGATAGACACCCATTTAAGATAAATGGCCCCTTGAATTTTGCATTAGAAAAGCACAGATTGGAATTTTCTTGCTGTATTTTTGTAATGCGAAGAGATCAATACAGAAAAATACATATGGATTACACTAAGTAAATTATGAATCCCAGGAAACCAAAAGATTCTCGGATATATTGCAGACAGAGTCACAATCTTGCACGATTTTTCAATTTTAAAAGGTGAGGAGGTAAAACCTAAAGAAAAAAAAACTATGGATGGATTGCTTACAGTCACAGATACGATTACAGAGAGTTGAAGAAAATTTCAACAAGCCTTATTACGAAAATTTCTACAGAGCTGTTTTTTCAAAGACAATGACAACATGAACTTGGTTCAATCCCAGATATTTATGAAGTAAACAAAAGGCTGAAGAATTCTGTATCAGACACATTTACAAAAAATCAAAAGAAGTAACTCTATAGCACACACCTGTAGCCAGAAGATAATCTATTCCCCAATATTCCATCTCAAACTGAAAACCTTTGTAATTGAATTAATTAGACTCTGCGCATGTTAAAAAATAACCTATATGGATTGACCAAAAGCCACAGCAAGTCTTTGCAGATCCTTGGTATAGATGTCTGCTGGCTGTGAAGCTTGTTGATGTTGATTCTTTAGCCAACTAGTACTTGACCCTTGTGCTATGAAGTGTGTTTCAGGTTTCACTTCACTGTACACATGTTGAGATGTTTGGTTTTGTATTGTGCTTCCAAGAAAGAATGGGGTGCTAAGGTATTCAGACCATTTGATGTCTTCAACCGTCTCGTTTGCGAGAGATCGAAGGTGAGCTTCGTCGCTGGATTTCCCACAATCAGCTAAACCCCACGAGAAGGCGCTGCTCTCAAAGAAATTGGTGTTGCTTTGCAATTCAATACTGCTACTGCTTCCATTGCTTCCACTTCCGTTGTTGCTGAAGCTACTTGCTTCCCAGTTCTGAACCCCATTGACATCACAAGAGCCTACAGAAGGATTATGATCAGATGGAAGACTAACAGAAGGTTTTACACATATTGGAGTCTGGAACATAGAGGTTGACACGGATGGGAGAATAGTCGGAGGTGTCATACTAGAATTGAACTCATGAGAAATCATCTCAGAAGAGGAGGAATTTGGATTAAAGCAGAGAGTGGAGTTTGGATTCATTGAGAGGTCTATAATAGGTTTGTAATCCAATTTCTGGAAAGGGAAATAATCCATCAAATCAGAAGGCATGCAACTGGCCGTGGTGGAGCTTTCATGGGAGGTACCAAACCTGTCGAGGAAGAATTCCTGTGTCGGTGGAACATTTGTCAAGTTGCTACTACCACTTCTGTCCTTATTGTTGTTGGTGGTGATGACGTTTGAGCTTCTGGAAGAAACTGCAGGTGGTTTTAAAGTAGCTGTCTTAATGAGGTTCAGTTCATTTGATACAATAGAAACTTTCTCATTGCTTTTGTCAGCTGTGAGCTGCTGCTTCCCTTTACCATCCTCAGCTTCAGAAAGTGATTTGTGAGTGTTGGGGTCAATGCCTCTCTGCCTCAGTTTCTTCTTAATGCAGGAATTCCATAAATTCTTTATCTCATTATCAGTTCTTCCAGGTAACTGTGCTGCAATCTGAGACCATCTGATCAAGCAGGTAGCAATAAGTAGTCAATATATGATTGAAACACTTAAGTTTGATATAAATAAAGTCTTATTAAGAATGATTTTATAAAGCTAATATAAATATAAACTACCTATTGCCAAGAACTGCATGGAGTTCAATAATCAAGTTCTCTTCCTGCTGAGAAAATGCTCCTCTCTTCAAATCAGGCCTCAAGTAGTTAATCCACCTTAACCTGCAGCTCTTACCACATCTCTGCAAACCTGCCAGTGCGTGTGTAATGTAAATTAGGAGATGTTTACAGGAATTCTAAATCTAGTATTCTGACACCATTTACTCAGCATTATTATTAACAAACAAAGGGTACCTGCCAGTTTAGGGACAGAGCTCCAACAACCAAGTCCATGCTTAGTAATATAATTAAGAAGTTTCTCATCTTCCTCAGGAGACCACAGGCCTTTTCTTAACTTCTGCTTGTAACAGCAAGAATGCCGCCCCATGAGGAGTGCAACAAAACCTGCAATGCAGTGCTGGCAAATAAACTTTTAAGAAGTGGCCAAGTATTGTGTCAGCAACAGGAGAAGAGTTGGGGCTTTGAAATGGATTCTAGGAAGTGGGGAAGTGATTGGAATATGTGATGAGAGATAGAGAGAGAGAGGGAGAGAGAATGGAGTGGTGAGAAGAAAATGAAGTGGCAGCCTGGTAGGGAATCAAATTAATAGGAGGCGGCTCAAAGAGAAAAGTCATATTCAAGAGGATGATTGAAGATTGTGGCTTCAGATTTATACATGGTTTTCCAGAGTTACATGCTGTCGTCTTGGATGGTCCATGTCAGCATTTGGGACCACAATAAGGTGGGTTCCATAACTCATGGACGGTCCTGATCCTACCGGTGTCCTTTAGCAGATGAAGAAACGAAGAGCATGGGAGAAGTAGTGTGCCAAAAATTTGACCAGGCCTAGTTATTTCCCATCAAAATTTGAGGATTTAAGACTTCTGCAGAGGAGGACTGGTGGGGCTCTTCTCTCGGCAGATATTTAAGTAAATGTAAGAACTGTTACGCTCAGAAGCCCGAGTAAAAGTTTAAGGTGATGTAGACATGTACTTGTAAAGGATAAGATGGATGGGAGTTGCTTTTATTTATTTACAATGGAAGAGATATTGCGATGGGATGAGCTAGGATGGGTTTTAAGCAATATCATATTTAACCAAGTCCATCCCAAGATTCCTAATGCAAAAATAAGTCACAAGAATGGAGAAGGGAAAGTTTCTTGAGGACAAGAAATACCCCAAATTAGTGAGATGAAGCAAATATGGTATCCTGCAATAAATTGATGACAGCAGCGGCTTCTACATATGCCTCCTCTTGGAGTCTTGTTCGATAGGAAGAAAATTCTAAATACTTCCCTGTGATCAATCCTATCCTTGATCAGCTAGCTAGCTAGCTAGCTACTACCCTCCCTTTTGGCAAGCAACTTTCAGCTACCATCCACCTTCTCTTTTGTGTCAGGCCTTTTGACGCAACTTTTCCAGTCTCAGTAACCTAAAGTAACTGTTTTAGAATCATATTAGGAAATATTCCTTCTCTCTCAGAAAAACCCTCAAATTTAATCAATTCTCCACACACATGTATATACAAATCACTCAATACATCTTGCAATTTGAATTACTAACTTGTTCTTCTCATTATGGGAAAATGCTATCCATATATAAGGCCATAATTAATACTAGTAAATAGAGAAGGGAGGGGTCTGGTCATCCCATGCACGCACTCTTTTAGCTATATAAATGGCCAGGACAGTCACAGTAATGCTGTTGTCCTCTATAGGATGGGGTGGGATAGGAGTTGATGTGCATGAGAGCTAACATGTAACGTATTTTTTGAGAGACTACAATGACGACAAAATTTTTGATGAATTATTACAGGTTACATGGTATACTCAGTATGGCAATCATTATTTATTGCACAGTGCCAACTAAATTAATCGTGTGTGTGTGTTTGTGTCTCTCTCTCTCTCTCTATATATATATGAATGGATTAGTTGGAGTGACAAGATTTAAATTCCTTTTTCACCATTCTTGATTTGTTTACAAGGAAAACAAAAATCATCAAGGAAATGGAAAGACGTCTAACTTTTAATGTTTTACAATCAGTTATCATGTCCAAATTATGATACCTACATAGAAGAAGAAGAAGAAGACAAACAGGGTACGCGTGTATGCCAGAATAAATGTTGATGGTGATTAAAGAAAATTAATGAAGAAAATTTGCTTAATTATCGGCTCATTTCCATTTAATTTGATTTCATATATTCAGGCAAGTTGCAGAACAATTTTTTATATATGTTGTCGAGCAGGAAGACAATATATATATATATATATATATATATATATATATATATATATATATATATATATATATATATATATTCTGTTCAAGGTTATGTTGCATGACAATGGCTTAGAAAAGCCTTTCTTTAAACACGTTTCAGACTCTGAGAAATCAATTAAGAAGCTTCATGATCACCTCCATAATAATGGAGTAACATCGTCAATAATGTTAATGTAACAGGCATATTGTTCTTTGATAACCTGTCTGTCGACTGCCTTGTTCTTCTTAACCTATGAACTGAATCATGAAGCTTCCTTAATCTCCTTGACCTCTGGCCAATGTCCTAATCCAGACATCCCAATTGGAGTGTATTAAATAATATATATGCAAAGATTCTTGTAATCTCCATGCCTCGTAATGCGCTCCTTCACTTATCTTGTAGCTACCACCATACATATGAGCTGTTATCAGAAGTCAACCATTGCTTCATCTTTTATTTTACTCTATGTTTTTATTTGCTAATCATTAATCAACCATATATATATGTTTGCTTTGCTGTCATTAATTCTTATTTAATAAGGTGAATTTGTTTAACATATATATATATATAAAATAAAATTACTCTTACTTTTGATGCATGCCTTTTTAATTTATTCTACTCACTTCAGTTAGGGGACAAATATAATGAATCAACATGTTTTATTTTTACTTAGATTTTAATTTTAAAAAATTAAAGGCAAGGTAATAACTCAGCATCTCTAAACTCAGCTAAGAGCTGAGCCTAAGTATATATGAGTTTGGCGAGTTGTCAGACTCGATATCCTCAGACTCAGCCAAACACTGAGCCCCAACATGTGTGGCTCTGGGTAATATTGTTTGGCTCCATTTTGGACTACGAGATTCTGACGAATCAAAGATATTTTTTCCTTTTTTAAACATAAGAGATGTTTAATGCTATAATAGAATATGACTTTTAGTCATTTTCTACACTAAAGGATAAGAATCATAGGCTATAAAGACTCATTGAATCCTTAAAAGAAAGGGGTTCACAATCTCATCATTTTGAACATTTTTAGTATTTATATTTTCAAAGTTTATCTCTTAAAAAAATTATTACACTTTCTCTCTGAAAAAGATATTTACTTAAGCGTCGGAAAATCCCAAGATTCACCAAAGAAAACTTTTTATAAGTACCAGCCATTGACCACCTTAGCTTACCAAACACAAAGCACCAACCATCTTGGCTAGAGAGAATGGATCAAATTGTCAGAACCAAGAGATTAACTGGTTATCCAAGACATAAGTCTTGCCCCCAAACTACTTAGATTTTTTAGAACATCATCATTGACACCGTCTGTGGGAATGATAAAAAAACATTAAATTTTCTTTCAAAACTAGTTATTGACATCCTTAATCATTATCAATGAGAGACAATCACAAAACACCTGAAATGGAATGTCAAATGGACATCTTTATTGTTGTTGGCACAATTACTTTATCAAAACAACAAGAACTCTTCAATCAGGACTGACTTCTCACTAGAATAATGATGGTTGCTCAAGGGGGCAATCAAGCCCAACGAGCCTGGCCTAAGAACTTTGAACCAGCCTATATCATAGGTTTCAACAACCTCTGTGTTAAACATTAACTGTAGACTCAATTTCGATGAGCCTAGAAAACTTATTAAAGGTGGACAAGGTTATCCACTCATTAAGGTGCAGCTGACTTAGACCCAACTAGTAACACTTATCTCACAAATCCTTGGAGGGAGAAGGAATACCCCAATGCATACATGCAAAAAGAAACTGTAATTTCAAATTGACCATGGGTAGAGCCCAAGGTCTGCAGGCTAATACGCTTAGCTCAAACAAGCATTTGAGTTGTGTACTCTCCTGGTTGCAGGTGAGTAACAAACTATATGTCCTCTGCACCTAATATGATAGGAGCGTTATCCTCAGGGGTTTGAGGCAACCTCCCTCTCTCATGAGATTCCCTGGTAATGGCAGGAAATAACTTATCTTATGAGGAGATCTACCTTCCCCGCTAAAAAGAGGTGGACGCTAAGGTGCCACCCCCTTTAGTTCTGGGGTCCAATTTGATAGACCCTTGCTCCTTGTCGTTTCTTCCAGTCTCAAGTTGGAACTTAAACTTCTCATCAGAGACGATAACATCCCTACTTTAGGGATAAATTTGACTTTTTTTGAGTCCATTTCTCTATTCAAACTAAAGAAGAAAAAAAGAAGTTTCTGGTGGGAAATACCTTAGGTGACAATTTTCTTCTCAGATTAGAGTGACATTGACTCAAGATTTTTTCACAAAACTGTTTCTTAGAAGTTACAAAGAGTAAAAGAAAAAGAAAAGTTGGGAGTATGAACGACTAGGGTAATAAAGAAAATAACTTTTCACCCACATTATTAGATGAATGACCTTTGATGTCATCTCAAATTATTAGAAATCCATTCAATTACTGTATTAAATGCAAGCCGTCATTTTGTTTCTTAAGGGACACCTCCTTTAATAAAAACGGGCCACCTGGCCGAGTTAGACAAATTTTATGGAGAAGGTAAAAATACTTATTTACTACTGATAAACTTTCAAAATCTTTGTATATTAAATATACAAAAATTTGGGGGGCTACTGATGGATTAACATGTTTTATTTTTACCTGAATTTTCATTTAAAGAAACCAAAAGCAAAGTGATAACCCAACATCCTTGGGCTCAATCAAATGTATATGGGTCGAGCGAGTTGCTAGACCCAGCAACTCTGGGCTTAGCCAAATGTTGAACCCAAATATATATGGGTCTGGCGAGTTGCCAGACCCGATAATCTCGGGCTCAGCCACCTTTGAGATCTACCAAGTGCTGAGCTCAAACATATACAAGTCTGATGAGCTGTTAGACCCAGCATCTTAGAGCTCATCCAAGCACTAAGCCTAAACATATACAAATTTGGCGAGATGTCAGGCCAAACATCCTTAGGCTCAGCCAAGTGTTGAGACAAAACATATACAGGTCTGGTAAGCTGCCAAACCTATCATCCTTGAGCTCAGCCAAACGCTGAGGCTATATACATGTAGCTCTGGTAATCTTGTTAGGCTCCATTTTGGACAACAAGATTATGATGAGTTAGAGATATTTTCCATCTAGAAAGTCAGATATTTTCCTCTTTGACACATAAGAGATTTTTAATTCTATCAAGAAAATATGACTTTTTATTCCTCTCCATCAATAGAAAAGAATCATAGGCTATAAAGACGTATTGAATCCTTATAAGGAGGGGGGGGTTCACAATCTCATCATTTTGAATATTTTTAGTATATATATTTTCAAAGTCTATTTTTCAAAAAGATTATTGCAGTTTTTCTTTGAAAATGATATTTACTTAAGTATTGGAGAGTCTTTAAATTTACCAAAGGAAATATTTTACAGATATCAACCACCGACCACCTTGGCTTACCAAATATCAAGCACCAGGCATAGGCACCAGCCACCTTAGTTAGAGAGAATAAATCAAATTACTAGAATAAAAAAATTAACCGATTATCCAAGATATAAACATTGTTTTAAAATTACTTGAATTTTTTAGAACATCACGAGAATCCTTATTTTCGAATGATTAGCTATAGGAATGACAATTATAAAAAATAAGGTTTACCAACTTACTTTCACCAGGCACATAACTGTTCCATTATCTAGTTTTGTATAATAATTCATTGGTATTAATAACCATGTTTTCGGCTTTCTGCTAGCTAGGCTGGATCAGATAAGATTTTTATTTTTTTTAATCTTTTTGTTAAAGGCTTCAGATGAGTACTTGAGATAAAAAAAAAAAAAAGGTGTTGTTGATGTTAATTACTGCAATCCATCTACGGCCACCGACGACAAGAAGTAGAACAGAAGTATTGAAATATGTATTGTAATTACAGCCATACAATAGACAACAGTGGATAATGTAATCCAAAAATCAGCTCATAAGTTTTGATGTGTAATTGTCTCACAAGTTGCTGTGTTAAGGTTCCTTTGAGCTCTTGAACCCTTCCTCAATGGTGCCCTTTGGTCCCTGGAGTTTATCTTTTGAATGAACACATTAATTAGGAATCTTACAGGAGACAGGTGTGGGACTTCACAAATAAGTGTATGTGATGTCAACTTTTGTAGGACCGGTCTACAAATAAATAGGTTTCATTCCATGTACAAAGCACAACACTGAAGCATTTCGGCAGAGTAAAAGGATTGATCAATTAATCTGCAATATCTTCACTGCTAAAGCAGTGTACAATGTATGGTTGATTATTAAGCTACCATAAGATGTTCCTCGTTCCTTCTTTATGAAAATTATCGAAGATTGATATCAATATTGCTTTGTTCAAAACAAGATGCATTCATCTCACACAGATCTTCTGCTCGGCGAATTCGTCAAATTGCTGCTAACTTTAGGCCCGCAGAAAGAAGTCAATGTCTTGTCAACAGATTACTAGTCTTTGAACCTTTAGTTACTGAGTTCAAGGCACCATGTGGTGGAGGCTTGAACAATTTTCATAATTTAAACAAGTGTAAATCATAACAAAAATTTGGTAAAACAAAGCCATAATTAGCAAGCATAGTGGCCTACTTCAGTGTAGCATTGCTGGGAAATAAGCCAATTAAAATTCATCAAGAGAAAGAAAGATTTTGAAGATAATAATCGAATGGTTATTTGAAATGGAGGGGGGGGGGGGGGGCGCACAAACCATATGCCCTT
>Ga0307513_10001447_pt1 | contig 34121 bp, 28 predicted proteins | sample 15_EM_MG_FD_202174 | JGI IMG/M metagenome (GOLD analysis project Ga0307513, IMG submission 202174) | Populus trichocarpa ectomycorrhiza microbial communities from riparian zone in the Pacific Northwest, United States - 15_EM | ecosystem: Host-associated > Plants > Roots > Unclassified | place... | reverse complement strand
GGGAAACGCAGACGCGCGCCCCTGACCTGGCGCATCTGAGGCACGGCCCAGCCGCCCCATGAAGGAGAACCTCATGCGCAGAGTCGCGCTCGCGATGGCCGCCGTCCTTGTCCTGCTGACCGCGGGGGCGACGGCGGTCGGCTTGGCCGGAGGGGCAACGGCGGCACCGCTGACCAAGGTGCTGGTGTTCTCCAAGACCGCGGGCTTCCGGCATTCGTCCATCCCGCAGGGGATCAGCGCCATCCAGCAACTCGGCGCGGCGAACGGTTTCACCGTGACCGCCACCGAGGACGCCGCGCAGTTCAGCACCGCGAACCTGGCGCAGTACCAGGCGGTCGTCTGGCTCTCGACGACCGGCGATGTCCTGGACGCCAACCAGCAGTCGGCGTTCGAGTCCTACATCAACGGTGGCGGCGGTTACGTCGGCGTGCACGCCGCGGCGGACACCGAGTACGACTGGCCGTGGTACGGCACCCTGGTCGGCGCCTGGTTCAGCTCGCATCCAGCCATCCAGCAGGCCAACGTCCGGATCGAGGACAGCACCAACCCCTCGACGTCGCACCTGCCGGCCACCTGGACGCGCACCGACGAGTGGTACAACTACCGCACCAACCCGCGCGCGAACGTCCACGTGCTGGCGAACCTCGATGAAGCGTCGTACACCGGCGGCACCATGGGCGATCACCCGATCACCTGGTGCGGGCAGCTCGGCGCCGGGCGCTCCTGGTACACGGGCCTGGGCCACACCGAGGAGAGCTACGCGGATCCGAACTTCACCCGGATGCTGCTCGGCGGCATTCGGATCGCCGCCGGTGCGGTGGCGTCCAGCTGCGGCACGGTCATCACCCCGCCGACGACGACGCAGCCGCCGCAAAGCACCGTGATCAGCCTCCGCTCGCGGGCCAACAACCGCTACGTGACGGCGGAAAACGGCGGCACCGCGGCGCTGATCGCCAATCGCACCACGATCGGCACCCAGGAGCAGTTCGAGCGGGTGGACCTCGGCGGCGGAAACATCGCCCTGCGGGCCAAGATCAACGGACGCCTGGTCTGCGCCGAGAACGGCGGAGCCGCAGCGCTGATCGCCAATCGCACAACTGCCGGCGCGTGGGAGACCTTCCAACTGATCAACAACTCCGACGGCACGGTGAGCCTGCGCGCCACCGTCAACAACCGCTACGTGACCGCCGAGAACGCCGGCGCGGCCGCGCTGATCGCCAACCGCACGGCCATCGGCGCGTGGGAGAAGTTCGACCTCCTCTAGGAGTTCAGCTTCTAGGCGTCAGCGAGAACCCACCGGCGATCAGCGCGCCCCGTCGGCGATCAGCGAGCCCATGCCATCGAGAGGAAGACCATGCCGCACATCTCACGGCGCCGGACAGCGCTGTTCACCGCCGGTCTCATCGCCGTCGCCTCGGCGCTCACCGCCGCGGTCGTGCCCGCCGCTCAGGCGGATCCGATTCCCGCCGCCGACTACCAGCAGGTCCAATTGGCCATCGGGTCGGGCGAACTCGGCGAGGCGATGTCGCTGGCCGTGCTGCCCGACCGCACGGTGATCCACACGGCCCGCAACGGCACCGTGCGGGTGACCGACGCCGCCGGGAACACCAAGGTGGCCGGCACGCTGACCACGTATACGCACGACGAGGAAGGGCTGCAGGGCGTCGCGGTCGACCCCAACTTCGCCAGCAACCGCTTCGTCTATCTGTACTATTCGCCGGCGCTGAACACTCCGGCGGGCGACGCACCGGCCACCGGCACGGCCGCGACCTTCGCGCCCTGGAAGGGACACCTCAACCTGTCGCGGTTCACCCTGAACGCCGACAACACGCTCAACCTGGGCAGCGAGAAGGTCGTGCTGACCGTCGACAACGACCGCGGCCAGTGCTGTCACGTCGGCGGCGACATCGACTTCGACGCCGCGGGCAACCTCTACCTGACCACGGGCGACGACACGAACCCGTTCGAGTCCAACGCCTACACGCCGATTGACGAACGCACCGACCGCAACCCGCAGTACGACGCGCAACGCTCGGCCGGCAACACCAACGACCTGCGCGGAAAACTGCTGCGGATCAAGCCGCAGGCGGACGGCACGTACACGATCCCGGCGGGCAACCTCTTCGCCCCCGGCACCGCGAACACCCGGCCGGAGATCTACGCGATGGGCTTCCGCAACCCGTTCCGGATGAGCGTCGACAAGCCCACCGGCATCGTCTACCTCGGTGATTACGGCCCCGACGCCGGGGTCACCGACCCCAACCGCGGGCCCCAGGGCCAGGTGGAGTTCGACCGGATCACCGCGCCGGGCAACTTCGGCTGGCCGTACTGCACCGGCACGAACACCACCAGCGAGACGTACAACGAATTCACCTTCCCGTCCGGCCCGTCCGCCGCGAAGTACAACTGCGCGGGCGGCCCGACGAACAACTCCTTCCGCAACACCGGCCTGACCACCCTGCCCGCGGCCAAGCCGAGCTGGATCCGGTACGCCGGTGATGCCGGATCGCCGCCGGAGTTCGGCAGCGGCTCAGAATCGCCGATGGGTGGCCCGGTCTACCGCTACAACGCGGGCCTCAACTCGGCGGTCAAGTTCCCGGCCTCGCTCGACGGCCGGTACTTCGCCGGTGAGTACGGCCGCCGCTGGATCAAGGCGATCGCCGTCAACGGGGACGGCACCCCCGGCGAGATCTCGGCGTTCCCCTGGACCGGCACCCAGGTGATGGACATGGCCTTTGGCCCGGACGGCGCGCTGTACGTACTCGACTACGGCACCGGGGCGAACAATCAGGCGCTCTACCGGATCGAGTACGTCGTCGGCGGTCGCAGCCCGATCGCCGTCGCGGCGGCCAACAAGACGTCCGGCCCGAGCCCGTTGACCGTGACGTTCTCCTCGGCCGGCAGTTCGGATCCGGAAGGTGGCGCGCTCAGCTACCTGTGGACCTTCGGCGATGGGACGACGTCCACCGCCGCCAACCCGACCAAGACCTACACCACGAACGGCACGTACACCCCGACCCTGCGGGTCACCGACCCGACCGGCCTGACCGGTACCGCCAGCCTGGTCGTCACGGTCGGCAATACGGTGCCGACGGTGACGCTCACGACCCCGATGAACGGCCGGCTGTTCTCCTTCGGCGATGCCATCCCGTTCCAGGTCAGCGTGTCCGACCCGGAGGACGGCGCGATCGACTGCACGAAGGTGAGCGTGACCTACTCGCTGGGTCATGACAGCCACGCGCACCAGATCACCTCCCAGCCCGGATGCACGGGAACGATCAACGTTCCGGTGGACGGCGAGCACGACGCTGCCGCGAACATCTTCGGGGTGTTCGACGCCGCCTACACCGACAAGGGTGGGCTCACCGGCCACAGCCTCTCGACGCTGCAGCCCAGGCACCGCCAGGGCGAGCACTTCGGCGCCGCCTCGGGGGTGCAGATCGCCGACCACGCCTCGGCCGAGGGCGGCCGTACCGCCGGGTTCATCGAGAACGGCGACTGGATCTCGTACCAGCCCTACTCCCTCGGCGGGGCCACCCAGTTCACTGCCCGGGTCTCCTCGGCGGGCGCCGGCGGCGCGATCCAGGTCCGCACCGGCTCGGCCACCGGCCCCCTGCTCGGCACCGTCACCGTGCCGGTCACCGGCAGCTGGGAGACCTTCACCAACGTCAGCACGGCCCTGTCCGGGGTGACGGCGGCCACCACCACGCTCTATCTGGTGTTCACCGGTGGGGCCGGGAACCTGTTCGACGTCGACTCCTTCACCTTCACCACGGGGACGACCACCCCGACGCCGACGGTGATCAGCCTGCGAGCCCGAGCCAACAATCAGTACGTCACCGCGGAGAACGGCGGCAGCGCACCGCTGATCGCCAACCGTGCGGCGATCGGGCCCTGGGAGCAGTTCGACCGGATCGACCTGGGCAACGGGAACATCGCCCTGCGCTCGCGGGCCAACGGTCTGATCGTGACCGCCGACCCGGCCGGCACCGCACCGCTGATCGCCAGTAAGACCACGGCCGGTGCCGCGGAGACGTTCCAGCTCATCCGCAACGCCAACGGCTCGGTGAGCCTGCTCGCCGCCGCCAACGGCCGCTATGTGTGCGCCGAGAACGCTGGCGCAGCGGCACTGGTCGCCAATCGCGCTGCCATCGGAGCCTGGGAGAGCTTCGATCTGATCGGCGGGTGAGCCATCCCACCGACAATGACGGACGCCGTGACCACCGGTACCCCGGCGGTCACGGCGTTGTCGCCGGTCCGGGCGCGATCGTGCCCGTAAGCTCCTGGAGTGGCGGTGACCGACGAGGCGATCCTCAGGATCAAGGCGATGCTCATGTCCGGAGAGCTGAAGCCGGGCGACCGCCTGCCACCGGAGAAGGAACTCGGCGACAAGCTCGGGCTCTCCCGCAGTTCGCTGCGCGAGGCGGTCAAGGCGCTGGAGCTGATCCGGGTGCTCGACGTGCGGCGCGGGGACGGCACGTACGTCACCAGTCTCGAGCCACGGCTTCTGCTCGAGGCGATGTCCTTCGTGGTCGACCTGCACCAGGACGCGTCGGTGCTCGAAATCCTCGAGGTGCGGCGGATTCTCGAACCGGCGGCGGCCGCGGCGGCGGTGTCTCGGGCTACTGCGGACGATGTCCGCGTGCTCGAGGAGATGCTCGCCACGGTGCAGGAGACCACGTCGGTCGAGGACCTGGTCGCCCACGACGTGACCTTCCACGGCTACATCAGCCAGCTGTCCGGCAACACCTACCTGAGCAGCCTCCTGGACACGCTCTCCAGCAGCACGCTGCGGGCCCGGATCTGGCGCGGCCTGACCGAGAAGAACGCGGTCGCGCAGACCCTCGCCGAACATCGGGGGATCGTCAACGCGATCGCCGCCGGCGATCCCGAGCTGACCCGCAGCCTGCTCACCGTGCACATCAACGGCGTCCAGCGCTGGCTGCAAGAGACCGACCGCGCCCTGCAGCGCGAGGCCTGAGCCCGCCCAGCCGCCACCTGTCCATGCTGTACCTGCTGGCGAGCCAGGATGTCAGACATCGGATGATTGCAAGCCGTCGTCGGCTCAGATAGTTCTGAGAACTGGCCATATGCGGGGAAAATACCTTTATTTTCATCCTGAGGGATGTGTCGGACGGAAAACCTGGCTACGATTGAGCTGATGTTTCGCGCAGGTTTCAGGCGCGCGGTCAGCGTTTCCGGAGTGCTGGTGGACCGTCGGACGACGGCCCGAGGAGGTCGCTATGTCGGCTCGAACCTTGCTGCGACGACGGATCGGCACGGTCGCGGCCTCCACCCTTGCCCTGTCCCTCACCCTGGCCGGCCTCGTGGCCGGCGGCCTGCCGAGCGCATCGGCGGCCACCGCCAGTACCGCCTGGCAGAACGGCCGTTTCCAGGTCGACACCGCGGGGGTGGTGAGCCGTTCGGACATCATCCTGGGCGTGCCGAACCCGGCGCCTGCCCAGTCGCTGGGCTTGGGCAACGGCGCGCTCGGCGTCGCGGCCTGGGCCGCCGGTGGCTTCACCGCCCAGCTCAATCGCACCGACACGATGCCGGATCGAAAGTCGCCGGGACAGTTGCAGATTCCCGGTTTGAGCGCGATGACGTCGGCCGCCGACTTCACCGGCCGGCTGGACCTCTACAACGGGGTGCTGACCGAGTCCGGCGGTGGGCTGACGATGAAGGCCTGGGTGCCGGCCGGCAAGGACGAGCTGATCGTCGACGTGACCGGCGCGAATCCGGCCGTCACCCAAACCGCGAACGTGCACCTGTGGTCCGGCCGCAACCCGGCGGCGGCCGCGTCCGGCGGGATCGGCACGCTGGCCGAGACCTGGGTGGACAACAATCAGCAGCAGCCCTCGGGCCGCACCTTCGGCTCGCTGGCCGCGATCACGGCCGGCGGCCAGAGCGTCACCGCCTCCGTCGTGAACTCGACGACCGTGCAGGTCAGCTTCCGACCCAACGCGAACGGCTCCTTCCGGATCGTCGTCGGCGCGCCGAGCTGGACCGGCGGCAACCCGGCGACCACCGCGTCGAATCTGATCGGTGCCGACGCGACGACCGCCTCGGCCACCCTGCTGGCCGGTCATTCGGCGTGGTGGAACACCTTCTGGGCGAACACCGGGCTGATCCGGATGAGCTCGGCGGACGGTTCGGCCGACTATATGGAGGCGCTGCGGACGATCTACCTCTACACCGCCGCCGCCTCGATGCGTGGTGCTTACCCGGGTAGTCAGGCCGGCGTCGCGAACCTGTTCAGCTTCGGCCAGGACCACCAGAACTGGACGCCGTCCTCGTTCTGGCTGTGGAACCTGCGCTCCCAGCTGGCCGCCAACATGAGCTCCGGCAACACCGCGCTCAACACCACCATCTTCGACCTGTACCTGAACAACATCGCGGCGATCCAGACCTGGACCCGGGCCCAAATGGGTGGCCGGGCGGGGATCTGCGTGCCCGAGGTGATGCGGTTCAACGGCAACGGCGGCGATCCCGGTCCGGGGGCGAACGCCGCCTGCAGCCAGCCGGGCAGCCCGAACTGGAATGCGCTGAACGTCACCAGCGGCGCGGAGATCTCGATGTTCGTCTGGCAGCAGTACCAGCTGACCGGTGACGTCGCCTTCCTGCGCCGATACTACCCGCTGCTGCAACAGTCGGCGATCTTCCTGCTGGCCTATCACACCAGAGGGACGGACGGCCTGCTGCACTCCACGGCGAATGCGCACGAGACCCAGTGGGCGGTCAAGGACCCGACGACGAACCTGGTCGCGATGCTGGCGCTGTTCCCGGCGACGATCGCGGCCGCACAGCTACTCGGCACAGACACCGCCCTGGTCTCCCAGCTGCAGACCGCGATCGGGCAGATCCCGCCGTACGCCCGCACCGACCAGGCGACCCAGAAGCAATTGCTGACCCCGGCCTCCGATGCCTCCGGCACCAACGTGATTGCGGCGTCCTACGAGCCCGCGGCGACCATCCGGAACTCCGAAAACATTGGCCTGGAGCCGGTCTGGCCATGGAACGTGATCAGTGACACCTCCAGCATGCTGGCCCTGGCCCGGCGCACCTACGCGCACCGGCCGGTCACCGGCGGCAACGACTGGAGCCTGGACGCCGTCCAGGCCGCCCGGCTGGGGCTGCCGGCCGACGTCCGCTCGCGCCTGATCGGCATCACTCAGGCTCACCAGGTCTACATCTCCGGGATGGCCGACCTCGGCAACACCGTCGGTCAGCAGTCCTACGTCGAGCAGGCCGCCACCGTGGCCACCGCGGTGAACGAGGCCCTGGTGCAGGACTACGACGGATTGCTCCGGATCGCCCCGGCCTGGCCGGCGGACTGGGACGTCAGCGGCACGGTCTCGATTCACCGTGGCGGCCGGGTCGACGTCCAGGTGTTCAACGGAACCCCCGCGACCGTCGCCGTCCACGCCGGTGCGACCGAGACCCTGCGGATTCGCAATCCCTGGGCCGGTCAGCAGGTCGAGGTGGTGAACGGGACCAGCGGCGCCCTGGTGCTGGCCGGCACCACCGCCGGCACTCTCGACGTCCCGGTCACCGCCGGCCAGGCCTACCTGGTGCAGCGGACCTCGGCCCGGACCACGTCGCTGCCGTTCGCCCAGGTCACCGGGACCCGGGCGACGACCGCGAAGCACCTCGGCAACGTGAAGATCGGGCTGGACGGCACCGGCGGCACCCCCGGCACGGTGATCAGCCTGCGCTCGCGCGCCAACGGTCAGTACGTCACCGCCGACAACGCCGGGGCGTCACCGCTGATCGCGAACCGGACGGCGATCGGGCCCTGGGAGTCGTTCGACCGGATCAACAACGCCGACGGCAGCATCAGCCTGCGCGCGCACGCCAACGGCAAACTGGTGGCCGCGGACAACGCCGGCGCCGCGCCGCTGCTCGCCAAGAACACCGCGATCGGATCGTGGGAATCCTTCGATCTGGTGAACAACGCCGACGGCAGCGTCAGCCTGCGGGCGCGGGTGAACGGAATGTTCGTCTGCGCCGAGAACGCCGGGGCAGCAGCCCTGATCGCCAATCGCGCCGCGATCGGGCTCTGGGAGTCGTTTGACCTGGTCATAGACTGAGCCCCGGTCGGGCCAGGCACGGCCTCCGCGAACGGTTCCCCTGTAGGAGGGCGCTCAGTGAGGTTCGGCGACTTCGAAGCCCTCAGCTTCGACTGCTACGGGACTCTTATCGACTGGGAAGCCGGGATTGCCGCCGTGCTGCGCACGTGGGCCGAGGCGCACAGCCTGCAGTTGACCGACGAGCAGTTGCTGACGGCGTACTCCACACACGAGGCGCAGGCCGAGGCCGAACACCCGACAGAGCTCTATCCGCAGATCCTGGCCCGGGCGATGCGGGGCCTGGGCGCCGAACTCGGCGTGCCGGTCAGCGGCGACGAGGCCGAGTCGCTGGCGGTTTCGGTACCCGACTGGCCGGCCTTCCCCGACTCGGCGCAGGCGCTGACCCGGCTGTCGCAGCGCTACCGGCTCATCATCCTGTCCAACGTGGACCGGGCCTCCTTCGCCGGCTCGAGCAAGCGCCTGGGCGTCGCGTTCACCAGTGTGCTGACGGCTCAGGACATCGGCTCCTACAAGCCGTCCCCGCGCAATTTCGAGGCGCTGGCCCGCGAGGTCGAACGGCTCGGGGTGGCCGAGGGCAGGCTGCTGCACGTGGCGCAGAGCCTTTTTCACGACCACGTGCCGGCCAAGGCGGCGGGACTGCCCACGGTGTGGATCAACCGCCGTCACAACAACCCGGGACGGGGTGCGACACCGGAATCGCCGGTCGAGGTCACCCCGGACTGGACCTTCACGTCCATGGCCGAGTTCGCCGACGCGGTGCTATCCCGTCCGGCCAGGTAGGCCGCGCCGAGCAGCGGAGCCTCGGCCAGGTGACGCGCGGGTTCGACGGCGACGGGGGCGGTTCCGGCGCGCAGCGGTCCGGCCACGAGATCCCACGCCGCCGCGATGGATCCGCCCACCACCAGAACCGTCGCTCCGGACGCCTCGAGGCAGGGACCGAGTACGGTGCCCAAGGCGCCGAAAGCCTGCGCGAAAACGTCGGCCGCGGCACGGTCGCCCTGCCTCGCGCGCTGCGCGATCTCCCGGACGTCGGGCACCGGCGATTCGCCCGTGGCGCCCGCATAGGCGCGCCGGATGGCGCGCCCGGACACCGTTTCCTCCAGTGGCAGGCCCGCGTAGCGCAGCAGGTCGACCCGTCCCTCGGGTGGAATCCCCGGCCCGGCCCGCAGGATCTGGCCGTCCTGCAGGAAGCTGGAGCCGACACCCGTGCCGAGGGTGATCCCGGCGGCGCACCCGTGCCCGCGGGCCGCGCCAGTCCACCATTCGCCGAGCAGGAACGCGTCCGCGTCGTGGTGGAAGCTGATGCCGACGGCACCGGGCAGCAGCGGCGCCAGGGCGGCGCCCAGGTCGAAGTCGCGCAACGCCTCGAACTTGCCCACGCCCTCGTATCGCCCGATGCCGCGCTCGTGATCGAACGGCCCGGGCAACGCGATGGCCCATCGGCCTCCGGGGTGCGCCGGAAGGCGGCGGGCGCACCGGGCGAGAACCGCCACGATCTCGTCGGCGCTGCCGTCGCCGTCCAGCGGCTCCCGAAACGACTGGCCGGGCACGATGTCGCGGCTCTGCAGGTCCACGTTCGCGGCGGTCACGTGCGAGCCACCGATGTCCATGACCGACACGACGGCGTTCACACGACCAGGGCCTTGACGTAGCGCACCGGGTCCGTCCCCAACGCACGCACCCGGTAGGCGCCGACCGCGGCGGGCACGGTCAGGGTTTCCGCGTAGGCCAGGAGGTAGCTGTGCCCGCCCGCGGTCTCCACCAGGATGCCGTCGCCCTGAACAACATTGAGGACGTGGAACCGGTGGTCGGTGGCGTCGTCCACGGCGGCGCCCGCCGCCAGCTCGACCCGCCGGACCTCGAAGAACATCTCCGGAAGCCGGCCGATGACGTCCTCGCGCCAGTCCTCGCCCGAGCGTTCGGTGTGCGGCTGCTGGACCAGGTCCCGCACCACGGCGTCGCCCGACCGATTGGCGTCGAGGTTCTCGAAGGCGTGCTCGACGTGGACCGGCCGCGGCCGGCCGTCGCTGCCCGGGCGCAGCCAGTCGTAGAAACGGAGGCTGTAAAGGTAGGGGGTGGCGCTGATTTCGAGCACCACGTTGCCATCGCCGCTGCCGTGCGGGGTGCCGGCCGGGATGAGGAAGAGCTGGTGCGGCTCGGCCGGGAAGGTCTGGACGTACCGTTCGACGTCGAACGGCACCGCGTCGTGGACGGCGCGGTTCGCCTCACTCCGGAACGCCTCGAGGTCGGCGTCCTGACGCAGGCCCAAGTACACCCGGCGGTCGGGTCCGCCGACCATCATGTAGTAGGTCTCATGCTGGGTGTAGGGCCAACCGAAGACCCGCCGCATGTAGTCGTGCTGCGGGTGGCAGTGCACGGACAGGTTTCCGCCGCCCACGGTGTCCAGATAGTCGAACCGGATCGGGAACGAGGTCCCGAACGTCCCGTGCACGTGGCTGCCGAGGACCTCCTCGGGGTGCAGGGCCACCAGCGCTTGGAGCGGAACCTCCACGCGGGGGCCCTCCGGGTCGCCGATCAGGATGCCACTCTCCGGCGCGATGAGCTCGTAGCCCAGAGCGGTGTTGGGTGCCTCCGGGTTGACGCCCAGCTCGCGCTGGGCCCAGTGCCCGCCCCACGAGGTGGTGTTGAAGGTGGGCCGGGTCCGGAACGGCTGGGAGGCCAGCTCGGCCAGGACCGCGCGAAGCGCCTGCCCGTCCAGCCAGGCCGGAGCCCACGGGTCCTGGCTGTCCAGCCACAGGTCGACGTCGGCGATCACGGCGTCGCGGTGCCGGTCCAGCACCGGCCAGTCGAGATAGAACAGGCGGCGCGTCGTCCCGGGTCCGGTGCCCGCCGGCTGCCCGAGATTGCGGCCGCTTCCCGCGGTGATCTGCGCCTCGGCGTACCGTTTGGGCAGGTCCACGTACCAGAGCTGGTCGTGCGCGACCAGCGCGGCCCCGGCCCCGAACACGACGGTCACCGTGCCGGGCGCGGCCTCGGCCGTGGGGATCTGGGCGAAGAAGTCGGCCAGGCTCGCCCGTGACAGCGGGGCGAAGTCCGGGTCGTCCGGCAAGATCGCCGACGCGGTGAGCTCGACGATGTCCGGCCAGGCGGCGAAGTGCTCGCGCAGGTCGACCTGCTTGGCCGGCAGTTCCCGGCCGGCCAGCGCCTGGCCGATCTCGGCGGCGACGACGTCCCAGTCGACGGCCGCCGGCCCGTCGACCGCGAGCACCAGCCCGGGCCGGAGGCCGGCAACCGCCGAGCTGTAGCCGGCGCCGACCACTCCCGTGATGGCATGACAGGGTTCGGATTCATAGCCGCGAACTGGCGACAACTGAGGGCCTCTCTTGATCAGTCGGTCATGGCGGTCAGCCTTGGCCAGTCGGTGACCGGCCGGGTCAGCCGATGATCTGATCAGCCGATGGCCAGGTCGTCAATGTAGCCGCGGTAGCCCCCGGTGGAGTTCGGGCGGTCGTAGCCGACCTGGATCCGGCTGATCCGCTTGCCCGCGCTGGTGGCGGCCAGATCGACCGTGACGTGGTTCCAGGTGTCGAGGGTCAGGTGTCCGCACTGGTTGGCCGGATTCAGAGCGCTGCCGTCGGTGAATATCAGGTCGACCGCCACGCACGTGCTGTTGTCCGAGCCGGTGGGCACCCAGGGCGTGGTGCCGTCGCTCTGAGGATAGATCCAGTAGCTCAGGGTCTTTCCAGCGGTGATCTGCAGCGGGCTGCCGCTGAGGTCGTAGACCATCAGGTGGGCGTACACGCTGCTGCTGTCCTGTGCGTAGCCGGAGTACATCAGCGCACCGGTTCCGGTGCGCGCCGTTTCCCCGGTGCGGATCCCCGCCTGCGGGCCGGTCTCACCGCAGCAGATCCCGGTGACGCCGGCCGCGCCGCCGCCGGTGGTGTCGACGGTGTCGGTCCAGGACAGGGGCGGGTCCGTCGGCTCGAAGCCGGTACCGAAGGAGCTGCTGGTGCCGACCTGCAACGGCCGGCTCAGCTCGCGACGGATCGTCGACAGGGACGTCCCGGCCGGCGCCAGCTCGAGGGTGTCGTTCCTTGCGGTGGAAAGGGTGATCCTGGTGCCGGACACGGTGCCGGTGCGATGGCCGTTGCGGTACACCTCAACGCCTCCAGGCCAGGGGTTGGTGAAGCTGAAGTTGCCGCCGCTCTGGCTCACCGCCCGGAGGTACTGCACCGCATTGGCGGCCTTGCTGCTGGAGATCAGGAAGTTCCCGTAGGCGAGCAGGTCGCCGAACTTGCCGTTGGTGTTCGCCGGCCAGGTCGGAAAGACCTTGATGTCGTTCTGATACGACTGCAACAGCATCTCGTCGAGACCGGAGGTGGTGACGTTGACGTTCTCCAGGCCGCCGCCGTAGTGATGGACGGCCATGTTGTTGTAGCTGTAGTTGGTGGCCTCGGCGTGCAGGTTGGCCAGGATGGTGCCGGGGTCGTAGCCGACCCGGGCCGCGGCGGCATAGAACGTGGCCGGCGCGTTGTCGCCGTGCCAGGCCTTGGTCAGCGCGCCGATCGTGTTGCGCGCGGCCTGCAGCAGGGCGGGGTCGCTGTCCAGGCCGATCATGCTGCCGGGGTAGATCGCCTGGGCGTCAATGTCGTTGCCGTCATTGATGAAGTCGACGCCGACCTCGGTCTCGCGCAGGATGGTCTGGCCGTTCAGCGACATCGTCGACAGGCCGCTGAGGTGCGAGACGATGTTCTGCCAGGTGGCGCGGGTGTCCGGATCCTGCTTCAGCGCGGTGCTCATGTCGATGAGACCGTGCAGGAGCAGGTTGACCAGTCCGATGGACAGGCCGCTGTTGGTCTGCGGGTAGGGCAGGCCTTCGTGTGGGGAGTCGTTGGTGATGACGTACCGGTTGTTGGCGGCATCCCAGACCAGGTAGTTCTGCCAGAACAGGGCTACCTGCTTGAGCCACGGGTAGACGGTTTTCGCGTACCCGAGGTCGCGGGTGTGCTCGAAGCGCATCACCATGTCACTGGCGAGGTTGACCGCGTCGGACTTCTGGTTGTACATGTTCGTGTCCGCGCTGGTGCCTTTCGGTGACAGGCCCACCGGGTAGAGCACACCGGTGAAGCCGTTCTGCGCCGCCAGCGCCTGACCCGCGGACTGCCAGTCGAGCACCGGCCGGTCGTAGGCGGCCATCTGCGGGATGTGGTTGGTGGACAGAGCCGCGTAGAACGGGGCCTCGTAGTTGTAGTTGGTGTGAAAATCGCCGTTCCAGAGCATGTCTCCGGTGATCCAGTTGCCCCACAGGCCCGGCGCGGTCTTGCCCGGTCGGGAGGCACAGGCCAGCAGGTAGAGCGACCCGTACCAGCTCTTCTCCACGGCCTTGTCCGGGATCTCGACATAGGACCGCCCCCAGTAGCTCTGCCACCAGGACCGGTGTGCGGCGTTCTGGCGGTCCACGTCCCGCTGACGCACTGTGTCGACCAGCGAGTCGGCGCTCCTGCGCCAGGAGGGGGTGTCGAGGCTGGAGACGATGCCGGCAACCAGCGTGGACGTGGTACCCGGTCGCATGGTCAGGGTGATCGTGTTGCCGGAGATCGACGGGGTGGCTCCGATCGTACGTGCCGCCATCCGAGCCTGCGGGTCGCTGCCGGTACCGGTGTCCGCGACCACGTCGGCGTTGAGGGTACGGCCCGTTGTGGACACGCTCGGTGTGCCGCCCGAGCCGTTCTGCAGGGTGATGCCGATGCGCTGCGCGCTGCCACCGGCAAGCCTGAAGGAGGTGACGAACCGGCCGGAGTTCGCGTCCACCCAGCTGGTTGTGCTCAGCGTCTGACCGCCCAGGGTGTAGGTGCCGCGCACCTCGGCGTGCGCGATGTCCTGCACCACCCGGTACGACGACCCGGACAACCCGGCGGCGTTGATCACGATCCGGCCGAGCGGCTTGATCGCGTGGCTGGAGCCGGAGAAGAAGTCGTTCTTCCCGATGTACATGGTCTGATTCGCGATTGACCCGCCGACCGCGACACCGAGGTCGCCGTTGCCCATCAGTGGCGCGTCCACCGTCCCGCCGCCGGTCAGCGTCGTGGGTGGGCTGGTCCAGACGCCGGTGTAATGCTGGGCGATGCGCCAGCCCTGGTCGGTCGTGACCGCGTTCGCCAGGGCGGGACCGGGCGGTGCCGCGATCACCACGGTGCAGGCGAGTGCCGTGGCGGTGGCGAAGCCGAGGGCCTGTCTGGATCGCATTGCGAGCGTCATGAACGGGACCTCTCATCAGAAGCAGCGGGGAACCGCGGGCGATGTGCATCCCGGACGAAAGGGCCGAGATAACGTTATCGCCAGAGAGTCCGCTCAATGCGGTCGTCTGTCAAGAGTTCGTTATTGCGCGGCGACGGACAGGGTCTCCCGGGGCGGCAACTCGCCCGAGCCCCGCACCTTCAACGACACGGGGATGACCGCGGTCTGCACCGGCCGAGAGGGGTCGGCGATGCGTGCCGACAGCAGCTCGACAGCGGTGCGGCCGATGGTGGCAGTGTCCTGGGCGACCACGGTCATCGCGGGCCGCACCAGGTCGGCGAGCGGGACCTCGTCGAACCCGACGATCGCCAGCCGTGAGGCGGCCGGCAGCCCCAGCCGCCGCAGGACCGCGATGGTGGTGTCGAGGTTTCCGGTCACCAGCGCCGTCGCCGGATCCGGGCCCCGTAGCGCCGTATCCAGGGCCGCGGCGACCCGCTCGACGGTGATCTCGCCGGGGTGCACCAGGTCCTCGACCGGCTGCCCGTGGGCCACGAGGGCAGCGCGGAAGGCTGCGGCGCGCTCCCGGCCGGAGAAAACCCGCTCGCTGTCGCCGATGTAGGCGATGCGGCGGTGCCCACGCTGGTGCAGATGGTGGAACGCCATGCCGATGCCGGAGGCGTTGTCGGACATGACGCAGTCCACGGAGATCCCGCTCATCGGCCGGTCCATGGCCACCATCGGCATGCCCGCCTCCAGCTCCGGCTCGAGATAGCCGTGACTGTTGCCGAACGGCTCGACGATGATGCCGTCGAGGCGCTGTCGGCACATCGAGACCAGGATGTCGCGCTCCGTGGACTCGTTGAAGTCGGTGGAGGCGGCCAGCAGCCTGAGCCCCGTGGCGCGGGCGGTCTGCTCGATGGCGGCCAGGGCGGGGTGGACCTCGGCGATGCGGCGGACCGCCGCGCCGATCGTGCCGGCGACACCGGTGCGCAGCTGACGGGCCCGCTCGTCCGGGCGGAAGTTCAGCGCCGTGATCGCCGCCCGGACCCTCGCGGCGTAGGCCGGTCCCACCGTCGGGTCATCGTTGACCACCCGGGACACCGTGCGCAGTGCGACTCCGGCCTCGCGGGCGACGTCGACCATGGTGGGCCGTTTGGTCCAGCCACCGTTCCCGCCCTGCGCTTGCCCCATCCACTCTCCGCCTCATCGTGCTACGCGTTATTTCGGATCGGCTTATTTCAGATCGGCTTGCTTCAGATCGGCTGACACGTCTTTGCAGCGCGAGCTTACCGCTTGCTTCAGATAACGTTATACCGAAGATGGCAGGGACGGCGTGGGCAGATTTAGATACAGTTGGCTGTAGCAAAATTTGGAGGACACGCTGATGGCAGGTGAGACGCGCCGCCCCTACAACTCCGAGCGCCGGCGCGAGTCCGCGCACCGCAACCGCGCCGCGGTGCTGGCGGCCTGCCGTGAACTGCTCTTCCAGGACGGCTACCACGCCACGACCGTGCGTGCCGTGGCCGAGCGAGCGGGTGTCTCCGCCGAAACGGTGTACAAGACGTTCGGTGGCAAACCGGGCATGGTCAAGGCCCTGTGGGACCTGACGCTGGCCGGAGACGACGAACCGGTGCCGATGGCGGATCGCCCCCAGACGCGAGAGATCCTGCGGACGGGGGAGCCGGGCGCCAAGCTTCGGCGCTACGCCGCCTACGTGCGCGGGATCCATGAACGGATCGCCGAGCTGTTCACCTTGCTGGCCCAGGCCGGGCCGGAGGTCGGGGAGGTCCTGGAGATCGGTGAGCAGGAGCGGCTCATCGCCGTCACCGCGTTCATCACCCACCTCGACGAGGCCGGTGCGCTGGGTCCGAAAGCGGATCCGGCCCACCTGGCGGACGCCCTCTGGGCCCTGACCGGCCCACAATTGTACACCCAGCTCACGGTGGGACGGGGCTGGTCGGCCGACACCTACGAGGAATGGCTGGCCGCCACGCTCACCGCCACGCTCTTGCCCGCTTCGCCGCGGAAGCCGAAGCGCCCCTTGTAGCCGGTTTCGGGCCGGCGCGCCGCCGCGAGTCGAGCGGCCGGCGGCTGCGCCATGTCGATGACATGGAATACATCCTCAACAGATTCAATTCGATACAGCGTACTGTAGTCAAAATCAGGACGCCGCACCGGAGGAATCATGTCCCGTCGTACGCAGCCCGATCGGTCCCAGCAGGTCGCGCCTTCCGTCGAGCGCCTCGGTGACGACATGGTGAACTTCTACCTGGTCGACCACCCCGACGGCCTGCTCCTGGTGGACGCCGGGCTCCCTGGCCACCTGGGGCAATTGCAGGAGCACCTGACCCTTTCCGGCCGGTCACTGCGCGACATCCGAGCGGTTCTGCTCACCCACGGCCACCTCGACCACACCGGGCTGGTCACCGCCCTTCAGCGGGCCGGCGCCGAGATCTGGATTCACGAGTCCGACGCTGCGATCCTCGCCGACGGGCCGCGCAGCGCCATGCGCCACGCGAAGCCGGAACGTTCCATGCTGCCGTATCTGCTGCGCCGGCCCGCAGCGCTGGGCGGCCCGCTGCACATCGCCCGGATGGGGGGCTTCAGCGGCAAGCCGGTACGCGACGTGCACACGTTCCGCGGCGACCAGCGTCTCGATGAGGTTCCCGGTCAACCGCAGGCCATCGCGCTGCCCGGACACACGCAGGGCACCGTCGCCTACCACTTCCCCGCGCTCGGCGTGCTGTTTACCGGCGACGCCCTGGTCACCCGCGAAGACCTGATCGGGCACACCGGCCCGTCCCTCGTCTCTCGTGGTTTCACCCACGACAGCGCCGCGGCGCTCGCCTCCCTCGACAAGCTGGCCGAGCTGCCCATGGCGCTGCTGCTGCCCGGCCACGGCGGCGCGTTCGCCGGCGGCCCGCACGTCGCCGCCACGCAGGCCCGGCACGCCGGACAACACTGAGATCCTTGCGCGGATTCGTCGATGGCCGTCCCAAACTGCTCCGTCGTCGTGCAACCTCAATGTGGCGGCCGTCCGTCGTAGGGGGCATGACAGAAGCGGAGAGCCCATGAAGACGGTGCGTGATGAGCAGTTTCGAAGCTATGTGCTCGACAGACGCGTCGAGTTGGTCCGCACGGCCACTCTGCTGACCGCCGGCGATCGCCATCTGGCCGAGGATCTCGTGCAGTCGACCCTCACCCAGCTCTACCTTGCCTGGCCGGCTTTCCAGCGGGCGCGCAACCCCAACGCCTACGCACGGCGAGCGCTGGTCAACGCTCTGGTGGACGAAAAGCGCCGTCCGTGGCGGCGCGAGCACTCCACACCGGACCTGCCCGAGCCCGTCTCGCCCGAGACCGGCAGCAGCACGGCCGCGGATCAGCTGAACCAGGCGCTGCGGGAACTGCCACCGCGGATGCGTGCGGCCCTGGTGCTGCGCTACTTCCACGACCTCAGCGTGGCCGACACGGCCGAGGCGCTGGGCTGTACGCAGGGCACGGTCAAGAGCCAGACCGCTCGTGCCCTCGACCGGCTGCGGCTGGTCCTCGACTGCACGGCGGATGACCAGGACGCTCCCGCGCCCGGCCTTCGTCCCACTTCGTTCTCGCCGGTCCTGCCGGCGACCAATCTCTGAGGGACTTGTTATGTCTGATCTGCGCACCATGATGTTCCAGGCCGCCGGCCCGATGCCCGCCACCACCGACGTCCAGATTGTCGACCAGGATCTGGCCCGCGCCCGTCGGGCCCTGCGCCACCGCCGGGTCGGGCGGATCGGTGCCAGTTCCGGGCTCGTCGCGGTCGCCGCTGTCGGCGCGTTCGCCATCGCCGTCCCGGGTCTGCTGCCCGGGTCTGCCTCCACTCCCTCGGGTACCGCAGCCGGGACGAGTTCGTCCGCGAGGGCGGGTTCGTCGGGGACGACGGTCGGGGGCACGGCGCTCGTCTCGTACACCGGCAAGCAGCCGACCGGGTACACCCTGGACAAGGTCCCGGCCGGTTGGGAGATCAACCGCTCCGACGCCGGCGCCCTCCTGCTCGCACCGGTGGGCTTTGCCGAGGAGCCGGTGGACGGCATGGTCAGCTTCCAGGGCAAGATCGCGGTGATGCAGGAAGGTGAAGCCAGCTTCCCGTCGGGGATCCCGATGGACAAGGTTCAGGTGGCCGGGCGCCCGGGCGTGATCGCCCACATGAAGGGCGGCGGCGACACCCGGACGTTGTTCGTGAAGCAGCGCTCGGGCGACTACCTCGCCATCCAGGTATGGAGCGGGCTCGGCTGGAGCAACGACCGGATCGTCGAGTTCGCCGCCGGCGTCCACATCACCAAGAGCGCCACGGTCAGCCAGGGCTGAGCACTTTCCGGGCCGAGCGGTTCGCAACGACCACTCGGCCCGGAACAGGCTCTGCGTTCCTAACCGATCGGCTAGTTCGGGTGGTACTTGATCGTGGCGTTGCCGACCGCGTCCGCGTAGGGGTCGAGGACCACCTTCCAGGTGCCGGTCACGTTCGGCGTGAAGTCACACTGCACCGGCTCATCGGTCATGATGCAGTAATCCAGCAGGGTTCCGTTCGGCATGTAGAAGTTGAGCGTGGCCGCTCCGAGGCCCCAGTTGGACGCCGTCACGTTGAAGGTGACCGGCGTCCCGCCGGTGCCGGCGAACGTGTAGTTGGCGTTCTGCCCCTTGATCGAGATAGTCGTGGCGATCGGGATGTTCGGGGTGAGCGGGCCCTTGGCCTGGTCGTGCACCAGGGTGAAGTTGGTGCTCCCGACGGCCGCACCCTGTGGGTCGAGCTGCAGACGCCAGGTTCCGGTCACGTGCGGGATGAAGTCGCAGAAGGTCGGCCCGGTGGTCAGGACGCAGTAGGTGTAGAGCTCTCCATTCGGGGTGTAGACGGACAGGTTGGCCTCGCCGCTGCCCCAATTGGAGGCGGTGACGTTGACGGTCTCGTGGGCGCCGACCGTGCCGGCGAACGTGTAGTCGGCGTTCTGCCCCCGGATCGTGATGGCTGTGGGTACCGCGATTCCGGCCGTGAGCGGAACCGTGGCCACGTCGTTGGCGAACGTGAAGGTGGCGCTGCCGACCGCGGTGTCCGCCGGATCGACCATCACCTTCCAGGTACCGGTCACGTTCGGGGTGAAGTCACAAGCCTCGCCCGCGACCACGGCGCAGTTGAAGAACAGGCCCCCGGTCGGCCGGAAGAAGTACAGGCTCGCACTGCCGGTGCCCCAGCTCGCGGCCGTGACGTCGAAGGTCACGTGCTTGCCACTGACCGCGGCGAAGGTGCCGTTCGCGTTGACCCCCTTGCTGAGAATGCTGGTGGTGACGGCGGCTCCGGAGATCAGTGCGCCGAGGTTCTGATCGTTCGCGTAGGCGAAGGTGGCGCTGCCCACCGCGCCCAACTGCGGATCGAGAACCGCCTTCCAGGTGCCGGTGGAGTTCGGCGTGAGCTCGCAGATCGACGGCGCCGAGGTCAGGTTGCAGTAGGTGAACAGGGTTCCGGCGGGGTTGTAGAACGACAACCGGGTGGCACCGCTCCAGGTGGACGCCGTCACGCCGAATGCGGTGTGGACGGCGCTGGTTCCGGTGAACGTGTAGTTCGCGTTCTGGCCCTTGGTCGTGATGGCCGTGGTGACCGGGGCGCCGGCCGTGAGCGGGACCGTGGCCAGGTCGTTGGCGAACGTGAAGGTGGCGCTGCCGACCGCGGTACTCACCGGGTCGAGCACGACCTTCCAGAGTCCGGTGGAGTTCGGGGTGAACTCGCAGAACGTCGGGGTCGAGGTGAGCAGGCAGTTGTTGATCAGCACGTTGCTGGCGTTGAAGAAGAACAGCCGCGCGGTGCCTGCACCCCAGGTGCTGGCGGTGACGTCGAACGTGACGTGCGCGCCGCTGGTCGCGGCGAAGGTGTAGGCGATGTCCCGGTTGGCGACACCGATCGCGCCGGTGACGGCGGTTCCGCTGGTCAGGGTGCCCCCGCTGACAACGTCTGCCATTGCCGGTGTTGCCGTGATGATCCCTGCCAACAGCACGATCGGCGCGCTGAGAAGAGCATAAATTCGACGCAAGGCGTTGAACCCCCCGGTTCGGTTTCCGTTGCAGCACAAAGACAATCCGGACCATTCGGGATCCGAAGCTACATGGTCGCCAGATCGTAAGACCGGGTCGTGTGGTTGCCCGGGAGGCTGGGGCTGTAGGGGCGAGAGTCGCTAGTCTTGGTTCGATGGTGCCCGCCCGTGGCTGGACGAGATCGGCGACGTTGGAGCGGATGCTGCGCGCACGAGGGTTGTCGGTCTCAGCGTCGATGCCGAGCTGACACCTTGAGCCGCTCCGAGAGCAGGGGAGCGAGCAATCGTACGTATGCCCCCGTGATATGGCTTTCATCGCGATAAACCAGGATGTTGCCGACAACTGCCGGACAGATCTTTGGCGAGCAGAACCACGGCGTCGGGTTGATCAGGGTCGCCCCATCACCGACTGCGGCCTTCGCCATGGCCGTACGTCGTCCTGATTCAGTGGCCTTGTCGGTGGCCTGCGCACATCCTTGCGTCGCCCGCGGATGTGCGGAAAGGCAGTCCGGGACATTACCTTTCGGTGTCGGCGTGTCGTTGAGGTAGACCAGTCGGGTTCCGGCCGCCTTTAACTGACCGGTCGTGATCTTCAGGGCGCGACCCCACCCTTGGTTGTTCTGGTCGAGGTTCCCGCTGATTCCTAGGGCGTCTGCACCGTCGATCTTGGAGTTGATCAGCACCAGGGCAGGGTGAATGGCCTTGATCCGGGCGATCGCCCGGGCTCGCCAGGTCATACAGGCACTGTATCCACCCCGGGCCGGATCGAGATAGATCTTCACATGGGCCGGAGAACAGATGACTTTCGTGAAGACCGCCAGCCGCCAATGCCGTTTCTGCGCGATCTTGTTCAACGCTGGAAACCATTGAGCGGCATGGGAATCGCCGAAGAGAACGACCACGGTCTTGGCGGAGGCATCACCTAGGCGCTCGCAGTGCGAGGGAGTGGTGGTGGCGACGAACGAGAGCAGGCATCCGTCATGGGCGATCACCGGATCGTCCGCCGCCGCATCCTTCAGGGATGGGGTGAGGTTGGCGGGTAGATGGCGTACGGCTGCGGCCTTGGTGATTCGTCGGGCCAGCGCCTTGGTCCGTGCTGAGGTCGTCTTCCCGGTCAGATGGACGCCATCGGCCGAGCCGCTGCCTTGGGCGATTCGCGGTGGCAATAGCGGCAGGACGACGGCGATAGCGATCACCACCGCGGTCATCGCCAGCCCCGTGAGACCGGCTCGAACCGGGCTGGCGCGCAGCCGGAGACTATCCCGCAGCGGCCGCTCGAGCGCGACGTACGACAGGCTGGCGAAGGCATACGCGACCGCGAGAGCGACGAGTTTGCCGATCAGGCCGAGCTCACGGGAAACGATGTAGGGGGCGAACAGCAGGACGGGCCAGTGCCACAGATACCAGGAGTACGACCGAGCACCGATCGAACGGAGGATCGGGGCAGCCAGGAGCGGAAAAGGACGAAGGGTGCCGGAGGCGATAACGGCCACCGCACCGAGCACGGGTACGAGGGCATGGGAACCGGGGAACGGCGTCGTTTCACCGAAGCGGACGGCGGCGTATCCGATTGCCCCCAGGCCGCCCACCAGCAACCCGAGAGCAAGGGGAGTCCTCTGCTGCTGGGACGAATCGAGGTTTGCTCGAAGCAATCGGGGTGCTGCCAGGGCCAGCAACGCCCCGGCCCCCAGTTCCCAGGCCCGGGCCGGAACCCCGAAGTAGGCCCAGACCGGTGACGTGGTTGTGGTGTGGATGGACCAGGCCAAGGATCCGGCGGTGATCGCGGCCACAGCCACGGTGAAACCACTGCGCGAGCGTGCGACAACCATGGTCAGCACCAGCAGCAGGGGGATGACGAGGTAGAACTGCTCTTCCACGGCCAGGGACCAGAAGTGCTGTAGCGGTGAGGGTGCCGTGCTGGCGGTGCGGTAGTCGGTGCCGAGGGCGGCGAGTCTGTTGTTCAGCACGTACCCATTGGCGGCGATCGCGTCCCAGGTCAGTGCCTTCAGCCGGGTGGCAGGCAGCCAGTACCAGCCCGCGATCAGGGTCACGGCCAGGACCAGGGTCGCGGCCGGCAGCAGTCGGATGATCCGGCGGCCGTAGAATCGGGCCACGTCCAGCCGTCCGGTGGAGATTTCCCTGACCAGGTGCGACGTGATCAGGAACCCGGAGATCACGAAGAAGACGTCAACCCCGACATATCCGCCGGGTAGTTTCCCCACCCCCGCGTGGTAGAGCACGACCAGGAGAATCGCAATCGCCCGCAAACCTTCGATATCCGGGCGAAATCCCAAGCTGGGTAACGGCTTCGACCCGGTCTCTGGGTCTCGTCCCAGGCTCGGTGGATCCGGGGCGAGTGCCGCCGAACTCGGCCGGCGCTCGGCCATCTCCCGCGTCGTCATCACTGGGATGTCATCGGGTGTGCGAGCCGCATCCCTGAGCCCGAAATGCCGTGAGCCGCCCAGGTCCCGGCTCTGGCTGAGCCGATGATCTGGGCCACGGTCATTGTCCGGCCGTACAGAGCCCGGTGAGGCGAAGGCTGTCCGGCTGTTCGCTCAAGGGGGGCGATGACCGGCCGACGAGTAACCGTGACAACAGCGGGGGTGGCCGGGAAGCGCGTCGGCACGGCCGGAGCGTGGGAAGCGCCGTCGGTGCGGGACAGCCCTCACAATGCGCCGGCTTCAGATGCGCCACCACGGGTGCGGGAGGGGTCGCGGTTTCGTCCGGATATCGAGGGTTTACGGGCGGTCGCGATCATTGTGGTCGTGCTCTACCACGCGGGGGTGCGGCAGCTGCCGGGCGGGTTTGTCGGGGTCGACGTGTTCTTCGTGATCTCGGGGTTCCTGATCATGTCGCAGTTGGTGCGGGAGGTTGAGGTCTCGGGCCGGTTGCGGGTGGGCCGGTTCTACGCCCGGCGTGTGCTGCGGTTGCTACCGGCGGCAACCCTGGTGCTGGCGGCGACGTTGCTGGCAGCGTGGTGGTGGCTACCGGCGACCCGATTGCGCGATCTGGCCTGGGACGCGGTCGCGGCGAACGGGTACGTGCTGAACTACCGGTTGGCGCACGCGGGAACGGACTATCGCACGGCGTCAGCGGCGCCCTCAGCGCTGCAGCATTTCTGGTCGTTAGGGGTGGAGGAGCAGTTCTATCTGGTGGTGCCTGTGCTGGTCCTGCTGGTCCTGGTCCTGGCGCGAAACCGGGCGGGATTGGTAGTAGCACTGGGCGCGGTGACGGCGGCTTCGTTCGGATGGTCGGTGCGTTCCACTGGCCCATCGCCGGTGTGGGCGTATTTCGGGGCACCAACCCGAGCGTGGGAACTCGGGGCGGGGGCGTTGCTGGCGATGGCCGCTGGGGCCGGTGTGCTCGCCGGCCGGCCGCAGGCGTGGGGTGTGGTGCTGCGGTGGACAGGGATCGCGCTGATCGGGTACGCGGTGCTCAGGTTCGGGGAGGCAACGGTTTTCCCTGGCTGGCTGGCGGGCGTTCCGGTGGCGGGGGCGGTGCTGGTGATTACCGGTGGGTGTGTGAGCGCGGGCGCGCTGCGGGAGGGGCAGGCCAAGGACGATGCGGGTGCGGAGGCACAGGGGGAACTCCTCTGGTCAGGTGGGCTCCTGGGGCATCCTGTGATGCGGGCGATCGGTGCGCGCTCCTACTCGTGGTACTTGTGGCACTGGCCGGTGCTGCTGATCGGACCGTTCGCTCTCTCGCGGGAGATCGGTGCGGTCGGGAAACTGGTTCTGGTCACGGTGGCGTTCGGGCTGGCGGCAGCGACATACGAAATGGTGGAGCGCCCTGTTCGGGAGGCGCGAGAGTTGCGGGAGCGTCCTTGGCAGGCGGGAGCGTTGGGATTGGCGCTGACGGCTGGGGTGATCACGCTGGCCCTGCTGGTGCCGATCCTGCCGTCCCGCACACCGCTCGGGAAGGGCAGCGTTGAGGCGGTGGTCCTTTCCGGGACTGCCTCGGCCCGAGTCAAGGCGCTGGCCCAGAAGATCAAGATCGCGGGGTCGGTGACCAGTTTGCCGGCCAACCTCACCCCGGCGCTGAAGAAGGCGGCTCAGGACGACCCAGTCATCTACCGCAACGGATGCCATCTCGATATTTCCGACCTGAAGACGCCACGGCGGTGCGAGTCCTTCGGGGCGCCCGGAGCCAAGAAGATCATCGTGCTGTTCGGGGACTCCCATGCCGCGCAGTGGTTCCCGGCGCTGAATGCGGTCGCCAAGCAGCGCAACCTGCGGCTGGCTGTATTCACGAAGGGCGCCTGCTCGGCCGCCGACGTCATGATCTACCTGCCGGCGGTGAAGCGGGCCTACCGCGAGTGCGTCACCTGGCGGAAGTCCGCGCTGGCCCGGATCCGGGCACTGCACCCGACCATCGTCGTGGCCTCGTCCAACGCGGACGGCGGTGATCCGCAAGGGCTCAGCGGCAGCCTGGACAGCCAGTGGACTCAGGCTTGGAGCCGGACGGCGGACCGGCTGGCTGCCCGCGGAACCCGGGTGGTCTACCTGAACGACACCCCGTGGCCGAAGACGAACGTGCCAGAATGTCTGGCCCAGCACCCGCGGTCGATCACCACCTGCGCACAGAGCACCAAGCGGGCTGCCGACTCGGATCGCCGCTCGATGATGGCCCGGGCAGTGACCAAGGCCGGAGCCACCGTGGTCGACCCGATGCCGTGGTTCTGCTCGCTCAAGACCTGCCCGGTGATTGTCGGCAACATCCTGGTCTACAAGGACGATAGCCACATCTCCACGATCTACGCACGCCTGCTCGCGCCCATCCTCTCCGAACGTCTCAAGAGTCCCTGAGGGCCTGGGTCAGGGCTGAGCACTTCCCGGGCCGCGTGGTTTGCAACGACCGATCAGCCCTTGCCCGGCGCCTGCAATCGCCAGACCCGTCCGTCCGGATCACGCACCGTCATGTCCCGCGTGCCGTAGTGCGTGTCCTCGAACGGGGTGACCACCTCGATCAGCGGATCTGCCTGGAACGCATCGGCGTCGGGCACTTTGAGCACCAATTCCAGACCGGGTTCGCGGTCTTCCGGAATCTCCGCGATGAATACCGACGGGCCGCCGCGGGCGTGGAACTGGCCCGAGTTGTGATCGGTCTCGAAGTCCAGCTCAAATCCCAATGACTGCATGAACTTTGCGGCCTTGCCCCAGTTGTGGGTTTCCAGGAAGACCGTTTCGACGCCTTCAGTTGTCATGTCATCGCTCCTCTTCGCCAGGTGCTGCCGTTTCGCCTTGGATGTCGTCGAGGTAGCTCCGCAGCGCGTCGGCAACGAGCGTCGACAGCGAAAGCTCCGCCTCGATGGCGCGATGCTTGACCTGCTTGATCAGCTCAATCGGCAGATAGACGTTGAACTGCTTCACCTCACCGGCACCCATGGCAAGAATGCTAGCATCCTAGTCAACTAGTCGCGAGCCAATCACTAGGCAGCCGAGGTCGGGCCGGGCGGAGTCGGGTGAGTGGGCGTCGGTGGAGCGAGGGCGGGGGGACTAGCGGGATCGCGTGGATCGGCCGGCCCACAGCGGAGCGACGACGGCGATGAGCCCGGCAGCAGCTGCGATCTGCAGGATGTGACGGATCCAGTCGAAGCCCTTGGTGTCCTCCACGCCGAAGGCGGAAGCAAGCGCGTTCCCGATGATCCCGCCGAGCACTCCCAGCACGATGGTCAGCCAGAGCGGGACGTCCTGCTTGCCAGGAAGAATGGCCTTGGCGATCAGACCGATGATAAGACCCGCAATAATGGCCCAGATGAATGACATATGCGTCGTCCCTACGGTGAGATCTGATGATCGAACAGGTGAGGTGAGGCTAGCTGCTGTCGCAGATGCGGGCACGTTGACTTGTGGTACTGCTGGATCAAAGGTATGGACATGACGCTTTCCGACAGGGTCCGCCGGGTCTGGCTCATGCTCTTTCCCGGGAAGAAGACCGAGGCACCGGAAGAGTACGGGCGTGCAGGTGTCATCCCGGTACTCGAGATGACGACCTCAATGCCCATCCTGACGCTGCCGGAGGCCGGTGAGCTGGGCAGCGACGCCGCTGCGGCCAGGTTCGACCAGGCCGCGATCGAGGCCCTGCCCGAGGAATCGGCGCTGCTGGTGGTGCAGCGCGGACACACGGCCGGGGCTCGCTACCTGCTCGACGCAGAACGCACCACGGCCGGCCGGCATCCGCACAGCGATATCTTCCTCGACGACGCGACGGTCTCGCGAAAGCACGCGGAGTTCCTTCGCCGAGACGGGCAGTTCGTGGTCCGGGACGCCGGTGCGCTGAACGGCACCTACGTGAATCGTGACCGGATCGACGAAACCGTCCTGCGCGACGGTGACGAGGTCTGGATCGGGAAGTACCGGCTGGTCTTCCATCCCAGCCACGCGGCCCGAGCCTAACCATGCGCCCCGACCCCCGCGGCGACAACGCGCTCGCGGGCGGTGAGGTGGTGCTTGTCCGGCACGGGCAGGGCGAGTGCAACGCCGCCGGAGTGATCGGTGGCCAGTTGGGCTGCCGGGGGCTGAGCGAACGAGGCCGGTGGGAGTCCAGTCGGCTCGCCGAGCGGCTGGCGAAGCTGCACGCGGAACGGGCGTTTGACGTGGTGCTGAGCACCCCCCGGCTTCGGGTGCTGCAGTGTGCGCGGATCATCGGGGCGCGGCTGGATGCGCCGGTCATCGTGGTCGAGGCGTTGACAGGGCAGGAGTTCGGGGCCGCGGACGGTCAGTCGTGGGAGCAGGTCACCACCCGGTTCGGTGGACCGCCCGCGCACGATCCGGACCGACCGATCGCTGAAGGCGGCGAGTCCTGGAACAGCTACGCGGATCGGGTGCTCGCGGCGCTGGTCATGGTGTTGGCCGAGCACGCCGACCGGCGGGTTCTCCTGGTCGCGCACGGTAAGACGTCCGGTCTGGCCGGGGGTTTGTTGTCCGGCGCGTCCGACCCACGAACGGCCTTCTCCGGCTTCGTCGTCGACCACGGCGCCCTGAGTCACTGGCGCCAGCAGCCAGGCCGCTGGGATCTTGTGGTCCACAACGACTCTCGGCATCTCGCCGGTTAGGCGCTGAGCTGGTCTCGGTGATGAACCGCAGCTACTCGGGAGGTCGTCCGCCGTCGGTTGCCGTCACGAGGACGGGCGGCGGTGGGGCAACGACCGTCATGGTGGATCGGCGCTGCGACGTGAGCGCGAGGGCGGTGACCGACCCCGCCACGAGCACGGCGCCGAGGACCTGAGTGCCGGTGAGGTGCTGGGACAGGAAGATGACGCCGACCAGGGCGGCGGTGACCGGGTAGGCGAGCTCGGCCAGCGTCGCCCGTGCTGCCGGAGTGCTGCGCAAACCCCAGTAGTACAACAGCAGGGACAGCAGCCCCGGGCCGATCGCCAGCCCGGCCAGGGCAGGCAGGTCCTCGGCCGGCGGAACGATCGGTGCGTCCCAGAGCAGCGCCAGCACCAGGGACGCGGGCAGGCCGATGGCGAACCGCCAGCCGGTGATCGCCCCAAAGGTGAGGGAGGTTGAGAGCATTCGGCCCAGGACCGTGCCGCTTCCCCACAATGTTGCGGCCGCCAGCGCGAGCAGGGCGCCGCGGATCGACTCCACCCGGACGTCTCCCGGTGAGGCGAAGACCACCAGGTAGGCGCCGATCAGGGCGACGACGACAAACGGGGTGAAGCGCATCCGGGGTCGTTCGCCGAGCAGCAGCCACGCTCCGGCGATGGCGATCAGCGGCTGGGTCTGCTGCAGCAGGGCCGGGGCGATGTAGTCGCCGTAGGTGAAGGCCTGGGTGAACAGCACCGTCGCCAGCGCCGAGGCGCCCGCGCCGATCGCCACCAGGGCGAGCAGCCCGCGGGTATCCAGGCGGGCGACCTGCCGCCAGGTGCGCACGATCAGCGGCAGCAGGATGACGACGGCGATGGCGTGCTCGGCCAGCACGACGGTCGCCGCGGGAATGGACTCGACCAGGTGCGAGCGCAGGTAGGCGTCGCTGCCCCAGAGCGCCGCCGCGAGTGCTATCCAGCCGGTGCCGTCACGTCGCCGGTCCGCTCCGGTCCTGGCTTCTGTGGTCTCCGCCATGACCGGCATCATCGCAGCCGACGCGGTGCCCTTGGTTCGCGGAGGTCGACTCGACATCTGGCGACCGCGCGACGCAACACTTCCTTTTTCGGCATCCACGATCGTGGATAGTGCGGTGACGGCGAAAACCAGTGGAACCGCGCCGCTGTGCGCCATTACCGTGCTGCAGAACCACGTCGTCGAGGCAAGGACGTCCGTTGTACACCCTGTGAGACCTCCCAAGCGCTGAATTGTCGCGCGTCGCGCATCTGCGCCGCGCTCCTTCTTGCTGCGGAATTTCTCACTGAAACCGGTGTACTTCTGTGCCCAAAACCTGGATGGTCGTTCCCACCTGCCTGCCACTCGTTCTCCGTCGTTGCCACGTGTGCGCGTCCGAGCGCTTCCGGGCAAGCGGCAAATTTCGCGTCAACGCAAACCACAAGCTCATCGACGCCTGGCTGCTCGCGCTCTGTACTGCTTGCGGGGAGACGGCAAAGCTCACGGTTCTGGAGCGGATGAATGTCCGCTCCGTACCACCTGCGCTGCTGGACCGGCTGCACGGCAACGACCCTGGCCTGATAGCTGAGCTGCTCCAGGATCCGCTCGTGCTACGCCGCAATCGCATCGCCCTCGACTGGGACAACGCCTGGCGCCTCGACACCGGCGGATCGGACCACCTGGACTGCGAGGTGATCGACGTCTCAGTTCGTTTTACGGCGCGGATCCCGGTCCGCCCGGTGCGACTGATCGCCGAAGGCTGCGGTCTTTCGCGGGCCGAGGTCGAGAGACTGATCACGCAGGGAAAACTCGTGTCGGCAGTCCGGCTGAGCGGCAAGCTCTCCGGCGACTTCACCTTCACACTCAAGCGTTGAGCCCTCGGCGTGGAAGGGGGCATAGGCCAGTGCGCGGTCCTCCGGGAAGGACGGCTGGGCAACGGGTGCGGCTTCGACGGCTATGATGGGCCCACTATGAAGAACTGACGGAATCAGGACCCGCGTCCGCGGCCCGCCTCGACGCACAGAGGCCAGGCCCGGTGGGTCACCGTATTCCGGCTCCTGGAGCTCTTTTTGTCAGCCAACCTTTCCTCTCTGGTTGCCAACGACGTCCTCGTGGCCTACGGCGCCCGAAATGTCCTGCGCGGTGTGGATGTGCGTGCCTCGCCGGGACAGCGCCTGGGCCTGATCGGCGAGAACGGTTCCGGCAAGTCGACCCTGCTGCGCGTGCTCGCCGGCGAGCAGCAACCGGACGGCGGGACCGTGCGCCGTCCGGTGGACCTGGCACACCTGCCGCAGGAGCCGGTTTTCGCGCCGGGTGCCACCGTCGGCTCAGTCCTGGAGCAGGCACTGGCGCCCTTGCACGAGGCCGTGCTCGCGCTCGAGCGCCTCGCAGCCGCGCTGGAGCACGGCGGCAGCCAGCAGGCCTACGCGGATGCGCTGGCGTGGGCCGAGGATCACGACGCCTGGGGTGCCGACCGGCGCGCCGAGGTGGCGGCCGAAAGGCTGGGCGTGGCGGCGCTTGATCGCTCGCGCCCGGTCGAGTCACTGTCCGGCGGGGAACGCAGCCGGGTGGCGATGGCGGCCGTCCTGACCCGCAGGCCGGCCTGCCTCCTGCTCGACGAGCCGACCAACCACCTCGACGACGCGGCCGTCGACCTGGTGGAACGGACCTGCCTGGACCTGCCTGGAGTGGTGGTGACCGCCAGCCACGACCGCGTCTTCCTGGACCGGGTCTGCACCCACCTGCTCGACCTCGACCCCGCCGCGCTCGGGACCGATGGCCGTGGTGGCAACCGCTTCACCGGTGGCTTCAGCCAATACCTCCAGGTCAAGGCGTCGGCCCGGGTCCGGTGGCAGCAGGCGTACGAGGAGCAGCAGGCAGAGCTGAGCAGACTGCGGGCCGCGACTCAGGTGCAGGACCGCGACGTCGCCGCCGGACGTGGACCGCGTGACAACGACAAGTTCATCACCAAGTTCAAAGGTGCTCGGGTCGAGCGCACCGTGGCCCGTCGCGTCCACGATGCCGAGCGAAGGCTGGAAGTCGCCGAACGCGAGGCACTTCCGCGCCCGCCGCTGCCGCTGCGACTTCAGGCGAGGCTGACCGGGTCCGGCGGTGCCATCGACATCAGCGGCCTGCGGGTGGACGAGCGGCTGTCGCTGGACGCGCTGTCGCTGGCGGAGGGTGGCCGGTTGCTCGTCACCGGAGCCAACGGCAGCGGCAAGTCCACGCTGCTGTCCGTTCTGGCCGGCCGACTGCTGCCCAGCGCCGGCAGTGTCCAGGTGACCGGCCGGGTGGGCCTGCTGGAGCAGGACACCCACTTCGCCGACCCGCGAATATCGGCGCGCGACGTGTACGCCGAGGCGGTGGGCATCGAACGGGCCGAGCAGGTGCCGCTGCGCTCGCTGGGACTGCTGCCACCGGCAGCGTTCGCCACCCCGATCGGGGCGCTGAGCACCGGTCAGCAGCGGCGTCTCGCGCTGGCCGTGCTGCTCGCCGATCCGCCGGACCTGTTGCTCCTGGACGAGCCGACCAACCACCTCTCGCTGGCGCTGGTGACCGAGCTCGAGGAGGCGCTGGCCACCGCGACCGGGACGATCGTGATCGCCAGCCACGACCGGTGGCTGCGTCGGCGGTGGGAGGGCGAGCGGCTTGCCCTCACCGCCAGGCTGAGCGACAGCCGGGTCACCGCCTGATATCCCACGATAGTCAGCGCCTTTCACGCGAACGGCGCAACCTTGGCGGCCGGTCAGGCGTCGTATTCGTCGGGCAGGCGCATCGCGGGACCGCCGACCTGCAGGCCGAGCGGGACCGCGCGTCCCTTCGGTTCCTCCCACACCTCCTGGCGGCCGAGGGCGGTGAGGTCGAGGTACTGGTAGCCACTGTGGAACTCTTCGATGCCGCGCCCGTACGTGGAGTAGGTGTGGAACACCTCGTCGCCGATCCGCAGGAACGCGCTGACGCCGGGCATTTCTACGCCGCGCATGTCCTCCGTCCACGGTTCGCCCGCCCACGGCGTTCCGACCTCGGCAAGGTCGGCTTCGGTGCGAAAGTGCAGCAATACCGGGGCAACCCGGTCGTCCAGGGTGGCGTGGAAGTCGTAGTTGAAGTCGCTGGCGGACGAGGAGTACCAGGGGAACGTCCAGCCCATCCGTTCCCGGAAGGCGGCGAGCCTCTGGTACGGCGCCCGAGACACCGCGACCAGAGTGGTGTTACGGACGTGCAGTTGCCTCAGGTTGCCGATCCCGTCGGCGGCGGATGAGCAACTCGGGCAGGCCGCGTCCCAGTCCGGGCCGAACATGAAGTGGTGCATCACCAGCTGCGGCCGGCCCTCGAACAGGTCGAGCAGGCCGACCGCGCCATCCGGGCCCTCGAAGGTGTACGGCTTGTCCATCCGGACCATCGGCAACTGCCGGCGTTCGGCGTTGACCCGGTCACGGGCCCGGGTGACCTCCTTCTCCTTGGCCAGGAGGTCCTTGCGGGCGGAGAGCCACTCCTCGCGTGACACCACCTCGGGCAGGTTTCCCATCGTCGTCATTCTGATCTCTCCCAACGGTTATGACGTCGGCGCGACGGTGTCGCGACGTGGTTGGAGCCGGCCCTCACTTCAGCCGGTCTTGCAGCATGGCCAGCGGACCGTCCCAGTCCCGCGCGAGCGCGGCGAGGAACTGCTGTGCCACCTTCATCGGCGCGGAGTCCAAGTGGTAACGGACCCGGCGTCCCTCTCCCGGCTCGGCCACCACCAGCCCCGCCTCGGCCAGCAGGGCGAGATGCTTGGCGATGGCCTGCCGGGTGATCGGCAACTGGGCGGCCAGGTCTGTCGCGGTGGCCGGCCCCCGGGCCGCGAGCGCGGCGAGAATCCCTCGCCGGCTCGGATCGGCCAAGGTGGCGAAGACTTCCTGCGCGACCGCCTCCGGATCAGGCTTGGCCATCGAGATAGACCACCAGCTCGCCCAGTTCGTTCGTCCACCCTTCGGTGTTGCCCCGGTAAGCCACCTTGTGGTCTCCGGCGTCCGGTAGCTGCGCGAATCCGCTTTCCACCATGGTCAGCGTCGTGCCGGTGCTCGTGGGCTCCAGCGTGAACTCGACGTAGGTGCGTCGCGGATCGTCCTCGGGAAGGCCATAAACCCGCCAGCTGTAGCCGAAGACGTGCGGCGGCTCGAGTCGCTCGACGGTCAGGGTGGCGGTGTCTCCGCTGTCCCAGGCGAGCTTGGCCTGGCCACCGACGCGCAGGTCGATCTCGGCACGGTGCCCGAACCAGGTGCCCAGGCCCTCGGCGGTGGTCAGCGCCTCCCAGACCCGCTCCGGCGGGTGGGCCAGTTGGAGCGTGCGCTCGATCCGGTCGGGGAAAGTCATGTCCGACTCCTTATAGCAACCAGTTGATTGCTACCCAACGTATGGCAATCAACTGGTTGCGTCAACCCCCGCTGGCCCCATCCCGCAGTGCCGTGTCCGACGACGACCCGTATCCGGCGGTCCGGTGCCCATCAGTCGACGTGGAGCACAGCCTTGCCGCCGAAACGGCGGTGCAGCAACGCGTCGATCACCTGTGCCGACCGATGCCACGAGTCCTCCAGCTCAACCTGGCCGTCCAGCCGCCCGTCGAGCACCAGTCGCAGGAGCCGGCCGAGATCCCTGGTCGCGCTGCCGGCGGCCGCGAGCTCATCCGGCAGGTTCAGGGTGTAGATCCTCGCGCCGTAGGCCCGGTCAAAGCGCCCGGCCCGGAAGCTGACCATCTCGTCGTCGGACTGCGTGCCGATGTTCACCACCACACCGCGCCGGGCCACGTGTTCGATCGCGAGCGCGAAGGTGTCCCCGCCGACACAGTCGAGGATGAAGTCAAAATCGCCGTCCTCGCCGAGTCTTTCGAGCACGTCAGTGGCGCCGAGCCGACGCAGCAAGGATTCTGACGCGGCAGCATCACGGACCAACGCGGTGACGTGAGCACCGCTGGCGTGGGCAAGCTGGACCGCGATCCTGCCGACACCGCCGGTCGCACCCGTGATCAGCACCGGCTTGCCGAGCAGCAGCCCACCGATCTCGAGTGACCGCAGCGCGGTCAACCCGGCAGTGGGAAGCGTGGCCGCCTGCGCGTCGGAGATCCCCTCGGGAATCGCGGCCAGCCGATCCACTGGTACCGCCGCGAACTGGGCCCAGGCACCTGCGCGGACCAGGCCGACCACTCGCGCACCGACCGGCGGCCCACTGCCGTCCTCGGCGGCCTCAGCGACGACGCCGGCAATGTCCCACCCGGGCACGGTGCCTTCCCTCAGCCTGCTCAGATCGGTGACCTCGCCACGGTTGAGGGAGGTGGCCCGAACCCGGACCAGGGCCTGGTTCGGAAGCGGCACTGGGTCGGGGGCCTCGGCCAATGCAACGTGCGGGGGAGTGGACGTGATGGTCAGAGCAAGCACGAAACGGATCCTATGGCTCGTCGGTCGGGCAAGGTCTCAGCGCAACGACTGCCGGTAGGTGACTCGCCGGATCAGCCACGGGGGCCACCTACGCCCGGAGGCAGCAGTGTCGTCATGCCTGACAGCCACCCGCGCCCGCCGGTTCGAGGGCATCGAGCTTCGGTCGCTACCGGGCCGACCAAGGTCGAATTCATCGACTCACTCTTAGCTTGACGTTTAACCCTCGGTGTCGGTGTGGGCGTGCAGGGTGAGGTCGCGTTTGACTGTTTTGCCGATGTCGTGGCGGGGGGCGCGGTGCTGGTTGGGGATGCCGGGTGGGCG
>Ga0307513_10001446_pt1 | contig 34124 bp, 42 predicted proteins | sample 15_EM_MG_FD_202174 | JGI IMG/M metagenome (GOLD analysis project Ga0307513, IMG submission 202174) | Populus trichocarpa ectomycorrhiza microbial communities from riparian zone in the Pacific Northwest, United States - 15_EM | ecosystem: Host-associated > Plants > Roots > Unclassified | place... | reverse complement strand
GCAGCTACTGGTAATGATCGTGATTGCAGGAAGGCTATCGCTCTTGGGTTTTGTATTTAAACCAGTCTCCTGGCTAGCAGGAGACAGCAGACTTCGACAGACCTTCAGTCTAAGAATACACTTAGTTTAACGGCAATCCCTGAGTTCTATTTGTCCTTCAACTATTATCTCTTACCTCCGGTCCCTTGAAGCCTGCCCTAGTACCAGCGCTAGCAGGTCTATCGCCGGTCCTATTGTATTTTTGTTAGACAGGAATAAACCTGTTACAATATTCTTGATATTGTTGAAATGGGCTGTGGTCTGTATTTTTTGCTTATTATTCTTTCTCTACAATATATATTTACATTACTATGCTGAAGATACTATGATTTGTCATCTGGTCATAGTGCATCTTTATGCCAAGGCTTGGAAGCAGAGATCCCAATTCCAACTTTTCAAACCAAGATACCACCTCTCTCCCTTAGTCTCACTGAATAAAAAAATCCTATTTCCATTCTAATTCACTTTGTCTCTATTTCGACGATTGGATCTCATGATGTGGACCTGGATTGACTATTCTATGCTTCTTTGAAATACCTCTAAATGAGGTTCACATTTATCCATTCTTGCACTATAGCATGGTTGCTTCCAAATGGATAAATTTGGGCTCTGCCGTCGTATGTTTCTGATGCACATGATGCTCGAAATGCAAGCTATTATTTTTGGTTATGGATCGTAACACACAAGAATGGTGAAACAGTGTCTAGAAACTTGAATTCAAAAGAAAATTAAAAGTAAGGAATTATGGATGTTTAATTTATCCTTGTAGATAATGCTGAAAAGTGTTTCTAAAATACCACTTGATGGATTCAGACTATTTTGTGGATTCTTGGGGAGCCTAAGACTGATAGCACAGTTGTATTTTGCTTGCTTTTTGGGATAGCATTAAACACCCAATATCAGAAGGTTCATGAGTATTTTTCTCAGAGTAAATTTGGTGATAATTAATCTGAATGTATAACAGGTTTATTCCTGTCTGACAAAAATAGAATACAACGGGTGATAGCCCGGCTAGCACTGGTGCTAACAGCTACTTCAAGGTACCGGTTTCTAAAGAGATAAGAGGTAAAGGAGAAATTGGACTAAGTGATCGCCCTTCAACCTAGAATATTCCGAGACTGAAGGTCTGTTGAAGTCTGCTGTCTCCTTCTAGCCCGGAGACTAGTTTAAATATATAAAGCCAAACCAATAGCCTTTCTGCAATCACAATCATTGCCTATAGCATCGCACATATCAGAATCCTGTAATTCTGCAACAACAGTCATACGTTCCATCAGTATTACATGAATATTCCATATCCCAAATCGACAATATAAACTTCCAGCAATGCAAACTAAACCAAGCTTACGATGGCATAGCCTATATGACTCAGGGACAGTAGGGGAGCTAAAATCAAATCAAATCAACCAAATATAAATCAAACTAAACATAGGAGATCGTATACTGCCACTGCTCAGTATGCTTACTAGTACATGTACACATATTAGAGGATGGGGCGCTAGGAGTGTAGGCTATTTACCGGGTAGACTACTACATAGGCATACCGTTTGCTATGTATGACTGATTGGATATCGTATGACTGCATTCATTTCCAAATCACAGGAATAGCTGCTTGATTAGCAGGAAAGCATTAAGTACCATAATGCTCATCGTACCTAGAATGAGGATTAATGGTTCCTCTGTTTGCATGTATAATATTCAGCAGAGTTAAGCTTACTAGTACTGGCTTTATTCATTAGACCAGTCTTACTACAATCTGCCTTGGTTTCACTCTCTGGTTTCATTGTGGAACAGGGAGGAACTATTTGGTGTTATTTTACAAGCAGAAGCCAGATATGTATAGCCAGGATAAATTATTGAATTTAAGTCAATAGGAAGAAAGCAATATAGCTTACCTTTTCCAGAGTTACTTGCAGAATATACCTGCTTAAGGTAGTATCATATCCAAGATAGCAGATTTCTAAAAACAAAGAGTTTCAATTTATTATATGTTTTACTATCAAATCTCACTGCTTGCTTGGATATGTGATAATTGATCAAGAAATCTGTGCTGAATTGCGAACGTTTTAAAAAACACTTGTTGTGTTCTTAGTACATGCTATTTGACATCCTAACTTTGCTTCAACTATAACTCTCACTGGTATCAAAATAGCTAAATAGCTCATCCAACTCCATTCTTGCCTTATTTATTTTTTGACAGCTTATCATTTTACCTATTATGTATACCCAGCTGATTTCATGTGTGCAAGTACTACAGCCTAGTGAAAATGCCAGCGGGATAGCGCATCAGACAGCCAACCTATATTTGTAAGAAATTGTAGATCTAGGAGTGATTTAAAAGACATGCAGCTCAAGTCGAGAGCAAACTACCTTGTAGTTTTGCTACTCAACTATTAGCCACAAAGATCTCAATATTTTATCATTTATACATGAGAATTAATTGCTAAAATAGAAGTATAAAAGAATCTGTAGATGGTTGTGTCTAACATGAACCAATTCTGGACTGAATTTATTGTTCCATTGGACTTCTTAGCAGGTAGAGAGATAATCAGACAACAGAAGTTAGAAGCCATCCACTACTTCTCTCTTGCAAAGGGAATGATATAAGTAGCTTCCAAGAACTTGCCTGTGCCTCACATGGGGTATCAATGAGTTATGATGCATCAGTCATCTCGTGCATGCACTGCATCTTAGAACGTTATAGTTGTCAGTTTCAGTTTTCACCTCAATCAAACAATTTACTGACTTGCTCAATGAGAGTCACAGAACCTTTTAAGAGTCTCTGACTGGTAACTATGGGGATACAGAAGTGAACTAACATTATTGGCAATATGATAATTACTCAGTGGAACCTGATTCTCATCATTTTCAATCAATTGTCTGTTATTGTCATACAGCTTGAATGTTTAGCTAAACAGACAGCTAATCTCCAGCATGGAATGAAAATTTGCTATTCTTGATACCTGGTATAACCCAGAGGCCCCTGAGTATCATACCATAATTTTCAGAAGTGTTAATGGAGGTATTCTTATAAGGTAGTAGCATGCTTAAATAGCCATTGCAGTATATAAATCACATCATTTTGACCAGGAATGAAGAAAGAAGGAGGACAAGATCCAGGTAAGAAAGTCATGTAGTAGTCAAATGAGTATGTGGATATCCAAGCTAACAGGAAAAATAGAGGGATAGAGAAAGGCGAAGATAAGTATAACCTGTATTTGACTAGCTACAGGGAATTAGTACTTATACTAGGGTCTAGGATTTAGTTATGATACATATGTATCGTAAGTATGCCAAGCACACAAGGAGAATTACAACTTCCCTTTGAACAATAGAGATCAATCCAGGAAAACTGGAATAACTTATGTTGATAACTTCACATGTTAATCAAATCTAAAGACTCTCAAATTCCATTGTGGTCTAGTAAGAAACACCTTAGAACCTGATCCTCTTTTATGTGCTTCTAGTACTAGAACGATTGACCAACAGAAAACTCCTCAAAAGAGTCCCCACTATTCAAACTCACTTGATTCTAAAACCTACATAACTCCTGAACTGTCATTTCTACCCCCAGGAATCTTGGCGATATTTCGGATTTGCCTATTTTTGGGCCTGAATTCACAATTTCTTTCTTACCAAACTTCCCATAGTAAGGATTTATGGAATTTCCCTTACAAACCGATTCACTTCTGTATCTGATCCACTTCCTGACCCAGTACATTAATTAGACCAGATAATAGAACAAAAGCAGGGCTGCTCAGCCTCTATGAAAAAACAAAGAAGACACCAGAGATTACCACAGAAGACAACTTCAATAACAGAGTAGATGGTTCGATTATTTGGGTTTCTATGGTATATTCCACTGGACCAGCATAACAAGAAGCTGCTTTCATGATGTAGTTGGTTATCAAATCAGTCTAACACACTGGTGGTCTCCAGTTTGAGCCCAGGTGAAATCACCTGCCCTTTCTCCCACTTCAGCGTTTTTTCCCTTCATCGGGCATAATGCCATTGTTTAAGTACACCGATACAAGTGACTCAATATAATCCTTATTGCTATGTAAAAGGACCGTACCAATCCAGGCTTTGATCCCTACCGGCGCACATTCCCGAGGTATGCCAGCTCAACCATCCTATTCAACAGTACATCTGGAAAGTGCCAGCAGGGTGACCTGTGGGTGCACCGAGAATAGTCCAAGAACCACTCAGGATAATATTAAAAACAGCCGATCTACTAGTGTACACAGGTGGAACACCAGACGACCCGTGGTTGGTCAGGCAACATAAAGCATATCCAATAGCCAAGTAGCCAATCGGAGTGTTCGGAATCTCAGAATATCTTAAAAACTATTCTATAGAGCTGGCATCTTCCTTGAGCATATTCCCTGTTTACTAGGGGATATATTGCAGGGACTCGGGAGTGGATAGACCCTTTATTAAGAGAATAAAATCTTTTTCATGGAGATGAAGTTCTCTGGAGGGTAAGGGGGCCCCTGGCAGGGGCCTGCTATGAGACTCACATGGGACAGGACTGTAGGACATGCCAAGGGATGGCTTGGACGATTCCCGATAGATAGGAGCGACAGTGGGAGTAGGTGGGAAGGCACGAGACTGCCGAAATAACCAGAGTTGAAAGTGGAGGTAATGAACGGAGGAGAGTAATTTGCCGTGAGGCTCTTAAGGAGTTTGGGGGCAGCGGGAGAAAATATGTGGAAAGGAGAGAGAGGTAGGGCAGAATCGGAAGGGCAGGGGGGAACAGGAATTGGGGACAGTTGAAATAGGACTGGAAAAATGTTGTAATGATTGGACAAACAGATTTCAGCAGAATGAAATAAAAAGTAGGAAACGTGAATGAAAGCAACTTGTATTGAATCAATCATGGGGTGGTTAGATAGCTAGAGAAAAGCATGGAACCTAGGAAAAGGAAAGCGACGATAAGAAGAATGCGGGGGGACCGCGAGGGCCAGGAGAAACTGTTAAAAATGCAGGGATTAAGAATTACTGTAAGGATCGCACTGGAGGATTGTACATGATATGGCCTAGGATATCATAAAAATGAGAGTAATCTTTGTTGAAGCGATTAAAGAGTGGCGAGATAGCAGGAAAAATCATGGAAATGAAAGAAAGAGAAAGGAGAGATATGACAAGGAGGATGCGAGATGGCAGGAGTGGGTCTAATGGTGGGGATTGTTCCAAATACAAGGTTTGAAAATTGAGGTAGTGATCAGACTAAGGGATTTCATCATGGTGAAGTGTGAATGAAGTGAGAGTAATTTTAGTTGAAATTAAGGAGTTTGATGATGGCTAGAGAAAAGGAAAGAAAGAAAGAGAAGGAAGAAGGATGGCTGAAAGGCTTTGGGGCGGCGGGTGAGGTGGGCAACAATTGAAAATAGCAGGCCCTACATCACAGAAACATCATGAGTATAACGTGATTCCCGGGAAAGTAGCTCATGACTGGGCTTCTGCTCACCTATAGCAACCATGGGAAAATCTAATTCACATTTAATTATCTCAACAAATAATTGAGAAACCACCTTGAGAATCAAGGGCCCTGTACTTTGGAATATAGAGAATCTGAAAATTGAGTTTTTATTTGTGTAGTCATAAAGTGTTACTCAGATATGGCGAGGTTAAGATTGCTTCTTTCATAAATGAATCGTAGCCTTTTGTTAGCATAAAAAAATTGAAAACCCTTGAAGAATAATATTAAAAAATGAATAACAGGATAATATAAGTCTTATATATTCAGAATAATCAGGTTTTAATTTTATTCATAGGCATTTTTGAATGCAGAAGTTGTTAAAAAAGAGGTAGAATATACATACAAATTACAAACAAATTAGAACAATTCTACTATGAAAGATCTACATACATAGTTGACATAGGAACTCAATGTCTTGGAATAACCTTTATAATGATATCTGAAGTTAGTATATGAAGTTTAAAGTTAGATAAATACAGGCTTTATATATTTTTCACATGTACTTAAAAATGATTGCTATATGACTAGAAAGACTCATGCAAACTATCTACAAGTCAAAATTCCATCATTTGAATAACAGCTAGTCAATTCCCAATTAGCAAAGTTTGAGTAGACAGAGTTGAGACTCAGTAGGTTGGATTAGAATATATATTTATTATGATAAGTGGTAGAAAGATGATTGTTGATTTGGAATTAGTAGTAATTAATATAGAATCGGATCAACAACTATCCTTGAAACTGGCACTAAAGAGTACTACTAGACTTCCTTGGGCTGCTGAGTGAATCTAATAACATATTATTCATTTAAATAATATATTATTGTGTTTTAAAAATACTATAAAGAGTTATTTCTATGTTTTGATAGTGTCATATTGATCAACGCACAAATAATGCAAAACATTTTTATTTCCCTTTAAAAATGTATAAACTCACTTAGGATATGATAGTGAAAGATATGTCAAGATATTGAAAACATAGGTCAACTATGTATGTAGATATTCCATGGTAGAATTGGTCTAATTTGTTTGTTATTTGTATGTATTTTCTACCTCTTTTGTAACAACTTCTGCATTCAAAAATGCCTATGAATAAAATTAAAACCTGATTATTCTGAATATATAAGACTTATATTATCCTTGTATCTATTTTTTAATATTATTCTTCAAAGGTTTTCAATTTCTTTATGCTAATGAAAGGCTACGATTCCTTTATGAAAGAGGCAATCTTAAAATCACCATATTTGAGTAACACTTTATGACTACACAAATAAAAACTCAATTTTCAGATTCTCTATGTTCCAAAGTACTTGGCTCTTGATTCTCAAGGTGGTTTCTCAATTATTTGTTGAGATAATTAAATGTGAATTAGATTTTCCCATGGTTGCTATGGGTGAGCCAGATCCCTGTCGTGAGCCACTTGCCCGGGAATCACGTTAAGCACAACTTCGTGGCCCAATAGAGGCAAAGAATATTTACAAACAGGGAACTGGAGACCTCTCAGCATTTCAGTCCATTTCATTCAAACTCCCCACACTCACCTCCCCATCGTCACAATGGTATCTCTTGGAAATATAGTCAAGACCTGCTTCTCCTCTTTTGAACGGCAAGTCATTCACTACCCCCCGTCAAAAGCAGATACTCTACCAAAATGGCTGGCCCCGACCACTCCCCATGCCACAGAACATATCGATATATGAACCGTCGAGAGTTTATAGGTCTCCGGTTCACCCTCCAGCGAATCCTCGACAATCTCCTTAACATTACTCTCGCCAATAAGGCGGAGCGGTGGTTGAGATCAAATGCGTGCGTAACGGATATTAACAACCACTGTGGACAACAGATATATGAAAACATGAGTACTTCCTAACAATGGGTATCAAAAGCCAAGTTAGCTGCCACAACGGGGGATCAGAGGCATCAGGAAGTTACGATGGTTGCATCGCAACCCCTACAACCTGAGCATGTTGCTTTTGCTACTATAGGCCGCTTTTCCTGTTAACTTAGTATCTGCCAGGATGTGGATTAGAAGGTCGATGAGCATTCTGCCAAGATGTTCTAGTGCACGAAGGAGCACCTTGAGCAGGAATCTGTCCCGAATATGCGTATGCTAAAGATGGAAATTTAGTGCAACACCGGGGAAAGCTGTATGCGTAGGTATCTTACTCAGGTTGGCAGAGCCATGGTTTCTGCAGAGACGTTCTCAGAGATCCTTAATTGCTTGAACATATGCTTTATAAAGCAATTGTGAGCCCTTCTCCTTTCCTCTGCCATCCACGGTGAATAAAAGTTGATAGAGGTACCTCATCTGCTCTACTCTCATTTCCATGGGTCTTGCGGTCTCGAATATGGCTTTTGAGAATTTCAGAGCCAAAACCATACATCTTCAGGTGCTGTAACCTGCCTCTACCGCTCCTATAGTCAACCATTAGGGCCCTCATCGACAGCTCCATCAACAAACAGGTTACCAAAGTGTCCCTGAAGGTCTCATGCCAACTACACATGGGCACGCAAAACCAAAGCCATGGAATTAAGGCCCTGTGGACCAGGGGAAGAAATGTGGAATGGCAGTTATCTGAATTTGGGACCAGGAAAAGCAAAGTAGGACAGGCTCGTCGAGGATGCAATGTGTTAATGGGCAAGGGAGGTGGCTTGGTATGATATATAAAATAGAGTTTTTGTTAATAATTTGGAATATTGTTTTTTTGTCTTTCATTTTTACATTCGAAGGTAAGAAGGATTATGGGCTGAGACTCTGCCCTATTGAAGTTGATTTTGCAGTCCTGGAGTCGTAGTCTGTGCTATCTGACCGCTTGTTATTCTTGTATAGTACTAACTTACTAGCTGCTTGGTATATACTTCTGTAGGTGTTATCTTACAGTGTTCTCAATAGGCTGGGTCAGGTCACTCCAGAAATGGCCTACACTGATATAGGGCAAATTCAAGTGATCTGCGAAGCCTATCAGGCCTGATAGGCGCCTCTAGGACCTGTGATTCGTGTTGAAAACAGATCTATATAAGGGTATCTTGATTCTCCCACCTCTTTCCACTTCCATGTACTTGATTCTTTTATACAACTAATGTAATTAAATAATTAACTATTATATTTCAAGGATTTTGGTTAATAAAGTGAAATTGGTCTTGTATTTTCAATACTACTTAGTATTCGGAGAATGTTAATTGTAAATCATTGCCATGAATACAGCATCATTCATGAAGAGTAGGCCAGTCTAAGCCATTTGGGCTGGCTTAGAGTATATAAGCCAGGCTGGCCTATCAGGCAGCCAGAACTAAGTCTCTACACCCTGTAGGTGGGCCCAGCCTAGCCTACCTGGCTCCAGAGATCACAAATCTTACTTTGGTCTTTATAAATTGTGTCTCCTTCCCATTGCACCCCTCACACCCCCCCTCCCCTCCAATACTGCCAATCCCCTTCCCTACTCCTGGCCATCCCGCTAAACTGCTGTACTTCTCGCGTCTCTCACCCCAAGGCCTCCCTGTTGAAAGAATATGCTTACTATTGGCATATACAGGAGAGGCTGAATGCTTGCTCAGATGCTAGTGCATGATTTGGCGTTTGAGATACAATACTTGACTGTTTAAACAAAGAAATGAGATCGACATGTCTTTTCTTTGTTATCAGGGGAGTGTAAGGAGGAATAAGAGCATGGTGGTAGTGAAAGTGAGATATCTATAGTAATTGGTGGAAGGATCACAAAGTGCTACTTATGGTTTACTTATACACCAGTTTCTGCTATAAGTTTTTGTTTTTAGTTAACGTAAATTTTAAGAGTGTGAGTGAAGTGTATAAGATCCGTGTGAATTCTCTTTCATGCCTGTACTGCTGTCACTGTTCCATATAAAACCGGCTAATATTAATACTCCGTTCCCCCTCCACCCTTCCCCCTTATCTGTCCCTTTTCTGCCTCCTTTCCCCCTCTCCCCCTCACCACCATCTCCCACTATCCTCTCATTCCCACCTCCTCTGCCTCCTCTCCTCTGATCTCACACCTACTTGCCCTCCCTCTCCCACCCTCACACCCTCCCCCTTCCCCCTTCCCCGTTCGATCAGCAAAAAAACCTTTTTCACCGAGCGTATCGCGCCCGTGTCCGGACGAAGCCAGTCCGCTCTTTGCCTCCCGTCCTCCCAGACCTCGCAAGCCATCTTTGCCTTTCATCTCTTGCCTCTGGTGTGCCCGGACACCCCACTTTCCCTCCAAAGTGTCCCACGCGCTGCTTCCGAAGCCACCCCCTCCCAGCGCCTTCCTGTTGTATCCGTACCTGTATCTTCTCATATTCAGGCCTCCTGCCTACTCTTACCAACTCCGCATATCCGGCGGCCCTCCCAGATCCCCTCACACCTCTTGCAACCTAGATCTCTCCGCTCCCGTCCGCTGACATCCTACGTTGCTCTTTGCTTAGTCCACGCCCTACTGTCCCTTCCATAATTCCCTTACTGTTCACAAGATGCCCAGCACGGTCGCCATGGAGACCCCCTTCTTTGGTTGGCTTCACCACAGGAAAGAATAAATTAGTATTATTAATCGTCCGCAGAACCCACATGGCTGAGTTGAAGCAAGACACTATCCAAGGGAATCTCTCTCTTAAGTCGCCGGCTGCAACTCGGCCGCCTACTCTATTCACCCTATTTAAAATATTCCCTTAAATGCCCGCAGATCGTAGATTACTCCCACGGCCGGGTTGAAGCCTGACACCTAATAGGAGAACTGCCATCTTAAGTTTACAGCTTCAACATGGCCAGACCTTCATGTACAACAATTCAACCTATTTAAAATATTCCCTTAAACACCTGCAGATCGTGTAGTAGTCCTTCGGCGGCCAAGTTGAAGCCGGACACTCAATATGGGCAGTGCTATCACAAGTGTACGGATTCACCTTGGCCGCATATTCATCTAAAACAATTCAACCGGTTTAAAATATTCCCTGAAACACCACCGGATTGTGTAGTACTCCCGCGGCCGAGTTGAAGCTGGACACTCAATATGGAAACTGCCACCTTAAGTGCCCAGCCTTAACTCGTATAAATACTGTACATAATTGAATAGAATAATTTGATATATTTCATTAAACGTCGGTAGATCAATCCTGTGATTCACGATCCATTCCCTCTCCCCGCGAGGAATTACCTGCGGCTGTTCGATCACTGCCCCTACACCGACTATTTGCATCTCTCGACCATTGACCTACCTGCCGACTCGAATATGTCCAATGGCAATCTGAAAGGTGCCACTATCGACCGGATCTAGTATGCAAACCAATGCCAACCAATGAACCGCCCCCGCCTCACTGAGAATATTTCTTATCTTGAAAGCTGCTAGCAACCGAGCCAGCACCCGTCTGCGTAAATCTCCATACTTTGCTTCCCCACCAGTCTTGACCCATACCTAATCGTTTCTGGGACCACCGTTGCAGAATGCCTTTGTCCCAGTACAGTGGGCCCGGTCGATCTGGAACCTGTCTGTTTCCTGAACGTCGGCGACAGTAATTTCAAGCTGAGCAAATCCTTGTACCGGGAGTAACCCTAGTTCCGTGGTGTCAGCTGGCAACCGCCTGTCTTCCGGACCTGTCTGCCTTTAAAACCTAGTATCTTCTGCATCATGTCAGAGTAATGGATATTGATGGTTGCCCATAGTTCAGTCAGCGTGCTCGTGTTCTTCATACGGCCTTTAAAAACCCGTCAAGACGTACTGTGACTTGAAAAAGCCGGCATTTCCATTCCACAATCTTCAGCCACCATCACACCTTTAACTTTTGAAAGTGCTTCTATTGTCTGCAACCTTATTTCTCGGGCATGTTGGCGGCCATATTGCGACAAGATCTGCTGTGCAGCATCATTCTTGTTTGACCTGCGGTATCCATCTTTAATCTGATCGTCATGTGCTAGTTCACTGATCGCTATGGAATACCTCAATATGGATACAAAACCCCGTACGTGGGAGGCAAAGTGAGTCAGGTAGTGCATCTTGGTGAAGTTTACGTGGTTCTCACGCGGAATTAAATCAGTTCACCGATCGGACCTTTCACCCCTCTCTTGCTCAGCCTGTCGAGAGCGATTAGGGACGGTTCGATAGTCGACTTCTTTATCACGCTGATGTACCATCGGTTCCCTTAGCTCCTGATCCTGGCGATCTGCTCGGCTGTGAGTAGCCTTCGAGGTACGGAACTTGACAAAAATGTCCTTTGTCCCGTTAAATGTCTGCAGGTAGCTTTCCATGTAGGAAAGCGTATCTGGTGTATGACTCCGATATCGCGCCCTGATAGTGAAATCAACCAGCCGGCTAACACACTTCAAAGCACCCTTGAAATCATGATACTGAGAACTGTCTGGATTTTGCAATCCGGATGCCAATACCGGCAAAATACAATGGCAGAGATTGCGCATAGCCTTTCCCTGCCATTGTGTGATTTCGTGATAGGCCTTTTTCGGTACGGTGAATCCGGGGTAAGAAGGAATTTCTTTCCTAACATCGTCGAACACCTATTGTTGTTTATGCTTTGTCAGGAATCTTTCCACCCATTATATTATATATTTGAATAAGCCAAGGTAGATGATGTGCAAGAGGTCCGGCTTGTGCAGGTCCACACGGCTTACTCGATCCTGTCCAATAAATACATTGTTTCCTATGTTGAGGCCCAACTGCTGAAAGTGTTCTGAAAGCCGGCCGCTTCTCCTGGCTCATGCCTCCAGGCTTTCTCCCTATATCACATGTAGTCGTGGCTTTCATATATCTGGCGTGGATCCCCACTGCGCTCCTCGCCCGGAACCTCACACTGTTGCCATCACTTACTACCTATTCCTTGCCAGGCTGCATACTCAGCATGATCCGCGATACAGGCCGACAAAATGGGAAACCAGGGCCTGTTGTGCCATCCTCACAATCCATTACCATTCCTTCTTGAGCAACAGGCTGTAATCATACGAGGACAAAATCCAAGACAGCGTGCAGGGTATCCGCATTTGTCGGCCACTGGGCTTCGTTGGCAAGAGCTAATTCGCCACTGCACTTTGGTGGTACTGGAAGCAATGTCAGAAGCAGGATTGGCATCTTGGCAGGTCTGTTTCTCCTCCGCGAAAGAATATTGCCGATCGTCATGTATACTGGCCAGGCTTTCTTATCTCGTGAGGAATTGGTAAGGTGCGTCTGGTGAGACAATCCGATCATGGGAACCACTGTTGACCTAGCGGGCAAAGTTTTCTACGAAGGAACGGAATCGGCTGTTATCACTGGAAACACCTCTTCGAAGACCTGTCAGGACCTATCTCATACCTGTATATCCCAGCACCAGTCCGCCATATGAATCTCTCAATATAATCACTCCCCACACGAATCATATTCTCGAATCAGGGCGTAAACTATATCCGAGCTATAGGTGACCTGGAGGATCAGGCAGCGGACACAGTCAATAATATTTCGATAATAGAAAGTTGTTGCATATCGACCATCATCAATACTGGCTTCCGCCCACACCAAGTATGCACAAAGTGGGTTCAGTACATCAAGGTGTTGTCGCACTGGAGCGACGGACCGGAATGATCTCCTATCCATACTGCCCAAACCTTGGGCAAAGTACGCGTATATCTGCGACTTGGCTACCTTGCTCCAGACAAACCAGCTTGACAAATTCCACTTGTCTTCACATGAGCAAGGGCTCCAAGGGATCATCGGTCATGGCCTTGTTGAGCTCTGGATAGCCAGCAACTTCACTGAGAGGTCTGCCAGCACTGGAAATAGTTTCTTGGCCAGAGGAGCACGCTCGGACTGGCGGGTAGGAGACGTCTTCTGTTTCTGAATTGTTGTGCATATCATCTATCTCACCACTTGCTGTATGGATATCGGCGATCTCGAGCCCCGGATCAGATTCGTACTCTAAGTCAGTCATGTTTTCCAGTTCATCACAAACAAAAGTATGTCGGGCAGTGCCGGAGGCCGCATCCGCAATCGCATTGAGGAATAGAACGATATCAAAATGCATTGTCTGAAGGTGTTTTTGTACGAAGCGGGTTGTTGATAATGTCGCCTACAATAAGGACACTTTGATGTCTTGAAGGTCATCCTGTGTGGTGTTTGTTTCTCTTTGAAGTAGTCTGGCGGATGTGTGAGCTGATGGGCAGACAGAATGCAGCAGACTTAGTATCTGTCAAAGTGAAAGGTAGGTTTCTTTCAAGAGGTAAAGCGTGGAAACTTCAACTGTGTTTAGTCCAATAACAAACCGGTCTGGACATTCAAGCTGCTAACCAGTATTCATGGTTTAACTTGTAAAACCTCATCTGCGTTAAGAGGGTGCTAACCCTATTGTGGGCAGACTCAAGAGGTTTGCAAGAGTCTTGGCTTCCCGGTCCCGGCTCGCATGCTTCTCCCTTGCCGCTTAAAACCTTATCTGAAGCCTATCTAGCCTATATCTTTGTTCCTGGATCACATGACCTTTCAGGATATCAATATTCAAGTTTGTGTCGTGTGCAATCCCATGAACCCCACTAAAACCGTCCTCGTGCAGCCTATATACGCTCTCTCTCCCCCCTCCTCCATTTTCTTTCCACAACCCTTTCCCAAATCACAATCACATCTTCAATCCCCCAGCCCATCCTAACAGGACACACCGAGCTCAGCACAATCTCTCACTCATCTGCAGCACCACTAGTATATCCTCAGCTCATTTCACATTTCTCTATCTGTGTTTCCCTAGCTAATAACATTCTCTCGCAGCCATTTACCATGAGCAAAACTCCCTTTACCATCCGCTAGGCCCGCTGTATTTCCATTTTCAGCTCTTCCACAATCCTTCATCCTCAAACATACCAGCATCTGCCAGCGGTTATCTTTCATCCACTCTGGAGTTTTTTTGTTTAAAAAAAGCCTCTTTCTGATCCAGCAACCACACCGCGACCAGTATTCGAATGCCAGCCTCGCAGGTTTGCCTCACTTTTGAAAAGTCGGGGGCCATTGACAACACCCGCCATGTTAACTTGTGTAAGCACATTGGCGGCTTCCCCCACCCACGAACGTATGGTCAGGATTATAAAGACAGGCGAAATGCTATGAAAAGGAACATAGAGCAAGGCAGGATCCCAGGGTGGAAGCTGAGCACAGCCGCCCAAGGGGCGGCCATCCAGGCATATGCTATTACCCTTCAGCCTGTTAGCCGGAGGTTGGAACTCTGGCAGGCTAATAACCTAAGTGGTGAACCTTTTACCCAATGCCTGAACCTTTTGCTACAGGACATAGCAAAAACCTTCTGCGTATCTTAACAGACAATGTTGAAAGTGCAGCCTGTTGCCACTATTGCAGTTGCAAACACTGCCCCGCCAGAAATGATTGTAGGTTAGCCCCAAGCGTCCACATTAATTCACCATATATGCTAATACAGCTCCTGCTGGGCTCGCCGGTCCACACTCTGTGCGTCTCTGAGTGGATCAGCCATCACATGTCCGCCCCACCAGCCCACTTCCTGCCAGGATGGACAAAATCGAGTGGCAAACCTACGAACATGTTTACTGGATGGAGCTAACTGAGCCCACCCTGGTGAACGTGCTTGCGGGCATAGACAGAATCTTGTCACGTGGATTCGGGTATCGTCTGCTAGTCGGTACGATAGCACAGGGTACATGTTTGCTGCAAGACAATCCTGAGAAGCCGTTGCTGCTTGCTGAAATGATCTGAATTACAAGTAGCTGGCCTGTCCGCATATGGTGGTCCTTGAATCCGCCAAGCGAACCAATCGATCTGCTCTTCTATGCCCATCGCAGCACCAATAGGGAATAGAGCACCCGTGCTCCTGGTGACCTCCGGTTTGACCCACGCGCTAACCGGGGCACCCCTTCAGATGCGGAGTGGCCCCGTAGCGATGAGGAGGCGAACTCTGACAGCTACTAGCCAGAGTCGGCCGGTGCAGCCGCAAAGCGAACCAGCTCATCGAGGCCCACCAGGAGTTGTAATACCATACAAAAGACTGTGTGAACACATCTCATCAATTCAGCGGATGGTGGCGAATCAGAGCGAGTGTCAGATGTTGCTGCAGATCAGGACCTCGATATGGCAAACAGCGAGATCCCAGCCCCGGATTCCGGCCCTCTATCGTCTCCTGGTAAGCCAGCTTCTATCCCTTGTGCTCACTTGTGCACTCGTTCTTTGACTTCTGGTAGACAAAAAGGACAGGAGACTGACCTAAAGAAAGCACCTCGGGTGCAAGCAAATAACAGTGGTAAATGGAACCTGGAGGTCACGCAAGAAGCTTCAGAGCCATCCAGTTCCGATGAAAGTCCGGAACCCCCACGAAAGGTGGCCCGCGAGGTGGGGGTAATGGATGCCGGCATTAACGTTAAACCGGACACACTCGATGGGAGCTTACTCTGAGTCCACTACCTGCTGACAGGCCTGGTCTACCAAGCAGTCCTCCGCCGCTGACTCCCAATCTGGGCCATGCGGTGTCCGCTCCCTCTCAGCATGCAGTGGCCAGCATGTCAGTCTTGCATCTTTTAATACTGGTCTCAGGGGGCAAGCAGCCTGTCATCACATTGGCAACCCAAGTTAGTACGCCTGCCAGAATCTATTCCCTCTCTGATCCGGCTACAAGTGATGTGTCTGTGGAGATTCCGGCATCAGAAGAAGTGGGACGAGAATTAGGCCCTACCGCTTACCCCATACCGACCCATGTGCTCACTCTACACCTGCTAAGCTCCGGTTACGCCAACCAGGTTTTTCATCCATTCTGTTGGCAAGGTCCACCTTCGTACCACCCTCAGAAACAGGCGTTGGCAGCCCACTCAGGTCTGTTTCTGTCCTGGCTCACTGGCTCTGCCAACAAAGGTCTCCTGCCCCGACCAAGGTAGCTAATATATGGCTAGAACAGGCTGCAGGTCTATTTCAAGCAATTTACAGGTTGTAGGCCCCGATGGACCCTGCAAGTTTTCTTTTTGGTCTTTTATTTTTGGTGTTTTCATTTTGGTTTCTAAAGTTTGTGTTTTTCTTGCTGTTTCCTAATTATTTCTGTTTTGATTAGCCTCTACATCTGGCTGCTTCCCCTGCTCAGTACACTTAAGTTGGACCTGCGACTATGTCCAGCGCTCATTTCCTTGGGGTGTTTTTCATTTGGAGTTTAGCCTTTAGAGTGTTGCGAGCTATCCTTGCATGTTTTTGTGCACACCCCCTATTAGGATTAGCACACTGCAGTTGCCCAAACCCGATGTAGTCTACGGACACTTTGTTTCTCTGGCTATTTTCGTTTACCGGGTCAGCTCCCAGGACCTGCTCTTGAAATCTTCACCGATCATTCTTGTTCCTTTCCAGCTCGTTTTCATCTGGAATATGTTGTCTCCTCAGGCTTTTGAGATATTCTCTTTAGATTTGTGCCGATCATTCTCCTTCTTTTCTAGTGCTTTTTTGATTTGAGGTTGCCCCTTTCATCCCTGTTCCTCTCTTAGCTTTACACCTTATATCCCATCTGTGGAGCCTTAGCGGCTGCCTTCACTTTCTGCGATTAGCGTCCCGGCTCCAAGCTCTAGCCTTTCCCACATTTGTTACCGTCCACCTGGCAGACCTACTCAAACTAGATTAGTCCGTAAATACTGATAAACACTTTTTCATCACCCTCAAGAGTATCAAGTGCCAAACACTCGCGTTGCTCCAATCAAATAGCGGCGCGGCCCAGTTGAAGCTAGACACTTCGTGTGCAAATTGCTATATCAGGTATGAAGTTGCAATTAGGACAGGCAGGTGTCTGCCAACAACAGTAAACATAAATGCGAATGATGAACTATGAACATTCGTAGTTCCTAATGAAGCTGGACGGACCATTTCTATCTTCCAAGTTCACATCCCATCTCATGCCCTTAGCTACATACCCATAGAGGCTTCCTGATACCACCTACTCCCCAACATCATACATAACAATTATATTCTTTCACTATCCACCTTCATACTATGTTACAACAACAGCAGCGGGTTATGATCAACTGAACTAGTTCATCGAGACAGGAAAGGCAAAGGCAAAGAGAGTTTCTCCACGGACCTTTGTGGAGATCTGGGTCCAGGGATAGGTTAACTATAATACTATCACCCAGTTTTGAGTCTGTTACGGCTGGGTCCACTGTAGGTCGGAGGAGGGATCACGTGCTAGAGCTGGCTTCTTCACCACTTGAGGTAGCACAGCCTCTCCTTAACCACCGGCAGCAGGTCTTGGAATCGGCGAATGAGAGTCTGGACTCTAATGATGGGGAATATGAGGGCAATGATGGCCAGAGTGAGGTGAGCGAGGAGAGCGAGGAGGAGAATGAGTTAGGCCAGCATGGAGACGATAAGGATCATCAATCCGCCTGGGGAGCGCAGAGACAAATGGGGCACAAGTTTCCTAGCTCACAGCCCTCGATACTGACAATCGCCCCTGGGAATACCCAGAGTTCAAGCAGGAGGATTAGTTACCCCAGACGGAGAATACCTGCCCCAGGACGCGTTTGCCAAAACGGTTCTACATCTGCAATTCCCTTCCGTTCGCCCACAGTCTTAGATCCACTTCCGACGCTGGCGATAACCCCAAGTCACCCAGATCCAACAATGCTGCAATTGGATAGCAGAGGAGGACAGCAGGCCAGCAGGAGGCGAAATATGGCCACAGGGCTTGTGCGTAGAATTCTGGCCAGAGCCCTGATCAGTTGTGGGACTGGACGATCGTTGTCAATCGGTGTCCTGACCCAATTACCCTGACGAAAGAAGTCCTCACATGTTGAAGCAAGGCCTGGACCCAATCAGGCTTTCCTGACTTTGCTGATGCTACTCCGGCCTCAAAGGACCTGGTAAGTTACCCTTAACCGATCACTGGCATCCCATCCTAGACTAAATACAGTGGCAGCTTGTCACTGATTTGCAGATGCAGCCAAAGCCCACTGGATGCAGATCGCTGTATTTGCATACAGTAAAGAAGGCTATAACAGCATTCTATAAGCTGAATAGTGAGGAGCCTCTAGCCTGCGCACGAAGTGTGGAATACCTACTGGAGGAGGATAGGTTCATTTGCCCGCCTTGTAGCAATGAGGTATCTTTTTAACATTTGTCGGAAATTGTTTCTAATCGCAGTGAGAATATATCAATCTGATCTGGCGGACAGCCAATCAGGCTTAGATTTGTAGCACTGCAGCTTCCAGGCACTATATTTGGACAATATTCCTCCAGCCTAAAAAGGAAAGGCATAACAGATGTGGATTTCCTAGATATGATCAATGGCCTGTTAATCAGTCTTACACCGGCCATATTATGATATTCACAGAGATCTTGGTAGACTGGCATCTTCATCGATAATGTGGCTTTCACACGGGCCATTTCCGGGGGTATGATAAACTATGCGTACCAGCAGTTTACAAAGGTTTCCAGATCCCCGCACTGCCCCGGCATCCGCATCCTTTTGAAAACCGCCTGTACTTGAATTCTGTGAAAGGTCAGCTAATGCATACTTAGGCCTGCTTGAACATCCAACACAATTGTGGGGCAAAACAGGAAGAGGCTGTCCCAGTCGAATAATCCGCTAGATGAGGACCTCATTGGAGACTAAAATCATGAAGTAGTGGGCAAAGGAGGTGGAGAGGACCATGGGGTATACCAATGATAAGGACACATTGAGGCGGGAGTTTGGCAGTTATACGGAGCTGGATGAATTAGAGACAGCTGGCCGCCACACGGATTCAGGAAGACACAGTGAGCGCGAGCCGCAGTGAGAACATCGGGCGAATCCGGGAGCACTAGTTGGTGAAGCCCAGTTCCAAGAACCTGGGGACACGCAATTGCAGGTTGTAGAAACCAATCAAGAGGTGAGGAGAATGGTTTTATAACCACTCACTGATCGTTTATATATATGTAATAAAATCAACTTGGATTACCTGTGCTAAAAGGGTCAGGAATGATCCAACAAGAGTAGTGTACGGGCCAGGCTGGTGTGCAGGAAAGGAATGAAAACAATCTGGGCGGATGGTTATAAGTCGTGCAAGCATGAGTAAGTCATCTAGCGGGCAATTGTAGGTTTGGTAGGCATGGGAATGTGTCGGGGGATGGTTATAAACTGGGCAGGCTTGATTAAGTAGTCTAGCAGGCAGTTGTTGGTGAAGAGGTACGGGAATGTGTCTGGAGGACTGTTGGAAGCCGGGGATGACGGTGGAAGCCGGAAAGCGAACAGCAAGAGTCTGGGGGCGGACGGCAAGAGAAATGGGGCGAACAAGATAGGATGTGGAGAGCTGAGGAAAGAGCCTAGCGAAAGGGCAAGGGGGTGGGGGATGTCCGCCGGATATGGGAGAATACAGGGTGGGATCAGAGGGTGGAGAAGCAAGGGCTGAGGGCGTAGGGAGGAAATAGGGCGAAAAAATGCAGACTGGACAACGTCCGCCAGATATGCGAGATGACTGAGGGAATCCGGTGGTGGTTGAGAAACAGAGGTGATGTGAGAGGGGTGCCGGGTGAGAAACAGATTCAGAGAGAGGCTAGTGATCAAGTTAAAGAAGAGAGCGTATCATGGGAGGAAAGCTGGTGGGCAGGCGTGTCTGGGGGGGGGGGCCGGGATGTGAGAGGTTGCGGTTGAAAGGTGTCCACAGAACAGCAGCATGGGAACGTGGACTTTAGGCGCGAAGGAAGGAAGAGGCTGGGCGCTGGAGGGAGGGTTTCTGGGGGGGGGTGGTCTAAGGTGTCTGGACGCAAAAGGGCCATGTCCAATGCATCCAGACGCTGCCTGTGGTGTCCGGACGGATTGGAGGCGGCCCTTTCACTTCCGGACGGAATAAACCCGGGCAGACGCACCCAGAACTCGAGTTTATATTATAAGCGCCTGGAACGTCTGGCGCACAGGGTGAGCAGAAAGAGATGGGGCGCATGATAATTTCTTTGCTGATGTATGGAAGTCCTAACCTGAGTTGCCTTGTCTACAAGACGTATCGCTAGAGGGTTACTTCTTAGTCATAGAGCCGTCCTAGTTGTCATTGGTAGCGTGTCCTTAGCATTTCTTTTTTAATCTTTTCACTCTTAACTTGCAGCCTTTTCATCTTCCGGTAAACTAAATCAATCTAACTTGTCTTACCGCAACATTTATCCGACCTTTCTTTTCTCTCTTCTCATCTTCGGTAAACCCCTCCAGACACCTTCCGTACCCGATGAGCGGCTCTGCAGACACTCCATTCCACTGCCTGCTAATCGGGCCCCTCTCACCTCGTATCTTTTTAAACGGTGACACGACGGCAATGGTGAAACTAAACGAATCTCCAGGAGTTAAAGCAACACAAACGACTCTGATCGCCAACGTACAACTTGGGGAACTTCGCTCCTTCACATTGACGTCCCCTTACTTAACTAACTAACAGTAAAAGACAGGAGAATATATAACCCACAGCGAACTCGTCTTCCTATCCTCCTATGGATCAGAACACATATCCATATATGTCCCCTTGTGCGCACCCCCTACTAACAAAGGAAAAGACATGCCTCACAGAGAACTCCCACGGTTTATAACCTCCCCGCTGGGCATCCAACTTTCCGCGCATTCTACTATTTGATGGTTGTCTTACTTCCAGTGCTGCATCCATCCCGACCGCACCTCCGCAACCGTTGTCAGAATGATAAAGTAATAGGCTGAGCACAATATGCTAAGGGTGATATTCTGAGTGCTATTTACTGAGCATTCCAAGCAGCATCAAAGGCTTCCAACAGTATGATTTCTAAGAGGCCCATCAAACTTGTCGAGTGCCGGTCCGGTCGAGTGAGACCCCGTGATGGCTCAAATGCCAATGTGCCATATTACCCCATGAAAGAGAAATTTGGGTTAGAATGTCGAAGTTTTCCCTCAATATAGTATGACATTTTGCTTTGCTGATGTTTTGTCCGGCCCCGTCAAAACAGTAAACCCCGATGCCTTGAGAAAGATATTTCACTTATGCAAGCTATAGCAGCATGATCCAGGAAACTAGCTGTGGTTTCCTACCTCCTTGATAATTTAGCTAGTTGGAAACGATCCCTCCTATATACAACCGATAATGGACACAAGTATTTTCTTCTACACATAGTACCTGAGTAACCTGATTTCACATTCTGCTTTGTCAATTCGATATCTCCTCTCACCAGTCTGCCATAGGTACATATTGACCCTGCAACTAAATACCAAGACCTTCCCCTACTATTCCCAACTATCCGCCAAACCAGCATCCCCTAAAGCTCTACCAAGTTTACTAGATCCATCACTGGAACTTTCAGATGTTTTCAACAAGCATCCTCCCGAACTGTTGCTTGCTCAGGAATAGTAATCGCCAGGTCAAGGGTTAACATTGGTGGCTTCCACTCTGTGCACTTTTGAGGTCCAGTTCCATTCCTCCCACCGATATTACTGTCAATTCTAATAAAATTGGCACTGCAGGCATGGCCAGGGGGTGGATATCCCTCCCGTTGCCAGAAACATGTCTTGGTCCACCCTGGCCATACACTCGCCACATATCGGGTGGTGCAAAATATCCGGGAGACTCCCGCCGAGTTGCTTTCCCGCATCACCTGTGGCCTCTGGTTGTAGGGGAAACTTCCGGCAGCGTAGCATATGCGAAATTAGATCTTATGGAAGATATGCGATCGCTCCTGTCCCCCTTTCTGCAGTTGGCGCGCTTGACCACCGTCTGACCGGGATTGCGGTTATTGCCTTGGAATGGGTCTGTGGCTGTCTGTATCCACCCTCTTGGTGGGGACTTTGTCGGAGTAGTATCTTCGAGAACCCAATTCACTGTTCCAAATCTCCTCTGCTCAAGCCTCCACCTCACCGCCTTGTCATATTTCGCACTTGTGCTTGCTGCCCGTTCCAAGAATTTATTCTTCCTACGCCTATGTCCCGTAGATTAGTCGTCGGAGTAAGGTAGCAAACAAGGATCCTCTCCGGTGCGACTAGAGGAATCGTGCGACTCGTGCTCTTCGGAATCATTGGGCTCTATTGGGACGAACTTTTTCCGAAGATGGGGATCAGCTCAGTTGCTGTGGTTAGAGACACTCGCCGTCTGCCTTGCAGCAGGCCGTTGTAATGTAGTCAGGCTATCCTCGCTCCATTAGGGCTCGATCCTGCACCTTTTCCGCAGGCGAGGTTCCCAGCGTCATTGAAATCTCCCCCCCATTAGGTTTACTTTTATCCCTATCCTTGCCCAATACACCCACAGAAGTGCTACGAGCCCTAGGGCTCGGCTCGGTGGGAAGCTTATTCCAAAAAATCCCCTCCTCGACTCCCTATCCCTTCCCTTCCCTTCTTGTCCGCCTTTTACAGACCGGAATTGAGGGCGATTTCTTAACCTTCTTGTGCGTAGGGGTTATCGCGCCCGAGCAACGGATGTCCTAGGGTGTGTAAATAATTAGGAGGGATGGGAGATGACAAAGGGGAGAGACCGAGGGCATAGGGTCGTAGTTGCACATTTTGTAAAAATCATCACAAAACTTAGGCCGGTGGTGAGGGTTTTGTGAGGGTTTTTCTAGATTGAGAGTGATGGGCGGTGATACACCGCATCGGATCGTGGAGGAGGCGATGATAAGGGGGTCCAAGGTTGAGAAAAGATGTTTTACTACGACGAGGCGATTGTGCACAGATGTGATGTTGGTTTTCAGCACTCGTGGGACCCAACGCACTAGGTGATATTATACCAAAGGATTTGTATGATAATAAAAAAAGCTTCGGAGGAACTCACCATGCCCCTTGATATAGAGATTCCCAACCATAGCGATAAATCGAGAGAGTAGAGGGAAAGGGAGAAAGAAAAAAACGAAACCCTCCAGAATCTTAGCTTGCAATAGTTGGGAACTGATGATTATCCCGCTGCTCGCAGAAAACAAGCAGGGCCAAGGCGCATTATGCAAAAACAGCAAATGACAGAACATAATATAATATCTCGTCTTTACGAAAAAAACTCATTCTATACAATTGCACCCTAAGATTAAACCTCTCGATGAAACTCGGTTAAAGTAGCACCGCGCTCTCTCCACTCATAAGCCCCCTAACCCCCTTCTCTCATGGCCTATCCAACTCCGCGAGACGAATCTAGAACACACCTATTAGCACTACCCTAGGCAGCGTTACAATAACAAGATGAACGCATCAGCCTATATCCTATCTCCGCATGACTTGCCTGAACAACCCTCCGTACCCTTCCCTCCCAGCCAGCTTTCCAGCCCCCAATCTCCTTCACGACAACTGCTTCATTATCAAAGCAGCTTTTGACAAACTCCTCCACGGTAACCTGTTCCTCCCTATGTGCCCACCAACTCCCCCACTGGAACAACCAATTATTGAGCGTTGAGTGCCAGATATCGGGCGAGAACTCGATCGGCCGTGGGCTGTCAGAGTACCATTCCGGGAATTAGTGAATAGGAGAACAGCAGACGCGTAAGGTCCCCGATGGGGGAAGAGTACACAGTGCCAGGTACTGTGCGATGTTGAAGAGAGAGAGGAGTATAGGCTTAGGGGGAAGTGTGTTTTGGGCTTGCGCTGTTGGAATTAGTGATGGTGGGTCGAGGGGGAAGGAATAATGGGGGGGGATCAATTCTATGAGGAGGTTTTGCTTCCTTGCAGTGGAAACTTGAGAGAAGGCTTTGAGGAGCATGTCGGTTGAGCTAGCTGTTAGCGCGTCAGACTCAGGCATACCGCACAATTGTGTGTTGAATTAAGCTTTTGGGCACGGGCATTATGGATGCTTGGCGGGGAGAAGCTGCGCAGGGGTGGTGCCTTGCAGAAACATAAGCGATCTGCCGGACAAGATTCCACTTGTGCATTGTGATCAGAATCGATGTTTATGGGTCAAAGTTGGGTCAAATAGGATCAGTATCTACATTTCTGTGAGGTTATTTGCTAAGGTTCCAGCTTTTGGGGAGGTGTGGTAGGATGCAATAGAAAGTGGTGGCAGTCATTGCCACTGATAAGTTTTTGCCGATAATTAGCCAATAAAAATGCACGGGAAAGCTGGTTGGATGGTTGAATTTGCAACGTCATGACATCTATGAGTGAAGGGTTGTGATGGCAAGACAGGGATTTGTTCTGCAAGTATGATAATATGGTATAATATGCAGTACGAGTACAAAAATCATGATATTTCTGGGGGTTCCCTGCTAACTTGGTTTTCATACTAACCATGAATACTCCAGTACCCAACTGCACTGAGATTCCCCAGCAAACTCCCCAGTAGCTTACCGTATCTGAGGCAGCGTGATAAGAAGTACCCCCTAGCTAGCTAGTGCATAGAATGCCACAAAATTTGTGGGCTTCCTTCCCCATGCCAGTCACAACCTTTCACCATGACAACCTCTGATTATCATAACCTCCCACAACCGCAACAGCCACACCCCTTCCCTTCCCCACCTTTTTTTCCCACATTTTCACTTTTTGTTTACATCTCTTCTATAACCACTGCGAACCCCCTTCACCCCCTATTCACTTTCATCAGGTGCAATAGGGAAGGTCATTAGATAGTACTAGGCGTTTCAGTGACTGTCAGTGCCTTTATCATTTCATTCCCTTTAGTTTGTTATACCCACCGACAGTCACCACTTACATAACACTATTCTACACATTTGTTTGCCACAGATATAATAGTTCAAAATATTCCCGACGTTTTTTTTTAGCCCGTATACTAATACCCCTCATATGGTAAAGAGTCCCCTATTCAAATAAGCATCCTTTGAGTGCTAGTTTGCTGTTCTGCCAAAAACCACCTTTGGCCAGTGGGTCAGGCAAAGTTGACCACAATTGTCTATGCCGGCTGCTCCCTTCATGGTTGCTGCATACCCTCATATACTCATCCTGAAAAATTTACCAGTAAGTTGCACTATATCTATAGACTAAGAACTCTAATAGAAGAAGAATGTGCTAGTACATTGCAGTTGCCTTTCCTACTCCGATTCGTATTATATTTCTTATATTTTATCTCAACTGAGAGCTGAGTTTGCGGTGTTTTCCCATCCTTAAGCACAAAAAGGAAATTCCAACATCCAAGCACATGTTTCTCCTATTCGAGTTCTTAATACACTAACTTTAACTTTTATTATGGGTACATGCTGATTGGTTGGTGATTGTTGTGCAGGGGTGTTGTAGGCAATGAGTGGTTCAAGGTAGGCTGGCGTGAAAGATTTGAGTTGCAGGATTGCAGAAGTTGGATTTACAGGTAGGTGGAAAGGAATGTTTAACTTTTGTTTTTGTGGCAAGGCTAAAAGCTGGTGAAGCCACACTGGAGAGTGACCCTGCTAGTTGGGCAAAGGCAGTTAATATGAGGCTGGGCCTGAGGCCCCTACCATGAGAAGGATAGACAAAGTGAATGTGGGCAAAACTTTCCTCTCTTTACCTATAAAGTTGGAATTACATGAGTTACTTGCCCTGTCTGGTACACTTAGAGGGGAGAACTACTTCCTAGAAAAGTGATAAAAGAGGCCAGCAGTATCAACAACAAAACGCCTGCTGGATGGGAGGACTCTGCTTCTTCATTTAGGCTCGATCCACCTTTGGGGGTTACCAAGCCCAAGCTGAGATTGAGTCGATCAGAAAAGAGAAAGAAGGAGAGAAAGGAGAAGTCAAGACATACGAGCAAGAAGAAGGAACTCAAGAAGAGTAAGAGTAAGATATGTTTGCAATGATCTTGCTCTACTGTCGTTATTTCCTCGCACCTTGAGATTGTGCATACTTGAGTACCCTTTAGTATTTCGATAATGAATGCAGTATAATGGCCTCAACTGAGATGCGAGTAAGTTGATTGATGCATCATACTTGCACACTACTCATTAAGAATGAATCAATTATAGCTAATAGCCTATACAGTGAGATGCTGTTCTAGACATATAGCCTGAAGAGACACCCATATTGGTACCTATCCCTCCTCTACAAGAACGTATGGGAAAGCACAGAGAAAGAATTATGAAGGAGTTCAGGGATGATAGGAACATTAGGCAAAACCTAAAAGCTGGAACAGGGAACAAAGGATCCCGCAATCAGAATACAATGGCTGATGATACCAACAACTGTGTAAGAAAAGGATCAAAATGGGTGACATCTTACTTCCAGATGACAATCGACAAAGCTGAGAAGAGGTTGGGTATCTGAATTGATGAAATCAGTGCTGTTCCAATCAATGGAATAATTGGGACTCAATTGTGATTCTTGAACGGGCCAGCATCGACAAAAGAATTATAGATACTATCAAGAAAGAGGTCTATTACCATATCCTTCTATATCATGATATTGAAGGATATCTGACCAATGCTAGCTCAGATTTTAAAGAAGTCAATGTTAGTGACTTAGTGCTTTACATTATTAGTCCCATAATTTCTGGTATAAAACAAATTGGGCTCGAGTTGCTATTCAAGAGGGAAAAAGAGATAATCTCAGTGGACAGACTAACTGGGGGGGGGGAATGCAGGAATTTCTGGTTTTCGATGAGGTTGCAATTAATGAGGAAAAATTAGTACTAATGATTGAGGCGAAGCAAGTATCAATCAGACAAGCCATGACACAGATTTTGCTTGCCATGAGAGATGCAACAGACAACAACTCAGGGGGTATTATTTATGGTTTTATCACGACAGGTCATGACTGGAGAATGCTAAGCTATGATGGGGGTGATTTTGTAATTACAAACAAATTCATCGTATTGTTTGACACAATGAGAGATGGGAAAGAGGCATGGCTACAAGAGAATGCAGTTATTGTGGACTGTATGCTGATTGCGCTAATGAATGGAGGTATCATGATGAATCCTGTGGCCGTATGAGGGTGGAACCTTGCTAATTCCTGTATTCTTTTATACAAATGTTACCTGACAACCCACAACATCCTCAACTTTAACTACAACATTACTTGAACCATAGACAAACCCCGCCTCCTAACCATCCTAAGGAAACTACAGATCCTTCCCTCTCTAAAGACGATAAACCACTCAGCTTTAGCAATAACAATCCTAGGGCAAAACGCATGTTAGCCACGGTTCTCGTAATTTAAGAGTATTAACCTACCAGACATCGCTAAGATGATACTACTACCAAGCAAAGACCCAACCGCCAAGCTCAACACCATACCTTTAGAACAGCATTAACAGGGTTTCACGATGGGCAAAATAGGGAGTAGAAGGGCGCTAAGACCTGATTTCGTGAAGATACTACAAGCCATCCCGTCCTCACAGCCGACATTTATGTGCATTGATGCCCTGAACGAATGTGTGGCCTTGCACCGTGTCAAGCTCCTCAATTCTCTGAAACAATTTCTTGAGAAATCCCCAAGCACACGAATATTCATAACCGGAAGGCCCTACATTCGGGCTGTAGGTGCCAGACGTCTCGGCGGGCGAGCTATAACTGTATTTGTGGGCCCGAGGACATGATATCACCAGATACCTTCGTGTTAAACTGAGGACGACGCCCCGGATGCCATGGATGAGAGTCTGGAGGCCGACATTCTGGATAAGATTCCCCGAAATATATCGGAAATGTACGTATGGACGGCACTAGGAATACTACCCCACATTACTCACTAACAGATATATCTAGGTTTCTACTTGTCTCCTTAAATATCGAGACAATCTTGCAAGATTCGACAACCCATCGGAGACTAGAAAGGCTCAACAAACTCGCTGATGGATTGGGGTTAGGAATTTGTAAGAAAAAACCACCCCGCTCTCCCTTTTACCGCTCAGCGACTTTGACTAACACACAAAAGAGCATAGCAGGAAAAAATAACGAGAAGTACTACTTCACCCTCCCGCCTACACCCGTGCCGATGTTGCTCCCTCCCTTCTGCTTCCGCGCCCATTCAACCTCGTAACACTCTCGGCAGCCCACCACCCGTCCCCCTCACTACCCAACAACCCCTCGAGACTCGGGATTGCAGCTCTAATGTGGATCAGTTATGCAGAACGGCCCTTTCAAGTGGGTGAGCTCTGTCCTGCCTTAGCAGTCGAGCTAGGCTCCACAGATTTTCGTGCTGGCAACATTCCTTTGATTTCGACACCGGTGAGCTGCTGTCAAGGACTTATTACTGTAGATAAGGAGGCATCAACTGTGCAGCTTGTGCACTTTACTCACCAAGAGCATCCTTCCACTCATCCTGATATTTTTCAGCCGACATCACTCGACAATGGCAGAAATCTGCTTGACTTGTTTGGATTCCCAGCTGGTCTAGGCTGTTTCAGCCGATCCCTCTCCTGGCACCCGGGGCACTCCCTCTCTAGAATATTGTTCCGTCTACTGGGGAGTCCATGCGAAAAGGGAATTCCCTGACTATGCGAAACCACTTGCGCTAAATCTATTTCAGGAGCGTGATGGCTACATATCCACTAAATTTCTCTTAGGGCAAGTGAATCACCTAAGCCTTTGATGAGATTTTGATCCTTATTCCGTTCAGCGGGTTACACTACGCATCATTCTTCGGAATTGTTGGGTTTGTGGCTGCCTTGATAGAGATGGAGTGTGCTGATGCCGATAAAAGAGATTTTTAGGGTTGGGTACACGCCACTTACATGGGCTGCTCATAATAGGCATTTCGGGGTGATGGAAATACTGCTCGGGCGAGAGGAGGTCAATCCCGACGAACCAGATAATTGCGACCGAACCCCGCTCTCGCATGCCCCTAGTCATCGACACGAGGAACCGGTGAAAATACTACTCAGGCGGGAAGAGGTTGATTCCAACAAACCAGATGATCTCAGCCTAACACTGCTCTCGCATGCCGCTTGGTTCGGACGCGAGGGGGTGGTGGGCATACTACTCACGCTGGAAGAGGTGAACCCGACAAACCAGATCATTTCAGCCAAGCACCACTCTTGAATCCCGCTTGGGGTGGACATGAGGCAGTGGTGAAGGTGCTACTCGGGCAGAAAGATGTTAACCCCCGACAAGCCAGATAATTTTGGCCAGGGTTTCAGAACATAAGGAAGATTCTACAAGACACGGCGCCCACCTCCCGCAGAGCACACATTCATCGGAAAGTTGGCTCTAGCATTCCTAATGGAGACGATTACACTGTAATCTCTAAAATCCGTGATAGGAGCGCATATTCAAAATCCCTAATACCGATGCCGATAACCGGCTCCTCCAGACGAACTAGCCCACGGAGAGCTCCGGGCAGCCCAGAAAAGATAACCGCTTCACCAGCACCCCCATCTTCCGAACAGGGCACCCCAAACACATCTCAACTTCTAGACTATCGGCGGTGGCTTGGTTCAGACGAATGTTGTGATGATTCTATCGACGGCAGCCTCCATGGGCAGGACGAGTGTTCAACTCGCGCGGGTCGGATCCCTGGCTTACAAACCGATATGCTTGCAGAGCCAATTGGGACTCCTCTTATGCCTCATTAGAATTTTCCCCTATATTGCCAGTCGATAAGTCTTCCAGGAGCAATGGCGATGAACCTCCACCAAATACAGCGAATCTTACACCCTCCCCCATGTTGTTAATGGTGTTGTCGTGAAGGATAGCAAAGGGAGAGCTAGGAGTAGGAGTGTTCCGGTAGATTTTGCAAAAGGAAATGCCCGAGAAAAGCGCTTATTTGATCCAGGGAGGCCCGGGAGGGATGTTCCTGAGGAAACCCGGTATGTGTCCTTTTTTGTCTAAATATACAATGCCCATGAATGCTTACCGATCATAGTGGGGGACTGCCCCTACCACTAAGCCCAAGTGCTGCACAGTCGACCTTTTCCACCATAAGCCGTAGGTCACCTCCCCAGGCCAAAAGGAAGGGAGAGACGACGAGACGAGTGATCTATTTGAGTAAGCCTCCCGCATTAGTGGCTTCCGCTTATTAGGATATGAGCTGACTGTGCCCTAGTCGTTATAGAAACCGTGGACGTCTATGGTCCGGATTCTCAGATGATCTAAGCTTCCGACCAGAGGCTGATGTCCCGGAGACGACTGAAACTAACCCCGAGACTCGAAGCCTGAACTTTGGCGATGACTTGCCCCAAGTTGATATCCCAAACTCCGTGGGGGAGGACACCGAGGATATGATTCATGATGATTCCAGCCAGCCTAGCCGGGCATTGTTTTCAAGGATTTCACAAGCCGAGGCACTCAACGATGAGCTGTTAAAGCTTCTTCAAATAATAACATCAATTTCGAGCAGCCCGAGTGTCAATCCGAGGGCATGGGCCTGTCTGCAGTAGTGCAAGGCAGCGCCCCAAGGCAAACCCTGCCCCCAGAGACTAAACCAGAAGCGCTCCGAGCGAAAAATGCCCAACTTGAAGGTGTAGTCAAACTTCTAAGCAAGCAGGAACAAGAACATCGACTGGCCAGACAAGAACAAGAAACACTTGTTTTCCACTTGAAAAAGAAACACACAGAAGATCGCCAAACCGTTCAAAATTTGGAAGGTTACATCAGCAGACATGAAAAAGAAGTTCGGAAAAATATGGAAGAGCATGAGGTTTGCAAAGGACCAGTACCAAACCTCAACCTCTACAATAACTCACCTCCATCAAACACTTTCGGCCACTGAACTCGCCACCCACAAACTCACCAAAAAATGAATCCCTAAAGAATGACCTCGACAAACCCACCCAGGAGTCTGAAGCCTCTCGCATCCGCTTTGCCCAACCCCTCCACGACACAGCCGAGAAAGAAGCGGAATGGAATGCCGCGCGACAAGCCCAAGACTTACAATCTCGCCACCAAGCCGCCGCGTTTGAAGACCTCCTGCAGGAAATTTATGACGAGGAGATACTCTCAGGTTGGCGGCGATAAAGTGGCTATGCTCCGTGAGGTTCTTGAGCGCAGGGGAAGGGCAGCGTGTGAGGGTGAGGAGAAGATTAGAAGATATAAAGCTACGAGAAAGAAGTGGGCTAAAGAGTGTGAGAGGAATAAAAGCAGGATTGAAGAGCTAGTGACGGAGACGAAGGAGTTAGATTTGAAGCTGAAGGCGGAGAGGAAGAGTTGTGATGAGAAGATGGGACAATTGATTCTTGCGCTAAGGATGGGGTAGATTGATGAGATAGTATAAAGCAAGGGGGGATGCTCTCGTCATGAGTAGTGTATTTTTTTATTTCCTTTGCCGTTTCTTTTCTTTCCTTATTCTTCATTGCGCGACCGGAAGGTAGGGTGAGATTTGGAGTATGGTTTTTGCTCTTTGCTCTTTTGCTCTTTTATCCTTGCCAGTGTTAATTTTTGAGTTTGACTTGGTAGTATATATATTCTAGTGCGTATTATTATGAAAAAAACAAACTCAACGCTGGAGCGGGACCGGAAGGGGGTTTTCTTTTTCCTTCCTTTCCTTCCTTCTTGTCTGTCTTATTGTTATGATGAGGTTTCTACTGTAGATTATTGATGTGATATGGATATCGTGGGCTTAGGTACGGTACCATCAGTATTCTCACCAACCAAGTACCCCCACATGTATGATACTAGTACAGTATCAGCACCGCATCGGTACTGATATGATATTGATAATACCACACCTGTCCTTGGGTGGTCAAAAATGGCCTAACCCTCCCTCCGCTCCCCTGTAAAATATAGAGCTATCCAGGGAGATTAACATTCGAACCATAAGCCTTCAAGTTCGACGCCGGTACGGGGTCAATGGTAACTCGCACTAATAACCATAACCAATTTTAGCCCAATAAACGAAAACCCAGAGATAAGATATTATAATGAGGCGACAATTGATCTTTCGCAAAGGGATGCCCTGCCATGCATGGTGTTGCATTATTACCCTCCGCCACTGTCGTGCCGTGCCGTAAGGCAGAGTACCAATGAGCAGAATCCACTTCTCCATCATGCCAAACTCCGCTCACGTTCGCTGCCTGGTATGGGCACGAGGGAGTGGTGAAGGGGTCCTACTCATGCGGAGAGAAGTCAACCCCGACAAACCACCGCTTTCGCATGCTACTGCTCACTGATGCGAGCAAGTAGTGAAAACCCTCCTCATGCTGGAAGATGTCAACAACCAGATAATCTTGGCCAAACACCGCTTTCCCGTGCCGCTTGGGATGGGCACCAGGAAGCGGTGAAAACCCTACTCATGCGGGAAGATCTCAACCCCTACAAACCAGATAGTTCCGGCGAAACACCATTCTCGCATGCTAAAATTTACTAGGCATGGCCATAGCTCGGTAGCAGCACTACTACAGCCGTCCAAAGCGGCAACCCCAAGCGCGGTTTGAAGTTTAAGCAACGTTGTCTCGTCGAAATCACGATCCTTCCCTTTCAGAGTTTGTATCATACTCACAGTAAATGTCCATGGACGCCACCCCTTCCAGACGAATAAATCCAATGAGATGGGTGCGGGGATGCGCGCATGTCACCATACTCACGCGAACCCCCCTAGAGATTTTCTTTTATACTCGCATAATGATTCACAAGTTCATTTACGAAGTACTGTACTGTGGAGTTTGTACTGTGGGAGGAACTGGTTCTATTGCAACGAGAAGATCCAGTTTATATAGCTCGCAGTTTTCATCCCATCATTACCAATTGTCTCGTCAGCTGTGAATTCTTTGCCCGTGTGTTTTTTCTTCCCTCCTTTTCTCCTTTCACCCTGCATGATAGATAAACTATACAAAATTACAGAGTGTTATTCAGATATAATAAAAGCAGTGTATTCTACCGCACCATTGTGCAAGGATTCTCGTGGCGAGCGCGAGCAGCCACGCAGGTGGAGACCGCCCCGAACATACTATATCGTATTAATTTGAATAAGAGAGTGGTGAGCCATGTCGTTGGAGCCCGATTTTTTTGTTCCCAACAAACCCTCTTGTTTAGCTGTTTTTCGCCCATTTTCAAAAGTATCATAGGGAATTCTTAACTACATAAGCGCGCCGCTCGCTTTTTTCATGTCAATATGGTAGGTGACTAATTACCATAGATAATACTGGTATAATACTCGGGCGCAAATTAAAGATTCGGAAAAAGTGACTTGAAATATGTGTTGCAACCATACATTTTGTTTTGCCACTTTTTCCGGATCTCTAATTTGCGCCCGAGTACTCGAGTACTCGAGTACTTGCGAGCAAACTAAAGCATAGTGTAACAGGCTCTAGATTTTGGTGTGTTTTTCTGTTGATCAACACCTAACTTAACTTCCGTGCAAGTCCTCAAGTAACTTAAGTTACATACAGTCTCCACTGGGGAACACCACGAAGTTAGACCGCTGACGAAGAGGGTAGAGGTGGTACAAGTACAGTAACGGCAAACCCTAACCCAGTAACTGAGGCAGCGACACCATCCTCCTCTATGCAGGAGTATGATAGGAACCTAATAACCAGAAAAAACAGAGGTGCCATAGAATCTCGCTTTTAACGAACTGGCTCGGACCAGGATGGTTTACGAGCGGCCAAATTTCTGAATTAATGATAGGCCAAACATCTCGTCTTTTCCAAAATCCACAAAAGCTTGGTTTTCTTACAGTAGTATCATACTAGGAATTTCGAAAAAAGTCCTAGTCCAGGCCAGTTCGTTAAAAGCGAGTTCCCACGGTATGTCTTGCTAGTTCGCCTTGAATAACTACCCCACGCCGGACCCCGCGCCCGTTTCTGCAGCAAATATCAGCAACGACGGAGATGACTTGGCGCCCCCCCCCCCCCGCCGCCCCCCCCGCCGGGGGGGAGGGGGGGCAGGGAATGTGGGGGGGGGGAAGGTTAA
>Ga0307513_10001445_pt1 | contig 34127 bp, 35 predicted proteins | sample 15_EM_MG_FD_202174 | JGI IMG/M metagenome (GOLD analysis project Ga0307513, IMG submission 202174) | Populus trichocarpa ectomycorrhiza microbial communities from riparian zone in the Pacific Northwest, United States - 15_EM | ecosystem: Host-associated > Plants > Roots > Unclassified | place... | reverse complement strand
GGCCTGATCCGAGCCGGGCGTCCCTCTCGAAGACGGCCGCGCCCGCCTGGCCAAGGCGCTGCTGCGTCATGGGGCTCCTCGCTACCCCACAGCGCGGCCGATGAGTTCGTGGCCCGCGGCCGGTCGTAGCTCGTGACACCCCAGGAAAGGACACCGCCATGTCAGAGCTTCTCGTCGACTTCATCACCTCCCTCGACGGCCACGCGTCGGGAGAGGGCTGGCCCGGATTCTGGGGCCTCGAGGGCCCGGAGTACCTCGCATGGCTCGGCGAGCAGCCCGAGTCCACCTACCTCATGGGAACGAACACCTACCGCCAGATGTCGGGCTTCGCCGCCGGCGAGGTCCCGAATGGCCAAGACGAGTTCCGGGCCGAAGAACAGGAGTCCGTCGACGAGCTCACGCAAGCGTCCAAGGTGGTGTGCTCCTCCACACTCGAGGAGCCACTGACGTGGGCCAACTCCACGCTCGTCCGCGACGACGCGGTCGAGGCGGTCCGCGCCATGAAGGAGAACTGCTCGGGGCTCCTCAGCACGATCGGCAGCCTCAGCCTGTGCCGGTCCCTGCTACGAGCCGGACTCGTCGACCGCTTCCGGGTCGGGATGTTCCCGGTGATCACCGGGGCCACGGGCGCAGAACGCATCTACGACGGCTACCCGGACGTCGCCCTCGAGATGATCGAGCACCACACCTTCGACGGCCGCATCCAGCTCGTCGAGTACAAACCACGCGTGCTCGAGCACCCGCCGCTCGGCGCCCCTGCGTGACGTCGCCCGTTGCCGGTCGAGAACAACCCCGGCATCGTGGTCGGGTCCCAGCCCGTCTCGGCGAGTCCCGCCGCATGACACGCGAATTGCAGGCGACGTTCGACCTCGTCCGGCAGGAGTAACCCGGCTCACCCGGCGTACGCCCGACGAGGATCAGGCCACGCGCAGGTCCGGCCGCTGCCGGGAGAGTTCCAGTGCCAGGTCGGTCCAGATGGTTCAGGCCCAGAACCGCTGCCAGCTGGGCCACGACTCGGGCAGGTCGGCGGGCTTGTCCTCCCGTCCCGGCCAGCGGTCGCGCAGCGGGCCGGCGGGGCTCGTCGTCGCGTCGGCGCCGTAGAAGACCCGCTCCTTGCGCCGCGCGAAGAGCCACTCGCCATCGCGGCGTTCGTAGGTGTCGCCGTAGATCACGGTCATCACGATCCATCGCCCGTCGACCTCATGTTCGGCGCGGCAGTAGACCGAACCGGACGCGTGCTCGTCGTCATCGAGCGTGATGCGGTGATTGCCGACGAAGTGGATGCTCACGCCGAACGTCCGCAGCACCGGATCGAACCACGTGGCGAGCGCGTCCCGGCCGCGCGCGTCACGTCCGACCTGCACGTCGGGCACGAACAGCGTCACCAGCGTGTCGAGATCACGGCTGTCGACGGCCTCGGCGTAGCGGTAGGCGAGTTGGCGGATCTGCTCGTGGTCGCTGATCCCCGAAGTCGTCACGGGTGGAACTCGTTGACCATGAGATACCCGCCCGCGTCGACGCGCAGCTGCATGCCCGTGACGTAGCGGGACTCGTCGGAGGCCAGGTAGAGCACCGCGTTGCTGATGTCGTCGGGCGCCACGTACGGGATCGGCATCGGGTGCATCACGCCGAACACCTCCTCGGCGTCGGCGCGCGTCGGGCGCACGAGATCGCGGCGGAACTGCTGGTAGGTGGCGTCGTTGTGCAGCATCGGCGAGTCGACGTTGGTGGGGTGCACGGCGTTGACCCGGATGTTCTCCGGCGCCAAAGCGGTGGCGAGCTCGTGCACGTAGTGGCTCAGGGCGAGCTTGGAGTACTTGTAGCCTGCAGAGCCGGGGCCGGCCTTGTCGTAGGCGCGGCGCGGCCGCAGTGCGACGAGGGAGCCGGTGGCGATCACCGAGGCACCCGCGGTCAGGTGCGGGACGGCCGCGTGCACGGTATTGATCACCCCGAGCAGGTTGATGTCGACCGAGTCTGTCCAGGCCGGGGTGCCCAGCTCGGCACCCAGTGCGGAGACGGCGGCCTGGGCGACCACGACGTCGAGCCGCCCGAACTCCGCCATCCCCCGGCGCACCGCGTCGAGCATCGCGCCGCGCTCCCGCACGTCGGCCTGCACGGTCACCACCCGGGCGTCCTGTGCCTCGACCAGGCGCCCGGTCTCCTTCAGGTCCTCCTCCGACGCCATCGGGTACGGCACCGACTCGATGTCGGCGCACAGGTCCACCGCGATCACGGACGCGCCCTCGGCGGCCAACCGCAGGCAGTGGTTGCGACCCTGCCCGCGGCCGGCGCCGGTGACCAGGACGACCTTGCCGCTGACCCGGCCCATGTCAGGCCGTCACACGGGGCAGCGAGACCTTGCCGACCAACGCGATCTCCTGGCGGGCGATCTTCCATGCGCCAGCGGAACCGACGACCTGCCACGCGTAGTCCACCGAGAACACGCCGCTCCGGAAGATCACGAGCATCTTCATCCGCACCGCCGCCCGATCCGGCCCGTCGAACTCCGACCAGTGGCTGGTCGGATGGTGGGCGACGGCATCGGGTGCGTTCTCGAAGAAGTCGAGCAGCTCGGCGGAGCCGGTCATCGTGCGCCCGTAGACGGACTGGGCGTCGAACACGGCGTCGGGGGTGAACAGGCCCACGACACCGGTCCAGTCCTTCTGGTCACAACGATCGGCGTACTGCGCGACCAGGTCGTGCACAGCGAACCGACCGGCGATCTCCTCGGCGTTCATCGCGTCTCCTTCATGGTTGCCAGCAGCTCGCGCTTCTGGACCTTGCCGGTGGGGGTGCGGGGCAGTTCGGGCACGCAGCGCCAGATCGTCGGCGCCTTCTGCCGGGCGAGCTGCTGGACTTCCAGGTGGGCGAGCAGCACGTCGTCGCCCGGCCAGGAGGCGCCCGGACGGACTGTCACGAACGCGGCCACCTGCTCGCCGAGGCGCTCGTGCGGCACCCCGACCACCGCGACGGCGTCGACCGCGGGATGGGTGCCGATGGCGTTCTCGATCTCGGCGGCGGAGAACTTCTCGCCGCCGCGGTTGATGATGTCCTTCAGCCGCCCGCGGATCGTCACCCAGCCGTCGGTATCGATGGTGCCGATGTCGCCGGTGGCGAACCAGCCGTCGGCGTCCACGCCATGCTGTGCCGGGTCGAGGTAGCCGGCCATCACCTTCGGGCCGCGGATCCGCAGCTCACCGGGGGTATCGGGTGGAAGTGGACGGCCGTCCTCGTCGACGGCCTGGACCTCGCAGCCGGTGTCGATCCGGCCATCGGTGCTCTCGCGCAGGTGCAGCGGATCGTCGGGACGACCCGAGGTCATGGTCGGCGCCTCGGTCATGCCCCATGCCCTCCACGCGATGATGCCGACGTCGTGGGCCCGACGGATCACGGTGCTGCCGGTCGGGGCGGCGCCGGTGTGGAACATCGCGATCCGGTGGCCCGTGAAGCCGTCGTAGCGGTCGAGCATCTCCGACAGGAACACCGGAGCGCCGATCGCGAGCGCGACCCGTTCGCGGTCGCAGATCGCCACGGCGACCTCGGGATCCCAGCGCTCCATGACCACCGTCGGCGCGCCCGTCAGACAGGGCAGCAACGTGCACGCCACCACCGCGCCGATGTGCGCGACCGGGGCCGGGATCAGGACGGGCGAGCTGCCGCCGAGCAGGGCTTCATCGCGGTAGCTACGGGCCTCGCACAGCAGCGTGCGCGACGTGTGCCGCACGCCCTTCGGCTCCGACGTGGTGCCGGAGGTGAACAGCAGTAGGCAGTCGTCGTCGGGGGCGGCCGGGTAGTGCCGAGCCCCTCCGGTGGTCGGCAGAGTGTCCCAGCCAGGCACATTGCCGACGGCGTAGCGGGCCGGCGCACCGGGCATGACCTCGTCCAGCTCGGCCGCCGGGCGACGGTCCCCGCGGGCGGCGGCTGCGACCACGACGGTCGGCGCGGTGACCGCCAGGATGTGCGCCATCTCGTGCTGCCGGTACAGCGGCACCACCGGCACGGCCACAGCGCCCAGGTGCCAGGCCGCGAGGATCACGACCACGAGCTCGACGCAGTTGGGCAGCTGCACGACGACCCGGTTGCCCGGCCCGACACCGCGGTCGGCGAAACCCGCCGCCACCGCCTCGACACGAGCCAGCAGCTGCGCGAACGTCAGGCGCTCGTCGCCGACGACGAGCGCGACCCGGTCGGGCCACCGCTGCGCCGCCGTCGGGAGCGACCAGCCGACCGACGCCGAGCACCACAGCCCGCGGTCGAGGTAGGACTGCTCCCGGGAGTTCACACCGTCAGGCCCATCGACTCCGCCAGCAGCGCGACCGCGGCCGGACGGTCGATCTTGCCGTTGGGTACCCGCGGCAACGCGTCGACGACGAACACCCGGCGCGGCCGCTTGTACGGCGCCAGCCGGGGCGCGACGGCCGCGAGCACGTCATCGGCGCTGGTCGCAGCCTCGACGAGCGCCACCGGGATCTCGCCCAACCGGTCGTCGGGCACGCCCAGCACCACGGCATCACGGACGGCCGGGTCGGCGCCGAGCGCGGCCTCGACCTCCTCCGGCACCACGTTGAACCCGCCGCAGATGATGATGTTCTTCAGCCGGCCCGTGATGTAGAGGTAGCCGTCTTCGTCGAGCCGGCCGATGTCGCCGGTGCGCAGCCAACCATCGGCGTCGAGCGGGCTGGACGCTTCGGCGCCCAGGTAACCCGAGGTGGCCGAGCGGCTGCGGACGCGGATCTCGCCCTCGGAGCCCGCCGGGGCGTCGGTGCCGTCGTCGGCGACCAGACGCAGCTCGACGCCCGGCAGCGGGCGCCCGACCGAGCCCGGCCGTCGCTTGCCGGCCAGCACGTCGCGGGCACTCTCGATGCTGATGCCGCCGAACGCCTCGGTCTGCCCGTACGCCTGCAGGACGGGCACGCCGAAGCGGGCCTCGAACTCCTCCCGTAGCGCCGGCGTCAGCGGCGCAGTGCCCGAGGAGACGTACCGGACGCCGCCGAGGTCCTCCCCCGGCTCCAGCGCGTCGAGCAGGATCCGCAGCATCGCGGGGTTGATCGTCAGGTTGTCGATGCCGTGCCGGTCGAGCAGCCGCTTCGTGGCGCGGCCGTCGAACTTGCGGAGCAGGGCCACGCTGCGCCCGACGTAGAGCGCGAACAGCAGCCGGACCACGCCTGCGGTGTGCGAGAGCGGGTTGGCGATCAGGTTGGGCGGCTTGCCCTCCCGCGCGAGCGGGGTGGGACTCGTGTCGGAACGGAACGCCGAGACCGTCGCGCGCAGGTTGGACCAGGCGTTGTCGTGGGTGAGGACCACGCCCTTGGGCGCGCCGGTGGAGCCGGAGGTGAGCAGCACCAGCGCCGGACGATCGCCGACGTCGTCGCTGGGCGGTGTGTAGGCCGCGGCCAGCTCCGCGGTGTCGGGGAAGTCCTGAGCCGGGAAGCGGGCGAACGGCACGTGCGCCGCGACGTCCTCGGGATCGCCGATCACCAGCCGCGCATCCATCGCCGCGACGACCCGCTCCACCTCCTCAGCAGGCGCAGCCGGGTGCATGGCGACGACCGCCGCGCCCCGGCACCACACGGCGGCGACGGCGGGCAGGAACCGCTCGTCGTTGCCGACGCGCACGACCACCCGGTCGCCCGATCCGATCCCGTCGAGCCGGCGTCCCAGCGCCACCGACGCGGCCGCGAGCTGGGCATAGGTCCACGGCCCGTCGTCCTCGACGTGCAGGAACCCGCGGTCCGGCGCCTCAGCCAGCCGCCAGGCCAGCAGCCCGGCCAGGGAGCCTTCAGGAACCCTCAGCGCGCCCACGGACCCTCGATCGGCTCGGCCATGCCCGGGAGCAGCCCATGATCCGCCGGTGCGGCCGGGAACCCCGGCAGCCCACGTTCCCGCGACGGGAGCCGGACGCGCAGGGTGCCGCGCGCGGTCGTCTCGTCGAGCTGGTTGGTGCACTGCACCGCGCAGACCACCTCTGGCCACTCCCCCGAGTCGTCGATCTCCGTGACCGATCCGGTGAGCCGGGTCAGGTCGCCGAGGACGTTGAATCCGGTGATCCGGTCGTCGACGGCGACGAGGATCGCGTCGTCGCCCATCCAGTCGGTGACGACCTGCATCATCCAGGCGTTGCGCAGCATCCCGTAGTCGTACGCCCGCCGCGCCCCGACCGACTGCGCGTAGCCGTCGTCCCAGTGCACGCGCATCGCCGAGTCCCAGGCGCCGTCCTCGTTGCGCGAGTAGAAGCCGCCCATCCGCTGCCGGTTCTGGTAGCCGAGCCGGTACGGATAGATCTCGCTGCGCCCGTTGCCCTGCAGCCACGCGATGACGTCGCCGGTGACGAGCGGGCCCCGGAACCGCGGGAGGAACGCACTCCCGACCTCGATGTCCTCGACGTACCGTGGCTCGACGCCGCGGATGGCTTCCCGGGCGTAGTGCTCGTCGACCTCCAGCAGCTCGTCCTCGGTGTAGACGTGCTGCGGGGTCGCGATCCGCTCGGTGTTGCGCTTCGCCGCCTTCTCGCGCTCGGTGTGCACGAAGTCGGCGTCCCAGATCGCGATCAGCTCGCCGCGGTCGTTCCAGTAGACGCGCCGGCGCACCGACACCGCGGATGTGCCGCCGAACCGCGACTCCTTCTCCGTGATGTCGACGTAGAACCGCCGCACCCACAGCCGGTCGCCCTCACGCACGGGGTTGAAGTACCGCGTGTGGTCGCCCGCCCAGAACATGTGGACCCCGGCGAGTGCGCCCTTGCCGCGGCCCGCATCCTCCGGCCGACGCTGGATGCGCGGGGTGAGCCCCGCGCCCTCCAGGAAGCCCGGCGGGGCGATGATGGCGCCCCACCGGCTGCGCGCGCCGTGCTCGGGATCGATGTACAGCGGGTTGTCGTCACCGAAGCCGAACGCGTAGTGGCGGATCCCGTCGCGGGTCGCCTCCTCGTTCCACGTCGTCCACCGGTTGTACGGCCAGTCGAGCCCGATCTTCTCGCGGAACTTCTCGATGCCGGCACTCGTGAGCCGGCCGAACTCGTCCGCCTCGGCCGAGCCGGCCGCGACCCGTGCAGTCGTCATCGTCGCTCCCTCGTCCGGATAAATCGTTACATGTTTTCGCGAATTATCCAAGCGGGAGTTAGAGGGTCCGGCGGTTGAGGGTCCGTGCAGCTTGCGGTGTCCAGGCGGCCCCTCGCAAGGCGCCGCCCGCAGCTCAGACTGGGCGTCTTCGCAAGGGCGGCAACGCCGCGAGGGGCCGCCTGGGCGCCGCAAGCTCGGACCCTCGACCGCCGGGCCCTCTTAGTGCAGGGTGACCGTGCCAGCGCTCCCATCGACGGTGACGGTCTGCCCCTCGGCGATCCGGGTCGTGCCGTTCTTGACGTTGACCACGCACGGGATGCCCATCTCGCGGGCGGCGATGGCGGAGTGCGACATCGGCCCACCGACGTCGACGATCACGGCGGCAGCCTGGAAGAACAGGGGCGTCCACGCCGAGTCCGTGCCGACCGCGACGATGACGTCACCGTCCTCGAACTCCACGTCGTTCGGGTCCTCGACGATCCGCGCGCGGCCGGTGACGGTGCCAGGGGCGCCCCCGGCACCACGCAGGGCCCCGTCCGCGGCGGGCGGGGTCGGCGGGAGCACGCCCATCGACTTCCAGCGGTCCGGCCCGATCGCCTCGACCAGCCCCGGCCGGACGTCGAGCATCTCCGGCAGTGGCAGGTCGGCGGCGAGCTTGTGGGTGCGCCGGCGCCGCTCGATGGACTCCTGCACGTCGGGCGTCGCCAAACCCGAGAGCTCCCCGATCAAGTCGGTGAGGCGCAGGAACCAGACGTCGTCGGCGACGGCGATGCGGCCGCGTTCGGCGAGCCGGCGGCCGGCCTCGCGGCAGATCAGGCGCATCCCGTGGGTGGACATGACGTTGGGGACCTTGGCGTTCTCCCGCCACCGCATGTGGGTCTCGAGCATGCCGAGCATCCGGCCGAGCATCGTCCACCGCCATCCGGCGAGCTTCCGGATCGTGGCGCGGGCGGCGTCGCGGCGCTCGGCCGTCGCGTGGTCGCGCTCGACGGCGGCCGCCGCGATCAGCTTGTCCAGCGTGGCCGGGTCGTCGCGCCACGGATCGGCGGAGAGCTCGAACTCGTTCGTGCCGCGGAAGCCGTACTCGTCGAGGAACGCCTCGCGGGTCAGCGAACCGTTCGCGACCTGCCCCATCGCGCGCGTGGCCTCCTGCAGGTGGATGCCGCCCAGGCCGCTCAGCGCGGCGGTGACCAGCGCGTCGCCGTTCTCGGGATCGAGCTTGCGCACCGCGTCGCCCACGTTCTGGAACAGCGGTGCGGCGACCACGCTCGCCTCCGCGTGCGGCGCCCGCATTTCGACGTGCTCCTCGAAGTGGGCACCCAGCCGCGCGGCCAGCACGTCGTCCGGCTGGGCCGTCCAGTCGGTGGCGAGGTCCTTCGCCAGCTGCTCACGGGCTTGTTCGGTGTAGGCAGCGGCCCGCTTGGGGTAGCTGCGCATCACCGACACGAAGTTCTTCCCGATGGTCGCGACGGCCAGGATGCCGCCACCGCCGGCGGCCTTCTGCGCGGGCGCATCCGGGTCCTCGGACACCCCGAAGTAGTCGGAGTAGACCGCGGCGCGGGAGTAGCCGGGGAGGTTGTCGGCCATCTCGGCGGCCGAGGTGACGCCGTAGGTGAACCAGCCGTAGAACACGCCGTTCCAGGTCCATGGCGGGCTCTTGGGCGCGGTGCCGAGCTCGTCGGCGAAGGCGCGGTCCAGCCCGCGCTCCTGGGGCGCGGCGATGAGGTCCTGGGTGAGCGGGGTCAGCGGCCGCGGCCACTGGTCCACGGCGTTGGCGCGGGTGTACAGCGTCGGGACGGACGGCCACGTGCACATCTCGTCATCGAGCTGTTCCTGGTACGTCGTGAGTTCGTCCGTCATGGATCCTCATCCCTGCGACCGATGAAATCGGTGGACAATATAGCGCTTGAAGGGTGAGGTGCACCACAGACCGGTCAGCGGATCTCCGGCTCGATCTTGGGTCCGGGGGTGAACTCGGCCTGGCTCGTCGGGTTGGTCAGCTGCGGGTAGATCAACGGCACCTCGCGGGCCGCGTGCGGCGACATCGACAGCGAATCCCACACAGCCTTGACGGTGCCCTGCACGGCCAGCGGGGGCTTGGTGGCGAGTCTTCTGGCGAGCACGTCGGCGCGGGCCCACAGCGCGTCGGAGCCACCGGCAACGACTTCGCTCACCAGACCGATCGAGTAGGCCCGCTGCGCGCCCATCCGTTCGTCCAGCCCGAACAGCGCGATCCGCATCGCCTCCCCGAACGGGATCCGACGGGCGAGCGCGGCCGGCTCCAGCGCGGAGAGCATGCCGTAGGTGGTGTGCGGATCGAAGAACGTGGCGTCGTCCGAGCAGATGACGACGTCGGCCTCGTTGACCCAGTAGAACGCGCCGCCGGCGCACATCCCGTTGACCGCGCACAGCAGCGGCTTCCACACCCGGTTCTGCTTGGCGCCCAGGAAGAACCCGGGATCGTCGGCGCTCCACGGGTTCGGGTGGCGGTGGCGACCGGCCTTGCGGTCCACCCCGGTGGAGAACGCCCGGCCGCCGGCCGCGCGGAGCACGATCACGTGGATGTCGTCATCGGCGCGGCAGCGCTTCCAGATCTCGGCGAACTCGTCGAGCATCCGCTGGTCGAAGGCGTTCAGGACGTCAGGGCGGTTGAGCGTGATCGTGGCGACGTGGTCGGTGACGTCGAACAGGACCGTCTCGTAGATCAACGGGGCTCCCGGGGCAGCATCAGCACACGTTCGGCCAGCATGGTCTTGAGAATCTCCTCGGTGCCGCCGGCGATCCGGTAGCCGAGCGCGCCCATCATCCAGCGGTTCCACCCGAAGGTGCCCCAGTCGCCGGTGTCGGCGGCGAACGCCGGGCCGAGCAGCTCCTGTGCCAGCTCACCGACCAGCCGCATGTTCGTGGTGAGCAGCAGCTTGTCGATGGCGCGCTCGGCGCCGCCGAGGTCGGCCGCGCGCTGCTGCTGGAACCGCGCGATGCGCAGGCGGCTGTAGAGCCGCACCCAGTCCTCCCTGGTGAGGGCGTCGTGCTCGCGGGTGCGCAGCAGGTCGAGCGCGCGGGCCATCATCTCGTGCGAGCGATCACCGACGGCCTTGCGCTCGCCCGCGAGCGCGCCGGTGGCCACCTTCCAGCCCGCGCCCACCTCGCCCACGCGCAGCGCGTCGGGGAGGCGGACGTCCTGCAGGAACACCTCGGTGAAGCTCGCGCCACCCGTCAACTGGCGCAGGGGCCGAACCTCGACGCCGGGCACGTCCATCGGGACGAGGAACATCGTCAGGCCGCGGTGCTTGGGCGCGTCGGGATCCGTGCGCACGAGCGCGAGCCCGATGTCGGCGAAGGTGGCGTTGGACGTCCAGACCTTCTGGCCGGTCACCACCCACTCGTCGTCGGTGCGGGTTGCGCGGGTGCGCACTCCCGCGAGATCGGAGCCGGCCCCGGGTTCGGAGAACAGCTGGCACGCGACGAGATCGCCGCGCTGGATCCCTGCTGCGTAGGTGCCGACCTGCTCGTCCGTGCCGAACGCGACGATCGCGGGCCCGACCGTGCCGACGCCGATCCGTACCGGGTTCATGTCCGGCACGTCGAACGCGGCTTCCAGCAGCCGGTACAGGCGGTCGTGGCCGGCGGGCAGGGCGGCGCCGCCGTGCGCGGCAGGCCCGGTGATCCAGCCGTAGCCGGCGTCCCAGCGGGTGCGTTGCCAGGCACGGGCGGCATCGGCCTCCTGGCGTTCCTCGGCGTCGGAGGTCTCGTGGAAGAGCGACAGGTTCTCCGGCCCGCTCCCCCATGCGGTGGCGGCGGCCGTGCGGCGCTGTGCTTGGCCGTCCAGGAACTCGATCACCTTCGTGGCGAAGGCCCGTTCGTCGTCGCCGACGGCGAGCGCCAGCAGGTCCTCGTGCACGCGGGCCTCCTAGAGCTGGACGTGGACGTTCTTGGTGCGCAGGTACTCGCGCAGCCCGGCCAGGCCGCCCTCGACGCCCTGCCCGCTGGCCTTCCAGCCGCCGAACGGTGCCGCGGGTGGCAGTCCGGCCAGGCCGTTGACCGAGACGTAACCGGCTTCGAGCCGGTCGGCGACCCGGTGGGCGCGGCTCAGGTCGGACGTCCAGACGTAGCCGGCGAGGCCGTAGCGGTTGCCGTTGGCGAGCGCGACGGCCTCCTCCTCGTCGTCGAACGGGGTGACGGCCAGCACCGGGCCGAACACCTCCTCCTGTGCGAGCGGGCTCGCCGGATCGACGTCGGCGAACACCGTCGGCGGGATGAAGCAGCCCTCGCCGGGACCGCCCGCGACCATGCGCCCGTCCGCGACCGCGATGACCCCGCGGATCCGTTGCGCCGCAACGAGATCCACCACCGGGCCCATCGCGGTGCCCGGGTCGAACGGGTCACCGATACGGGCCTTGTTGGCCGCGGCGACGACGGCGTCGAGGACGGGCTCGTAGACGCTGCGCGCGACCAGCAGCCGGGTGGGCAGGAAGCAGCCCTGGCCGCTGTTCTGGATGCAGCCCAGCACCGCGGCGAGCTTGCCGACCCGGGCCGGATCGACATCGTCGAAGACGATGGAGGCGGACTTGCCGCCCAGCTCCAGCACGGCCGGGACGTGCCGCGCGGCGGCCGCGGCGGCCACCGCGGCCCCGGCCGTGTTGCCGCCGGTGAAGCTGATCATGTCGACGTCGGGATGCTCGACGAGCCGTCGGCCGACGTCGGGGCCACCGCCCACCACGGAGAACACGCCTGGCGGGAGGCCGGCAGCGGCGAACAGCTCGGCCAGGTGCACGCTGGAGAAGGGCGCCAGCTCCGAGGGCTTGAGCACCACGCAGTTGCCCGCGGCCAGTGCCGGCGCCACCTTCAGCGCCAGCGCCACCACCGGCCCGTTCCACGGGATGATCGCGGCGACCACGCCGCGCGGGGAGTAGCCGACGTAGTCGTGCACGCCCGCGCCGACGGGCGCCGTGCCGCCGGTGATCTTGTCGGCCCAGCCGGCGTAGTGGGCGAACCACTCCGCGGCCTGCCCGACGCCCGCCGTCGACGCCCGGATGGGCATGCCCATCTCGCGGGTGACGAGCGCGGCGAGGTCGCCTGCGTGGGCGCGGATCGTCTGCGCGAGGGTGAACAGCAGGTCGCGCCGGGCGCCCGGGGCCAGCGCCCGCCAGGCCGGGAACGCTTCGCGCGCGGAGGCAACCGCGGTGTCCACCTCGGCCGGGCCGGCCAGCGCCAGGTCGGCGAAGACCGACCCGTCGCCGGGATGGCGGTACGTGCGGGTGGCGCCGGTGCCGTCGACGGGCGACCCGGCGACGAACGAGGTGGCCTTCGGGGTGTCCATCAGCGTCCTCCGCGAGGAACGGCCGTCGCCGGGTGGCGTTGATCAAGGGCAAAAGGTCGTTCGTTAATCTTGCGCAGCGACCTTTTGCCCTTGATCAACGCTCCGTCGGCGCCGCGCACTAGAACCCCAACCGCTGCGCGAGCAGCTCACGGTGGTGGCGGGGCGAGCCGAGCAGGATCTCGGTGCTCGTCGCGCGCTTGAAGTAGAGGTGCGCCGGGTGCTCCCACGTGAAGCCGATGCCGCCGTGCACCTGGATGTTCTCGGCCGCGCAGTGGTGGTACGCCTCCGAGCAGTAGGCCTTGGCGAGGCTGGCGAGCACGCCGATCTCATCCGACCCGTCGTCGATCGCCCACCCGGCCGCGTACGCCGCGGAGGTGGACGACTCCACTTCGAGCAGCATGTCGGCGCACTTGTGCTTGATCGCCTGGTACGAGCCGATCGGCCGGCCGAACTGCTCACGCACCTTGGCGTACTCGACAGCCATCTCCAGCACCCGGCGCGCTCCGCCGGCCTGCTCGGCGGCCAGCGCGGCGGCGCCGATGTCCAGCGCCGCGGCCAGTGGTGCGGCCGCTCCCCCGTCGATGCCGACCAGTGCGGCCTCCGTGCCGTCGAAGGTGATCCGGCCCTGCTGGCGGGTGGCGTCGAGGGTGGTCATCGCGGCGCGTTCGCCGCCGGTGGCGGCGAACAGGCCCGGTCCGGCTTCGGTCCGCGCCACGACGAGGACCAGATCGGCCACCACGGCGTCGAGGACGAAGACCTTCTCGCCGGTCAACCGGTACCCGTCGCCATCGGGGACCGCCTGCACCGTCACGTCGTCGGCGACCCAGCTGCCCGCATACCCGGATCGACCAGCCTCGGTGACGGCGAGCGTGGCGATCGTCGAACCGTCGGCCATGCCGGGCAGGTAGCGCTCGCATGCGGCCGCATCGTCCGAGGTCAGTAGCGCGGCTGTGGCCAGGACCGCGGACGACAGGAACGGCGCACACAGCAACGCGCGGCCCATCTCCTCGCACACGATCTGCAGCTCGACGAACCCGGCACCGACCCCGCCGAAGCGCTCCGGCACGAACAGCCCCTGCAGGCCCAGCTGCTGTGCCATCACCGACCACACGGTCGGGTCGTAGCCCGCCGGGGTCTCCATGAGCCGGCGCACCTCGGCTTCCGGCGACCGGTCGGCGAGGAACGCCCGCACCATCGCGCGCAGGTCGTCGTGCTCGGGGGTGAAGGCGAAGGTGCCCGTCCGCTCCGCTGTCGTCACTGCCGTTCCTCACCTTCGCTTGGGAGCCCGAGCACCTTCTCGGCGATCGTGGTGCGCTGGATCTCGGCCGTGCCGGCCCCGATCGTCGACGCGCGGGTGCGCAGGAAGCCGCGGACCCAGCGGCCGTCACGCTGGTCGGCGCCGAGCATGCCGTCGGCGCCGAGCAGCGTCATGGCCGTCTCGTGCAGGCGCTGCTCGAACGCGCCGTGCTGCAGCCGGCTGATCGACGACACCGGGCCCGGCGCCTGCCCCTGCAGCACCTGGCCCAGCACGCGGCGGCCGTTGAGCTCGAGGAGACGGGCACCGGTGACCAGCCTGGCGAGCTCCTGGCGGGTGGCCGGCGAGGAGAGCCGGCCGCGTTCGCGGGCCAGGTCGATCAGGTCGCGCACCACCCGCTGGTAGCGCACGGCCGACGCGGTGAGCGAGGTCGAGCGCTCGTGGCCGAGGGTGACGCGGGCGCACCCCCATCCCTCGTCGTGCGCCCCGATGCGGTCCTCCACGGGCACCTCGACGTCGTCGAAGGCGACCTCGGCGAAGAACGCTCCGCCCGTCATGTCCCGCAGCGGGGTGACGGTGACGCCGGGGGCGTGCATGTCGAGGACCAGGCACGTGATACCGCGGGAGCGGGACTCGAGCGTGCCGGTGCGAGCCAACAGCAGCATGCGACGCGCGACGGCCGCGTTGGACGTCCAGACCTTGCGGCCGGTGACGCGGTATCGATCGCCGTCGAGGACGGCGCGGGTGCGCAGCGCGGCGAGATCGGACCCTGCCTCGGGTTCGGAGAAGCCCTGGCACCACAGCTCGTCGGCACGCAGCATCGGGCGCAGGTAGCGCTCGCGCTGCGCGTCGGTGCCGTTCGTCAGGATCGTCGGGCCGACGATGCCGACCGCGTTCGTCGGCGGTACCGGCGTGCGGGCCAGCATCAGCTCCCGGTGGTAGACGACCTGCAGGTGCGGCGGCAGCTCCATCCCGCCCCACCGGCGCGGCCAGGCCGGGGCCACCCAGCCGGCGTCGGTGAGCGTGGCCTGCCAGGCCCGCAGGAACGGCAGCTTCGTCGGGCCGCGCGGGGTAGGGCCGGGATGGTGCTCGGCGAGGAAGGCCCGCAGCTCGGCGGAGAACGTGGCCTCGTCCAGCACGGCTCCCCCGTCCTCGAATTCGATACAACATTAACGGCCGGATGGGACCCCGGCAAGCATCCTGACCACCGGCCGCCCGGCTCGCGGCCGTAATTCGATGACTCTTTACACGGGCCAGTACCTGGCCCGCACCTGCCGTCGCAGCAGCTTGCCGGACGGCAGCCGTGGCAGCGCGTCATCGAAGTCGACGGCGCGGGGACACTTGAACGCGGCCAGGTGCGTCCGGCAGAAGGTGATCAGCTCGGCGGCCAGTTCCGGCCCGGTCACTACCCCGGCCTCCGGCTGCACCACCGCGCGCACGGAGTGGCCGCGGTCGGCGTCGGGCACGGCGACCACGGCAACGTCGGCGACGGCGGGATGCCGCCCGAGCGCCTCCTCCACCTCGCGCGGATAGATGTTCACACCGCCGGAGATGATCAGGTCGGTGCGCCGGTCGGCCAGGTACAGATAGCCGTCGGGATCGACGTGTCCGACGTCGCCGAGGGTGCTGCGGCCATGCACGTCGGTCGCGGCGGCCGTGCGCTCGGGATCGTTGTGGTAGCGGAAGGTGCGGCCGCCGGAGAACCACAGGGTGCCGATCTCCCCGGATGGCAATGGCACGCCGTCGTCGTCGAGGACGTGGACGGTGCCGGGCTCCGGGCGGCCGACCGAGCCCGGGTGCGCGAGCCACTCCTGCGGGTCGATGTGCACGAAGCAGTTGCCCTCGCTGCCCGCGTAGTACTCGTGCACGATCGGGCCCAGCCACTCGATCATCGCCCGCTTCACGTCCACCGGGCAGGGCGCGGCGGCGTGGACGACCACCCGCAGGCTCGACACGTCGTAGCGGGCGCGGACCTCGGCGGGCAGGGCAAGCAGCCGCACGAACATCGTGGGTACGCACTGCACATGGGTGACGCGCCGCTCCTCGACCAGCGCCAGGAACCGCTGCGCGTCGAACCGCGGCATCACCACGACCGTGCCGCCGTGCCGCTGCGTCGCGAGCGACCAGCCCAGCGGCGCTGCGTGGTAAAGCGGGCCCGGGCAGAGGTAGACGGTGTCGGCGTCGAAGCCGTAGAGCGGGCCGACCATGCGATCAATGCCGAGCCCGGTGCCGAACGGCGCCTGCGGCAGCTCCGGCACGATCCCCTTGGGCCGGCCGGTGGTGCCGGACGAGTAGAACATGTAGCTGCCCTCTGTCTCCCCCGCGCGCGGCGGCGGCACCTCGTCCCCCTGCAGCGTGGCGTCCAGCGGCTCGAACCCGTCGATCTCCCCGCCCACCGACCAGCGGAGGTCCGGGCCCGGGGCAGGCAGGTCCTCGGAGGCGATGAGAGCCCGCGCCCCCGAATCCGCCACGACGTAGGCCGCCTCGGCCGCTGTGAGGTGCCGGTTCACCGGCACGTACAGCAGGCCCGAGCGCTGGGCCGCCCACACCACCGGGAAGTACTCCACGACGTTGGGCAGGAGGACGGCGATCCGGTCGCCCTCGACCAGCCCACGATCGCGCAGCAGCGCGGCCAGCCGACGGGATGCCGCGTCGAGCTCGGCGTAGGTGAGCACCGACCCACCGTCGACCACTGCCGCGGGCCGCTCGGGACGGCGTGCGGCGAGCTCCGTGAGGTGCACAACGACGATCCTCCTTTTGCCGGATAATTCGTACTATGATGCATCGGATTATCGGGAGGGAGCACGCATCATGCGCGTGAAGGTGAACCGGGCAGCCTGCCAGGGCAACGGTCGCTGCGTCGCGGTCGCCCCGGACGTCTTCACCCTCGACGACCTGGGCTACAACATCTCCGGCGAGTTCACGATCCCCGACGAGCAGGGCGAGGCCGCGTTCCGCGGCGCCGGCGAGTGTCCCGAGCGCGCCATCCAGGTGCACTTCGACTGAGCTGTTAGCGTTTCCGCCGATATCCGCACGTCGATCACCGCGAGAGGGTCGTCCATGGCCGCCAGACTGGAAGTCGTCAGGCTCCCGAAGGCCGCGGAGATCGTGGCGCGCTCGTTGCGGCGCAAGATCGTCACGCACGAGCTTGTGGCCGACGATCCACTGCCGCCCGAGGACCAGCTGATGGCCGAGATGGGCGTCGCGCGCACCACCGTGCGGGAGGCCCTGCGGATCCTCGAGTCCGAGGGCCTGGTGGTGGTCCGCCGCGGCGCCGGTGGCGGCGCCCGGATCCGCACACCAGCCGTGCCGATGGTGGCCCGCTACATCGGGCTGCTGCTGCAGTACGAGGGCGCCACCGTGGAGGACGTGCACCGGGCCCGCGTGCTGCTGGAGGCCCCCGCTGCAGGTCTGCTCGCCGAGCGCGCCGACCCGGAGGTGGTCGCCGCCCTGCGCGCGGCGCTGGCCGACGAGGCCGCCGCCCTCGATGACCCGGCAACCCTCTCCCGCGCCCACGGCCGGTTCCACCAGCAGGTCGTCGCCCTCACCGGCAGCCACACCTACGACGTGCTGAGCTCGGTGGCCAACCGCATCATCCAGGCCCAGGCCGACCGCTTCGTCGCCGAGCACGGCGCCGAGGAGGCCACCCTGGAGGGGCTCGCCAAGGCCCACCGCGCCCACGCTCGGCTCGTCGACCTGATCGCCGCCGGCGCGGCGCAGGACGCCGAGGACCTGTGGCGCCGCCACCTGGAGGCCGGCGACGCGCAGCTGCTCTCCGCCCCGGACTCCCACTCGGTGCTGGACCTGCTCGGCTAGCTTCCACCGCTCACGCAACCAATGGTTGCGCATCCCTCGTATCCGCCCTACAGTCACGTGCAACCAAAGGTTGCGAGAATGTGGGGCAGGACGATGGAACACAGCAGCATCGAACGCGAGCTCTACGTCGAAGCCACGCCCGAGGTGGTGTACGAGGTCGTCAGCAGGCCCGAGCACCTGCGCGAGTGGTGGCCGGACGAGGCGGATCTCGATCCGGTGCCCGGCTCCACCGGGGTCATCTCGTTCGGCGAGGCGAAGGTCGTGCACCTCACGGTGACCGAGGCCGACCCGCCTCGGCGGTTCGCCATCCGGTGGACCCATGACGAGGACGTGGTCGCGTCGGCCGACAACTCGCTTCTGGTGACCTTCGAGCTGATCCCGTCGGGCACGGGCACGCTGCTGCACTTCACCGAGACCGGGTTCAGGACGCAGGGCTGGGATGCAGCCGTGGTCGAGGCGACGTACACCGACCACGTCAAGGGCTGGGACCACTTCCTCCCCCGGTTGGAGGCATACGCAGTCCGGCTGGCCGGCACACCATGAGCGCAGCGCCGAGTGACACCGTCGACGACGAGCTCTGGTCGGCGATGGGCGATCCGACCCGGCGACGGATGATCGACCTGCTGCTGACCGAGGGCGGCGGAACGGCAACCACCCTGAGCGAACGGCTACCCGTCACGCGGCAAGCGGTCGCCAAGCACCTCGGTGTCCTTGACCGGGTCGGCCTGGTCCACGGCACATCGGCAGGACGCGAGCGCCGGTACGAGGTCGATGAGGCGCTGCTCGCCCGCGCGGCCGCGGAGCTGACGGCGGTCGGATCCGCCTGGAACAACCGCCTGAATCGCATCAAGCGGCTCGCCGAGGCCATCCAGCGCCAGCGGCAAACCTGAGCCACAACGCGTCGAACGAACGCACAACCATGCCCAGGAGAGGTGCACACAGACATGTCCGCACAGATGAGTGCCGAGGACATCGCCGACGTCATGGCGAAGCCGTACGCGCGACAGCTGGTGGAGTCGCAGATCCCCGCTCGGATCGCCTACACCGGGCTCGACGGGGACCCGCGGGTCGTTCCGGTCGGATACGACTGGGACGGCACCCACATCAGGTTCGCGTCCGTCATGGGTTCAGCCAAGAACGACGCGCTGCGGTCGAACCCCCAAGTCGCGATCACCATCGACACCGAGGGATATCCGCCGAAGGTCCTGCTGCTCCGCGGCACCGCCCAGGTGGAGATCGTCGACGGGGTCCCGGACCTCTACGTCCGGGCGTCGACGAGGCGACTGCCCGCGGACCAGCGGCAGTCGTGGGAAGAAGGCGTACGCGCGCTGTTCGACCAGATGGCGGTCATCACGATCACGCCGACCTGGGTGCGGCTGATCGACTTCGAGTCGACCCTCCCCAAGGCTGTCGAGGACCTCGTCGGGAGTCGGCGCTGATCGCGCGGCACCGATGAGTTCTACCGCTCCGCGGAGTCCCGACTGTGCATGATCGTGAACTGCCCTACGACGAGAGGACGACGATGTCAGCTGACACGTCGCAACTGGCCGCGCACGCCAAGACCCTGCGAGATCTGCACTCCGACGGGATGCTCGTGCTCCCCAACGCCTGGGACGCGGCCAGCGCGCGAGTCGTGGTCGAGTGCGGATACCCCGTGGTTGCCACCCCCAGCAACGGCATCGCGGCGATGCTCGGCTACCCCGACGGCCACGGCGCGCCCTGGCAGGAGATGTTCGCGGCGGCGGGGCGCGTCGCCCGCGCGGTCTCGGTACCGGTGACGGTGGATGCCGAGGGCGGCTACGGGATGCAGCCTCGCGAGCTGGTGGACCGGTTGCTGGAGATCGGTGCCGCCGGGTGCAACCTCGAGGACACCGACCACGCCTCGGGCGGGCTGGTCGAGGCCGGCAAGCACGCTCAGTGGCTCGGCGAGGTTCGTTCCGCCGCGGACGACGCCGGCGTTCCGATCGTCATCAACGCCCGGGTCGACACCTTCCTGCCCGCCGGCAGGGTCTCGGAAGCGGAGCGGCTCGCTGAAGCGGTGCGCCGCGGCCGGCTCTACCGGGAGGCCGGTGCTGACTGCATCTACCCGATCGGGGTCCGCAGCCGCACCGTTCTCGCCGACCTCGTCGGCTCGCTGCCCGGCCCGGTGAACGGCAACGTCGGTCCCGAACTCGACCTGGCTGCGCTGCGGGAGCTGGGCGTTGCACGGGTCTCCTACGGGCCGCGCTTCTACCACGCCGCCATCGCCGGATTCCGCGAGGCGATCCAGGCGCTGTGACCGCAGCACTGCAACGAACGCATGGAGGCGATCATGAACGACCCAGCACCCGGTCGGGCCCTCCCGCCGGTGGTCGACAGGACGACCTGGCAGGCGGCACGGGACGCGTTGTTCGCACGGGAGAAGGCGCACACCCGCGAAGGGGACGCGATCGCGGCGGCGCGGCGTCGGCTGCCGATGGTGGAGGTCGACGGGACCATCGAGGTGATCGGGCCGGACGGGCCGTCCACGCTCCTCGACGTCTTCGAAGGCCGGCAGCAGCTCATCGCGTACTTCCACGCCTGGTGGCCCGGCCGACCCGCCGAAGAGCAGTGCGAGGGCTGCACGTTCTTCAACAGCCAGGTCCGCGAGCTGTCCTACATCCACTCCCGCGACGCCACGTACGCCGTGCTCTGCAAGGGCCCGTACGAGGAGAGCGTCCGCTACCGGGACTTCCTGGGCCTGGACATGCCGTGGTACTCGGTCGAGCAGGCGGCGGCGCAGCTCCTGGAGGGTCGGGACTGGCAGCGCCATCACCTCGTCTGCTACCTCCGCGACGGCGAGCGGATGTTCGAGACGTACTACACCGGCGGTCGTGGCGTCGAGATCATGGCCCCCACCCACGGGCTGCTGGACATGACCGTGTTCGGACGCCAGGAGGCGTGGGAGGACTCCCCCGACGGCTGGCCCCAGCCCTGGTACGACGCCGAGAACCCCGAGGTGTGGCGCACGAACGGGCGCCCCATCGCCCAGTGGTCCCGCATCGAGGCCGGCCGTTCCGACGATCTGACCTGAGGGGTTCAGGCGGCGACCGACGCGAGTGCCCGATGCGCAGCGGTCAGCCGAGCCGACGCGGCCCCGGAGCCGTCGCCCCCGGCGACCGAGTCGGCCCACTCCAACAGCGTGGAGAGCTCAGGACAGTCCGCGGGAGCCACGGTGGCGGCGCGACCGAGCACCACTTCCCCGGACGACCCGTCGATCGTGACGAGGTCACCTTCACGCAGCACCATGTCGCCGATGCGCACCACGGCCTGATCGATCAGCAGCGCCGCGACACCGACGACCGCAGGCACGCCCAGATCCCGAGCCACGACGGCGGCATGCGAGACCAGACCACCCCGAGCAGTGAGGATCCCGTCGGCCACCGCCATCCCGTGCACGTCAGCAGGAGAGGTCTCGACGCGGGTGAGGATCACGCCGTCCCCCTGGTCGGCCATCTCGTCCACGCCGTCGGCGGTCAAGCACAGGCGTCCGGTGGCGACCCCGGGCGAAGCGCCCAACCCGGTCGCAACAACACGATGATCACCGAGCGGATCGAGATGCGGTCGGGAAAGTCGCTCCAACTGCACAACACTGACCCGCTGAACCGCGGACGCGCGGTCGATCAGCCCTTCCTCCGCCATCTCGACGGCGATCCGCACCGCTGCGGCCGCCGCCCGCTTGCCCGACCGCATCTGCAGCACGTACAGCACTCCGGACTCGACGGTGAACTCGATGTCGAGCATCTCCCCCGTCTGTTCCTCCAGCGCGGGGAGCACGTCGCGCAGCTCGGCCCACACTCCCGGCAACCGCGACGCCAATGCCGCGACGGGCAACGTCGCGTGCCGCCCCGCCACCACGTCCTCACCCTGCGCCCGGAAGAGGAAGTCGCCGTACGGAACCGCTTCACCGGTGTTCGGATCCCGGGTGAACACGACCCCGGTACCACTGCGGTCGTCGAGGTTCCCGAACACCATCGACTGGACGACGACGGCGGTGCCGAGATCCTCGGGAATCCCCTGCAGCCGGCGATAAGCCTGCGCCCGCGGGCTGTTCCAGGACCGGAAGACCGCCTCGATGGCGAGCCGTAACTGAGCACGCGGGTCATCTGCCACATCGGCGAGCAGCGCGATACGGGCATCGAGATCATCGTCGGAAGGCAGCGCGTCGAACGTCGCCTGCGGGATACCGAGCACCACGGTGCCGAACGACTCGAGGAAGCGCCGATGGGAGTCGAGCGCGAATCGCTCGTCCCCGCGCCGGGCGAGCGCTGGCCGCGTCAGAGCACTGACACCGAGATCGAGGACGGTGTCCATCATCCCCGGCATCGACACCGGGGCGCCCGAGCGCACCGAGAGCAGCAGGGGCGCATCCGGGTCGCCCAGTCGCAGGCCGCGCCGCTCCTCCAAGGCGGCCAGCGCGGCATCGACCTCGTCGAGCAGCCCCTCCGGGAGCACGCCGGTGGCGAGGAAGCTCCGGCAAGCGTCGGTCGTGATCACGAACGCCGGCGGCACGCGCAAGCCCGATGCCTGCATCCGCACGAGCCCGGCGCCCTTGTTCCCCAGCAGGGCACGATCGGCGAGCGCAGTACCGAACAGGGACGCGTCGAGGCTGATGACCTGAGGCATGCTGTCGGCTCCGATCGTGGCGTGGCTCACGTCCCGACTATACGATACACATTAAGCCGATTTAAGTGATGGAGAGAGGTTGTCGTGACCGGACCCCAGCTGCACGTGCTCCACGCCCTGCGCCTGCGCGGGCTCGCGAACGCCGAGTCCGTCGCGGCCATGACCGGGCGGGCCGTCACCGAGGTCGCCGACCTGCTCACCGTCGCCGCCGGAGCCGGTCTGGTCAAGGAGCGCACCGGGCGGATGTCGGGCTTCACGCTGACCCCCGACGGTCGGGCCGCGCACGCCGCGGGGATCGCCGATGACCTCGGCGCCGACGAGCGCCAGCACGTGGCGAAGGGCTACGCCGCGTTCGTGCCGCTGAACTCGGCGTTCAAGCAGCTCTGCACCGACTGGCAGCTGCGCACCCCCGACGAGCCCAATGACCACAGCGACGCCGACTACGACGGAGCAGTGATCGGCCGGCTGGCCGCGCTGCATGTAGAGATCGCCCCCGTCGTCGCGGAGGTGGCGTCACGCGCAGGGCGATTCGGCACCTACGAGCCGCGCTTCGCCGCTGCACTGCGGCGGGTGCAGGACGGCGACGTCACGGCGTTCGCCCGCCCGCTGGCCGACAGCTACCACGACGTCTGGATGGAGCTGCACGAAGATCTGCTGGTCAGCCTGGGCCGCAAGCGCGACGAGGCCGACGGCCACTGAAGCGCTACCAGCGGACGGACTGCCCCGCGTCCACAGGGAACGCGATGCCGGTGATCCGACGGGCCTCGTCGGAGACCAGGAACAGCACGACGTCGCTGATCTCCGACGGCTCCGACCACGGCGTGGGCAACACGTTGAGGCTCCGCGAGATGCGCGCGAACTCCTCCTGCGTCGGGTCCTCGCGGCCGGGCAGGAACAGGTTCCACGTCGGCGGGTTCTGCAGCATGTCGGTGTTGACGCTGTTGGGGTGGATCGTGTTGACGCGGATGTCGTGGCGCCCCAGCTCCAGCGCGAGCGCCTTCGCCATCCCGACCAGCCCGTGCTTGGCCGTCACGTAGTGGACGCAGTTCTGCAGCCCGCGCAGCCCGGCGGTGGAGCTGGTGAGCACGATCGATCCGCCGCGGCCGCCGTCGATGAGGTGCGGGAGGGCGGCCTTGACCGTCCACCACACACCGTTGAGATCGACGTCGATCACCTCGGTCCAGTCGTCGTCGGCGAGGTCGACGGCCTTGGCGTAGTGCGCGATGCCCGCGTTGGCCAGCACGATGTCGAGCCGGCCGAGCTCGGCGACGCCCTCGTCGACGATCGCGCGCAGCGCCGCCGGATCACGCACATCGGCCTGGCGCGCGACGATCCGCCGACCCTCGGCCTCCACCAGCTTCACGGTCTCGTCGAGATCGGCGGGATCCGCCATCGGGTACGGGGCCGTCGCGATGGGGGCGCACACGTCCACCGCGATGATGTCGGCACCTTCGCTCGCGAGCCGCACCGCGTGGCTGCGGCCTTGGCCGCGCGCGGCGCCGGTGATGAAAGCGACCTTGCCCTCGACCCGTCCGCCCATGGGCAATACGGTACACATTGAGTCGATTTATGGGAGCCGCTCTGATGGATCCGCTGCTGAGCCGGGCCGCACCCGTCGACGACCCGTTGAGCCGCTTCTTCTGGAGCTCGGGCGCCGATGGCGTGCTGCGCATACTGCGCTGCGGCGCGTGCGGCTACTACGCCCATCCGCCGACCTCACGCTGCCCGCGCTGCTTGTCGGCCGAGGTCGCACCGGAGGCGGTGTCGGGGCGCGGGACCGTGCACACGTTCACGATCAACGTCCAGCAGTGGACACCCGGCCAGCCGCCCTACGTCTACGCCGTCGTCGAGCTGCCGGAGCAGGAGGGTCTGCGCCTGACCAGCAACATCGTCGGCATCGCACCCGAGGACGTGCACATCGACATGCCCGTGCGCGTCGTCTTCGTCGAGCGGCGCGGCAGCCACTATCCGCTGTTCACACCGGCATGAGCCGCCGGTTCGAGCACGACGTGGTGATCAGCGGCGTCGCCCGTTCCGCGGTGGGGCGCCGGCTCGGTCGGTCGTCGGTCGATGTCACCACCGACGCCGTGCTGGGCGCGATCGCCGACGCCGGGCTGACCCGCGCCGACGTCGACGGCCTCTCGACCTATCCCGGCGGGTTCGCCGACCAGACCCACGGCTACGGCGGGCCGCCGCCGGCCGTGGTGCAGGACGCGCTGCGGCTGGACCTGTCCTGGTTCCTGGGCGCGGCGGAGCTGCCCGGTCAGCTCGGTGCGCTCGTGGCGGCTGCGATGGCGGTGTCGACGGGTCTGGCGCGGCACGTCGTCGTGTACCGAACGGTCACCGAATCCAGCGCACAGGGCGCGGGGAACCGGGGTTCGGTGCTGCCGGGTGCCGAACCGGCAGCCAGCGGGATCGGTGCCTGGAGCGCCCCGTTCGGCGGCGTCTCGGCCGTCAACTGGCTGGCGCCCGTCGCGATGCGCCACATGCACGTCTACGGCACCACGCGCGAGCAGCTGGGCCAGATCGCGCTGGCCGCGCGCCGGGGCGCCGCGCTCGATCCCGGGTTCGGGGTGTTCACCGCGCCGCTGAGCCTCGACGACTACCTGTCCGCCCGGATGATCTCCACGCCGCTCTGCCTGCTCGACTGCGACGTGCCGGTGGACGGCTCCACCGCGCTCGTCGTCTCCCCCGCCGCGTACGCCCCCGACGCCCCGAACGGCGCCGTGCGGATCGAGGCGTTCGGCACCGCCATGCACGGGCGCCCGTCGTGGGACCAGTACGCGGACCTGACCTCGATGGCCGCCCAGGGCGCGTCCCGCCACCTCTGGAGCCGCACCGACCTGAAGCCGGCCGACGTCGACATCGCCCAGCTCTACGACGGTTTCAGCATCCTCGCGCTGGTGTGGTTGGAGGCGCTCGGGTTCTGCGCGCAGGGCGAGGGCGGCCCGTTCCTGGAGGGCGGCGCCAACATCGCGCCGGACGGGCGCATCCCGCTGAACACCGCCGGTGGGCAGCTCTCCGGCGGGCGGCTGCACGGCTTCGGCCTGCTGCACGAGGCCGTCGTCCAGCTGCGCGGGCAGGCCGGACGGCGGCAGATCCTGGATGCCGAGGTAGCGGTCATCGCCAACGGGGGCGGTCCGATCGCGGGAGCAGCCTTACTGACCCGGCGGTAAGGGCCGCTCGCGCACACCGTGAGGTGTCCGCGCACACCGTCGACAGTGTGCGTGAGCACACCACGGTATGCGTGGGCATCAGTGCAGTACCTCGCCGCCGTTCACCAGCAGCGCCTGGCCGGTGATCACCCTCGACAGGTCCGAGGCGAGGAAGAGCACGGCCTGCGCGCAGTCGGCCGTCGGCGGGATCTCGCCCATGGGGATGTCGGCCAGCACGGCGTCCTCGGTGACGGCGTTGACCGCGGAGTCCAGGAACTGGGCCTTCGCCACGCGGTCGAAGCCGGAACGGACCGTCGGCCCGTCCATGTAGCCCGGGACGTGGCTGTTGACCCGGATGCCGAACGGGCCCAGCTCGAGCGCCAGCCCCTGGGTCAGCGAGTAGAGGGCGTTCTTCGAGCAGGTGTAGGCGAACATGCCCGTCGAGGCGATCTTCTGCGGCTTGAAGATGATGTGCGCCAGCACGTTGACGATCGAGCCGCTGCGCTGGGCCTTCATGTGCGGGATGACTGCCTGTGTCAGGTGTGCCGCGCCCCAGAAGTTGACGTCGAACACGGCCTTCCACGCCTCGAGATCGGCGTCGGCGAACCCGCCGCGGGGCCGGGACGCGAACGCGTTGTTGATCAGCACGTCGACCGTGCCGAACTCGGCCACCGTGGCCTCGACGAGGTGGCTCGACTGCGCCGGGTCGCCGACGTCGCAGGGCACGGCGAGCACGGTGCCGCCCGCGTTCTCGATGGTGGCGGCGCTGTCCTTCAGCGCGGATTCGGTCCGCGCGGAGATGACGACCTTCGCGCCCTCCTTGGCCATCAGCAGCGCGCTCTCGTGGCCGAGGCCGCCGATCTGGCCGGCGCCGGAGACGATCGCGACCTTGTTCTCCATCAAGCCGGGCACGGGTCCTCCTGGACGTCGGGTGGCATGCGGGGGTCGATCACCGAGCGGATGGCTCCGTCGGCCGCGAACGCCGCCGACACCGCGGCAACGTCTAGTGAGACGGTCTGCGAGACCAGAACCCCCAGGTCCTGGCGGCCTGTCTCGGCGAGCCGGACGATCAGCGGGAAGTCGCGGTCCACGTTGGCGCCGCCGTAGACCGCGCTGGTGAGCACCTTGGCGCTGCGGGCGTGCTCCCAGACCCCGATGTCGAGGGTGTCGGTCGCGCTGGACGCCCCGATGGCGACGACAGTGCCGGCGCGGCGGGTCATGCGGTAGGCGGCGGTGAGCGTCTCGGTGCGGCCGGCGGCGTCGAACGCGGTGTCGACACCGCGGCCGTCGGTCGCCTCGACGGCCTGGGCGACGATCTCGTCGAGGGTCCCGACCAGCGCGTCGGTGGCGCCGAGCGCCAGTGCGGTGGTGCGCTTGGCCTCCACCGGGTCGGCCACCAGGATGCGGTCGGCGCCCGCGACGGCCGCGGCCTGCACCATCGCCATGCCCACGCCACCGAGCCCGACGACGGCGACCACATCCCCCGGCGCCACTTGGGCGACGTTGAACACCGCACCTACCCCAGTCACGACGCCGCAGCCGACGAGCGCGAGCTGCGCCGCGGGCAGATCGGTCTGCACGGCCACGACGGAGAGCTCGTGGACGACCGTTCGCTCCGCGAACGAGCCGAGCCCGCAGAAGGCCGGCACCGCGCTGCCGTCGTCGAGGACGAAGCGGGGCGTGGCCCAGAGCGCGTGCGCGTTGGCGCACAGGTGCCGCAGGTCGCGGGTGCACCACCAGCAGTGCCCACACGCGCCTTTGGAGGCTCCGACCACGCGCTGGCCGACCCGTACCCGGGTCACCTCGGCACCGATCTCCACCACGCGTCCGGCCAGCTCGTGGCCGAGCACCGCGGGCAGGGCGTAGCCCAGCGAGCCGCTCAGGACGTCATGGTCGCTGTGGCAGATCCCGCTGGCCTCGACGTCGACGACCACGTCGTGCGGCCCGGGAGGCAACGGGCACAGGTCCGCCACCTGCAGTCGACCGGGCCCGGCGGCAATGCCGACCTTCATGGTGTTCCCCTCAGGCCGTGGGCGAGCCACCGTCGACGGCGATGCGGGCGCCGGCGACGTACCCGGCCTGGTCCGACAGCAGGAACGCGATCACCTGCGCGTACTCATCGGGCTCCCCGAAGCGCTTCGTGTAGTACATGTCGTCGGACTTCTCGCGCATCAGGTCCGCGACGACCGCCTGCTCGGAGACTCCCCGATCGGCGGCCAGGGAACGCACCATCTCCTTGGTGCGGTCCTGGTTGATCCAGCCGGGGTGCAGCGCGTTGACCCGCACACCTGCCGGCGCGGCGTCGCGGGCGTAGGCCTTCGTCACGTGCGAGACGGCGGCCTTCATCGCCGCGTACGACGCCATCCGTGGGTAGTAGTGCCGGGCCGAGGTCGCGGAGATGTTGACGATCGAGCCGCACCCGCGTTCCTTCATCAACGGCACGACCGCCCGGCAGACCCGCACGACCGGCATGAGGACCTGCTGGAAGTGGTGGTCCCAGATGTCGTCGTCGGCGTAGAGCTGCGGGCCTTGCGGCGGGTGCCGGATCGGGCCCACCGTGTTGACGACCCCGTGGATCGGGCCGACGGTCGACTCGACGTCGGCGACGAGGCGTTCAGTCTGGGAGGTGTCCGCGAGGTCGCAGACGAACCCGTGCGCCCCGAGCGCCGCGACCGATTCCGCCGACCGCCCCGTTACGGCGAGCACCGCGCCCTCGTCAGCCAGCACACCGGCGACCGCCGCGCCGAGATCGCCGGTCGCCCCGCAGACGAGCACGACCCTGCCCCGCAGTCCCAGGTCCACGTCAGTCGCCGGTCAGCTCGGCGACGATGTCGCGGCGGACGAGCTTCCCGGTTGGCGTGCGCGGCAGCTCCGACCACACCGCGATCCGGTCCGGGGTGCGCGATCCCCGCAGCGCCGCCCGCACGTAGTCCCGGAGCACGTCGCCGTCGATCGTGCGGCCGGCGACCGGCACCACGACGGCCTCGACGCGCTGGCCCCACTCCTCGTCCGGCGTGCCCACCACGACGGCGTCGGCGACGTCGGGATGGCGCAGCAGGACGTCCTCGATCTCGGCGGGGGCGATGTTCTCCGCGCCGCGGATGATCGTGTCGTCCACGCGTCCGTCGACGAAGAGGTAGCCGTCGGCGTCGAGGCGGCCCTGATCACGGGTGTCGAAGAAGCCCCGCTCGTCGACGGCCGGGCCGGAGCCGGCGTACTCCCCCGACACCTGGTCGCCGCGCACCCAGATCCGCCCGGGCACGCCCGGCGCCACCACCGCGCCGTCGTCGGAACGGACCTCGATCTCGACGCCCGGTACGGCCCGGCCGGCCGATCCCAGCCGCGCCCGCACCTCCGGGTCGTCCGAGGCGAGCGCGGCGCGGTGCTCGGCCGGGCCGAGCACGGAGATCGTGGAGCTGGTCTCGGTGAGGCCGTAGGCGTTGACGAACCCGACGTGCGGCCACTCGCGCAGTGCCGTATCGATGACGCGCGACGGCATCCGCGCTCCGCCGTAGGCGAGTGCGCGCAGGGTCGGCACACTGCGGTCGAGATCGGCCCGTTCCATGATCCGCGCGAGCATGGTCGGCACCACCATCGCGCTGGTGACGCGCTCCTTCCGCACCAGCGCCAACCAGTCCTCCGGGGTGAAGGCAGGCAGTGTCACGACCCGTCGCCCGGAGTACAGGCTGGTCAGGACGTTGGAGACGCCGGCGATGTGGTACGGCGGCACGCTGACGAGCGATGCCTCGTCCTCCTCGGCGGACGCGAACTCGACGGTGCCCAGCACGTAGGACACGAGGTTCTCGTGGCGCAGCAGCACGCCCTTGGGCTCCGACGTCGTGCCGCTCGTGTAGATCACGACGGCGGGCCCGGCGGGGGCCTCGGGAGCCTCGATCGGCCCCACCGCGTCGGCGGCGTCGGCCAGCCACCGGTCGCCATCGGTGATCACCAGTGCATCGGGATGCCGGGCCCGCAGCCCGTCGAGCTGCTCGGTGCCGAGCCGGTAGTTCACCGGCACCAGCGGCACACCGGCCGTGGCCGCGGCGAACAGCGCCACCGGGAAGGCCGGGCCGTTCACGGCCAGGTAGAGCAGCGCGTCGGCGTCGCGGAGCAGCCGCGCGCCGCCTTTCGCGAGCTCCTGGAGCCTGGCCGCGGTCAACCCGCCCGCGACGACCCGGTCGCCGAAGCCCTCGGCGGCCATGTCGAGCAGCGTCGTCACGTTCATGGGCGTCAGTCCGAGGCAGGGAGCGGGGTCGCCGACTTGATCGGCAGCGCCTCCCCCGCGACGGCCAGCGTGCCAGCTCCGGGCTTGGTGCAGAGCAACTCCACCCCCAGGTCGGGGGCCGCGTAGCGCTTCCCCAGCAGCGTGCCGGCCTGCTGGCCCGGATCGGCGGATCCCGAGGTGCCGGCCTCGGGCCCCTTCGGGTCGACCATCGGCGCGCCGCCGCAGGTGACATCGAGATCGGCGTCCGGCCAGCGGACGACGATCACCGTCGTGGCGTCGACGGTGCTGGCGAGGGTCTGTCCGACGCGCGCCTTCATCTGGCCTCCTCGTGGTGGGTCACGTCGCCGCGCCCGCGATCTTCAGCGCGATCAGCTCGTCGTCTGTGAGGCCAAGCTCGCGCAGCACGTCGTCGGTGTGCTCGGCGAACTGCGGGGCCCTGGTCAGCGATGGCGGTGCCTCGTCGAACTGCACCGGGTTGGTGACGAGCTCGCGCCCGTTCCCCTCCGCGTCGGTGACGGGAACGATGAGCCCGTTGGCGCGCAGCGACGGGTCCTGGCCGACCTCCCACGCGTCCTGCACGGCCGCCCACTGCCCGGCGCCGCGGCTGAGCACCTCGCACCAGTGCGCGAACGTCTCACCGGCGATGATCTCCGCGACCAGCTCGCTTGCCTCCGCGGCGTTGGCCATGATCTTCGCGGTGGTGTCGAACCGCTCGTTGGTGACCAGTTCGGGCCGCCCGGCCAGCGCGCAGAACTCCGGCCAGTACTTGCCGGGCTGCAGCATGGTCAGCTCGATCCAGCGGTCGTCGGACGTGCGGTACGAGCCGCTCAGCGGGTTGCTGACCGAACCGTGCTTCGGGCGGACCTTCGCCGGGATCGGTCCGCCTGCCATCAGCGCCAGGTTGACGTTGCTCTGCGTCGCCCAGGCACCGACGCCGAGCAGCGACACGTCGACGATCGAGGTCTCGCCCGTGGTCGCCCGCCGATACAGCGCCGCGGCGATGCCGCCGGCGATCGTCATGCCGCCCATCGAGTCGCCGTAGGCACCCGACGGCATCCGGCTGAGCCGGTCCGCGCCCGGCAGCGTGACGCCGTCGGCGCTGCCGCCGCGCGCCCAGAACGCGGTGCTGTCGTAGCCGCCCTTGTCAGCCTCCGGGCCGCGGGCGCCGAAGCCGCTCCCGCGCACGTAGACGATGTCGGGATTGATCGCGCGGATGTCGTCGGCGTCGATGCCGAGCTTGGCCCGCGCCGACGGGAGGTAGTTCGTGAGGAACACGTCGCTGCGCCGGATCAGCTCCTCCAGCACGGGCCGCGCGGCGGGATTGTCCAGCGCCAACCCGACGCTGCGCTTGCCGCGGTTGGGCCCCTCCATCATCGGGACGAACGACGAGCCGGCGCTGTACGCGTCGTTGCCCAGCATCTTCACGATGCCGCGCTGGGCGTCCCCGCGCTCGGCGTGCTCGATCTTGACGACCTCGGCTCCCCAGTCGGCGAGCACGGCGCCGGCCGCGGGGACGAACGTGTACTGCGCGACCTCCAGGACACGCACCCCCGTCATGGGACCGGGCATGTCACCCTCCTCGACTCGACCTGCAGGTGCGCGGTCTCGTTCACCGTCAGCACAGTCCGATCGCCGCTCGGACGGAACCGCAGGCGCGTCACCGCCGTGTACCGGATCGGGACGATCGCGAGTTCGGAGATCCCGAGGACGGCCGTGAGTGCCGCGTTGACGACGCCGCCGTGGCAGGTCACCGCGACCCGCTGGTCCGGGTGCGCGGTGGCGATCACGTCCAGTCCGGCCATGACGCGCTCGCGGAACGCCCGCACGACCGGATTGGCGTCACCACCCGCGATCGCGGCCGCCCAGGCATCGGTCAGCGCCGAGTCCGCGGCCGTCATCTCCTCCACCGGGATGTAGGACCGCTCCCCGACCGTGATCTCGCGCAGCTCGTCCAGCAGCCGGACGTCGAGGCCGGTCGCCGCGGCCAGCGGCTCGGCGGTCCGCCGGGCGCGCAGCATCGGGCTGGACCAGAGGGCGTCGATCGGTTCGGCGGCGAGCCAGCCGGCCAGCGCCGCGGCCTGGGCGCGGCCGATGTCGCCGAGGTCAGGGTCCGGCTCGGCACCCGGTGCCGCGTCGTGGCGGACCGGGCGGGCGTGCCGGACGAGCAGGAGGTCCGTCATCAGAGCAGCTCGAGGATGGTGGCGTTGGCCTGGCCGCCGCCCTCGCACATGGTCTGCAGGCCGTAGCGGATGCCGTTGTCGCGCATGTGGTGGATCAACGTGGTCATGATCCGTGCGCCGGAACCGCCCAACGGGTGCCCCAGCGCGATCGCACCGCCGTTCGGGTTGAGTGCCTTGGCGTCGGCACCCAGCTCGGCCAGCCACGCCAACGGCACCGGTGCGAACGCCTCGTTCACCTCGAACGCGCCGATCTCGTCGATGCTCAGCCCGCTCCTGCGCAGCGCCTTCTCGGTGGCCGGGATCGGCGCGGTCAGCATGATCACGGGATCGGCGCCGGCGAGCACCGCAGTGTGCACCCGCACGATCGGCGTGAGACCCAGCTGCGCGGCTCTCTCCGACGTCGTCATCAGCAGGGCCGCCGAGCCGTCGGAGATCTGAGAGCTGTTGCCGGCGGTGATCGCACCGCCCTCCGGCTTGAACACGGTGCGCAGCCCGGCCAGGCCCTCGACCGTGCCACCGCGGCGGATGCCCTCGTCGGCGGTCACGTCACCGACGGGCGCAAGCTGCGCGTCGAATCTGCCGCCGTCCTGCGCCGCGGCCGCCTTCTCGTGGCTGCCCAGCGCGAACTCGTCGAGCTGCGTGCGGGAGAAGCCCCAGCGCTCGACGATCAGTTCCGCGCCCGTCCCCTGGTCGGGGATCACGCCGTAGCGCTGCAGGTAGGACGGGCCGTAGGGATCTTCGCCCTGCGCGGACGAGCCCATCGGCACCCGCGACATCGACTCCACGCCACCGGCGACGACCACGTCGTACTGGCCGGCGATCAGGCCGGCCGCCGCGAAGTGCACCGACTGCTGGCTGGATCCGCACTGCCGGTCGACGGTCACCCCGGTGACCGACTCCGGCCAGCCCGCGGCCAGCACGGCCGTGCGCGCGATGTCGAACGCCTGCTCCCCCGCCTGCCCGACACAGCCCCAGATCACGTCGTCCACCAGCGCCGGATCGACGCCGCTGCGGTCGGCGAGAGCCGCGAGCACGTGCGCCGACAGCTCGACCGGATGCACCCCGGACAACCCGCCGTTGCGCTTGCCGACCGGTGTGCGGACGGCCTCGACGATCACGGCGTCCCTCATCGGGCCACCTCCCACACCATCGGCACGGTGTCCGGCCCGATGACGCCGCCGGCGTGCATCGTGATCGTCGCGCCCGGCGCCAGCTCGTACTCGGGGATGCGCTCGTGCCACTGCGTGAGGACGGTCAGGAACTCGTCGCGTGCCAGGTGGGATCCGGCGCAGCGGTGCGGGCCGGCGCCGAAGGCGAGATGGCGGTTGTTGGGCCGGTCGAACCGCACCTCCCACGGCTCGGGGAACTCGTCGGGATCGTTGCTCGCCAGCGCGGACGAGGCCAGCACGCGCTCGCCCTTGCGCATCTGCACGCCGGCGAACTCGATGTCACGGGTCGTGGTGCGGGCGCTGTTGACGAAGGAGAAGACTCGCAGGAACTCCTCGACAGCTCCCGGCAGCAGCTCCGGGTGCTCCACCAGCTGCCGCCGATGGCCGGGGTTCTCGGCGAGGAATCGGAAGGCCAGCGAGAGCCCGGCGGTGACCGTGTCGAGCCCCGCCACGAACAGCATGAAGCAGATGTTCTGCACCTCGCCGGGGGCGATGGGCCGCCCGTCGATCTCCGTGGCGTTCAGCGCCGAGACGAGATCCTCGCGGGGCTCCGCGCGGCGATCGGCGATGAGCTGCCGCAGGTAGTCGTTGATCTCGTCGCCCGCGGCGCGGCGCACCTCGGGCTCGCCCTGGCGGTGCAGCAGCAAGTTGTTCCACCGCACGAACTCCGCGGTCTGGTCCACCGGGAGGCCCAGCATGTTCGTGAAGATGCGGGTCGGGAACGGGACCGCGAAGTCCTGGACGAACTCGCACTCGCCCCGTCCGACCAGGCCGTCGATCAGCTCACCGCAGGAGCGGCCGATCGCGGCGGTCCGGGCCGTGACGGCCTTCGGCGCGAACAGCGGCGCGATCACCCGCCGGTAGGCCGTGTGGTCGGGCGGGTCGAGCTCGAGCGGCACCATCTTCTCCTTGCGCGAGACGTGCGCCGGGATGCCGATCGGGTGGCTCGAGAACAGCTCGTGCTGCTGCATCGCGGACCGGATGTCCTCGATGCGGGTCAGGATCCAGTAGCCGCCGTGCTGCGGGGTCCACACGACCCGCTCGCCGCGCAGGCTCTCGTAAGCTCCGAACGGGTCGGCCCGGAAGTCCGCGCCGAAGACGTGGTCGACATCGCGCACCAGCTCGTCCGGCACGTGATCGGGCTTCGGGATCGTCATGCGGATGTCCTCCGGTCGGCGTTCGGCGTGATCTCCCGCGGCAGGCCCAGCAGCCGCTCGGCGATGACGTTGCGGCTCACCTCGGAGGTGCCACCCGCGATCGTCATCGCCCGGTCGAACAGGTACTCCTTGGTCACGGCCGGTTCGG
>Ga0307513_10001443_pt1 | contig 34174 bp, 29 predicted proteins | sample 15_EM_MG_FD_202174 | JGI IMG/M metagenome (GOLD analysis project Ga0307513, IMG submission 202174) | Populus trichocarpa ectomycorrhiza microbial communities from riparian zone in the Pacific Northwest, United States - 15_EM | ecosystem: Host-associated > Plants > Roots > Unclassified | place... | reverse complement strand
CTGGGCCTTCGCAGAGTCCGCCGCCGCCTTGCTCTGGTCGTACGCGGAGGCAGATATCGCGCCGGTTCCCAGCAGGGCGCGATAGCGGGCTTCGTCCCCGATCGCCTGCTGTGCCAGCGCTCGCGCGGCGGCGACTGCTTCCCGCTGCGCATGAGCGGCGAGCTTCAGGTCGACCGGATCGATGCGCAAGAGCGGCTGACCCCGTTTAACGGTCTGCCCTGTATCCACGAGGCGTTCTAGCACCTTGCCGGAGACACGGAAGCCCAGGTCGCTCTGAACCCGGGCGGCTACGGTCCCGGTGAAGGAGCGCGATGCGGAAGGCGCCCCCTGGACAATGGCGACGCGCACCAACGGCGCCTCGGTCCGAGGATCGGAGGGCGCTTTTCCGCCGCAAGCGGCCAGCACAAACGGCAGTGCACAGAAGGCGGTAGAGGCAAGGAAGCGGCGCAGGAGCATGAGAGGCCCATCGACGAATTGGTCAGGCCTCGCACTTTGAACCTAGTGACCATATTAGTCAATAGTCACTACTTCTGAATTATGGCGACAGACTGCGAAGTACCAAACCGGACAACTTCGCCGGCGCCTCGTCCGTGTAGTCGAGGCTGTGCTGCAGGAGCAGGGGGTTGAGATAAGGGCGCATGACCAGGTAGATCGCCATTGAAGTTTCATCGATCGGCGTTTTGCGCTCGAAATCCCCTGTCAGCCTGCCTTCCTGCAAGATGTCCTGGAGTAATTTCTGGATGCGTTCTTCATAGGCAACCACCGCCTGCCAGCGCTCGCTGGCCGCTGAACTGGCGATTTCGTAGAGCTTACGATCCCGGAAAAACAGACGCATGCTGGCCTCGACCGCTGTTTTGAACATCCGCCGCAGTTTCTCGGGGGGCCGTTCAGTTTCGTCAACGGCTGCTCGGATCTCAGTTTCGATCTCGCGCAGGCAGTTCGCGCAGATCATCTCGCCAATGGCCTGCTTAGACGGGAAGAACTTATAGATGTAGGCCTTGGAAAAGCCAATGGCCTTGGCCAGATCGGAGACGGCGGTCTTCTCGTAGCCATACCGGCTGAAGTGTTCGGTGGCCGCGATAACGATCTGATCGCGCACCTCATGGTCGGCCGGACCGCGGGCCGAAACGGGATAAGTGGTCGTTTTTTTCATGGTTGGAGCTTACCTTTTGCTCCATAGACATACAACGAATGACTATTTCATATATTAGTCACTTCATTTATGGTTCAAGACTGGACGAAGCGCGTGCCTCGCGAATGCACCCCTGCATGTTCATTTTCGCAAGCAGCATGGCGGTTGCAGCGTGGTTCGGACTACATCAGCCCCCTCGACGAGTGCACTGGGTTTGGGACTTCCCCACTTCGGCACTACTACCGTAGAAAAAGGAACGACCGCTACTGGTCAGAAGCGAACATCACTCCGATAAATCGCTTGGCCATAAGGTCGTGCTGGAACTACTTCTCCTTGGATTGCCTGCGCTTTCCGCGAGTCGGAGTGGGTGCCAGGACAAACGCGAACGACATCAAATGATTTGGCGTTTCTGCGCGTGGCTGACTCATCAGTTCGCAAAGCCGCTCCAAGAGTGCATTGACTTCTTCCAGATCGCTTTTGTTGACCCATCCCTTGTTACGCGCGGCCCAGAGCTGCCGCTGCTTGCCGTTCATTGCGACGCCGGGCAGCACAAGCGCGTTGTCGAAGTCGCGTTCGGCGACCTGCAGCAATCCTTTGACATAAGCACGGAGGGCATCCGCTGCTCCGTCGTCCTCAAGTTTATAAGCCAGCCGGAGTGGCGCCTGTCCTGTTCCGGCGAGGCCAAACGTCCGCTCGCCGGTGTCCCCACTAAATTCGTAGATCAGTCCCGCCTCGACGAGTAGCTGCAGGTGGTAATAGAGCCCGTCTGCATGACGTCCCAGGTGCTCCGAGAGCGCGGCTACCGTCGCCCGCCCACCCAGCGAGGCAAGGGTGTCGACCAGTTCCTGCCGCACGGGCGATGCAAGCAGTCGTATGTGCTCGGGATCGCTAATGGCTCTGGCATTCAGTTTTTGCTTGGGCTGTTTTTTCATTGTTGAAATCCTATAGTATATTTTCAACATAACTACACCCCCTCGTGGACCAAGGCTTCATGAAACTGTTGGACTCGCTCGCCCTGCTCTTGCTTGCGCTTGGCATCTGCCGCACTGCGCCCCTTCATGCGGCGACTGCCGACCGCTACACGCCGCAACAGTTGCAGGCGGACATCGACGCGCTTCAAGCCGGGATTGCGGCGACTCATCCGCAACCCAGCCATTCGGTCGATCCGATGCAGTTGCAGCTCGCATTGAATGGGTTACGCCGACGAATCCGGGGCGACCTGGATCGAGATGGCGCCTGGAGGGAATTTGCAACGCTCAATCCGCTGCTCGCCGATGCCCATCTGTTCGTGGGTTATTCAAGCTGGCGTGATGAAACCGCGCGCTATCTCCAGGCGGGCGGCACCCTGTTTCCTTTCGAGGTCGTCGTCGACACCGGCGGCACGGTGCGAATCGCCGCCGATCTTGGAGGTTCGCCAAGTGCACTTGCCGGAAAACGGATTAAGTCCATCAACGGTCTTCCAGCCACCGCCGTGGCAAAAGAACTTCTCGCGCACGTCCATGGCGATAGCCCCCGCTTCCGGGCAGCATTGCTGTCCAAACGCTGGTGGTTTTTCTACTGGAAGGTCTATGGCGCTAAGGCCGCGTTCGACCTGGTAGTGGAGGAACCTTCTGCGACTCGCCTGAGCCGCGCCGCTAGTACGGCACAACCTGCCATTCTGGCGGGAGAGGAAATCTTCGATCGCCAGTTCAGCATCGAGTTCCTGCCCGACAATGCCGCGGTCATGACCGTCGGGACATTCGCGTGGCCGGACCAGCAGGAGTTCTTCGACTTTACTCGACGTGCCTTTGAACAGATGAAGGCGACCGGCACCCGCACGCTGCTTATCGATGTCCGCGAAAACGGTGGCGGCGACGATCTGATGTGGCTGCAAGGTCTCCTGCCTTACTTCGCCGACAAACCCTATCGGTGGGCATCCCGCTACACCAAGAAGGTAGTCAAGCCCGACGACTCGAAGGGTGAACGCCTGGGCGATGTTCTGAGTGGAACCGTCGACAGCTGGGAGCAGCCACAGCCCGACAATCCCCTTCGATTCCGTGGCCGCATCTATGTGCTTATTGGTGCCGCGACGTACTCATCGGCCGTCCTGTTCGCCAACACCATGCAGGACTTCGGTTTCGCGGTTATTGCCGGCGAAGGAGCGAGCGTCAGGAGTACCCAGAGCGGAGGTGTGCAGAAGATCGAGCTGCCGAATACCGGCCTGGCGCTATGGTCGCCGAGGTTTGTATTGATGCGCCCGTCTGGCCGCAACGAGCCCGAGTGGCTGACTCCGGACCTACCCATCGAGGACGATCCGTTGAAGTCCCAAGCCATGGTGGATGCCGTCCTGGAAGCCGAAGCTGCAAGACAGCGGGCGAAGCAAAAGACAAGGTGACCAAGGTGTAGCCGCCGGATGTCTGCTTTGGGTCGGGAGTGGACGCAAAACCTGTCCTGTTGATCTCTCCCTCGCACTCACAGGTATTTGCAAGCGACATCACTCGCGACTAGGTCAACTCTTCGAGGCGCTTGGCCGCCTCGCGCTTAGCCAAACCCGGGCCGCATATCGCGCGCGCTGTCTCAAAGCTCTGATCTGGATACTCAGCGGGGAATACGGGCGATGACCTTGATCTCGAAGTCGAACCCCGCGAGCCAGTTGACGCCGATCGCCGTCCAGTTTGGATATGGCGCTTCCGGAAAGACTTCGCTTTTAACGGCCATGATCGTGCCGAACTGATTTTCGGGGTCGGTATGAAAGGTCGTCACGTCGACGATATCGTCAAGTCCGCAGCCAGCTGCCTTCAGTGTGGCCTTGAGATTGGCGAATGCCAGACGGACCTGACCCTCGAAGTCCGGCTCGGGCGAACCATCGCTGCGGCTTCCAACCTGACCGGACACGAACAGAAGATCATCCGATCTGATCGCTGCGGAATAGGTGTGCGAGGTGTAGAGGTCATGCCGACCGGCGGGGAAAACAGGATCGCGAGTAGCCATGGGGGAATCTCCTTGCGGGGCGGCGGCCCCAGTACGTGGCGATCACTCTAGACAACCGCCCCGGCGGGATAAACACGCAGATCCGGCGATCATTGTTTGTAGAATCCAAACAATCCCGTCCGCCCCCTTGGAGCCCATATGGACCGTATCGACGCGATGCAGGCCTTCGTCCGCGTGGCGGAAACCGGCAGCTTCACCAAGGCCGCCGAAACGCTGCAGGCGAGCAAGACGCGCGTAACGCAACTGGTGCAGCAGCTGGAAACGCATCTGCGGGTTAAGCTTCTCCATCGCACCACTCGCAAGGTCAACATGACCGCCGACGGCGCCGCCTACTACGAGCGCGCCGTGCGCCTGTTGGCTGACCTGGACGATGCCGAAACCAGTCTGTCGGCCGCCTCCGAAGCCCCGCGCGGGCGATTGCGCGTGGATGTACCCGCACCGCTGGCCAGCCTGGTATTGGTGCCTGCTCTGCCCGCCTTCCATGCGCGTTATCCCGACATCCAGCTCGACCTGGGTGCCAGCGATCGCAAGGTGGATCTGATCGATGAGAACGTGGACTGCGTGGTGCGCGGCGGCGAACTCACCGAGACTTCGCTGCGCGCCCGCCATGTAGCGGACTTGCCGCTGGGAATGTACGCGGCGCCGGAGTATTTGGCCCGTGCGGGCGCACCAGCCCATCCGCAGGCGCTGGAAGATGGCCACCACCGCGTCATCGGCTATCGCGGTTCGCGCATCGGCGCACCGCTGACCCACGTGATGCGGCGCGGCGACGAACAGCTGCGCGTGCACGGACGCCACGTGCTGTCGGTGGATGACGGCAATGCGTACCTGGCCGCCGGTGTGGCGGGCCTCGGCGTGCTCTGGCTACCGCGATACATGGCGCGCGCACCGCTGGCGCGCGGCGACTTGGTGCCGCTTTTAGAAGACTGGCAACTCGATCCGATGCCGCTGCACGTGGCCTTTCCGCCCAACCGGCACGTCAGCCGAAAATTGCGCGTGTTCATCGACTGGATCGTCGAACTGATGGCGCAGCACGCGCCCGCCATCCAGCCTCCGCACTGACCCCGCCTCCGCCGGCAACACGGCGGCCCACGCACTTTCCGTCGGCATCCGGCGGCGGTGCTATCCCAAGCGGAAGCCGTGGCAGGTTGCCGCACCGTTCGCGATGCCCGTCTTCAGATGATCCCTGTTTTTCTGCCGCGAACAGACCTGCTTCGATAGCTAATCTGACTTCGGTTTCGGGCGCGAAACTAGCAGATTCGCCGCCTCTGCCGCCCGGGTTCCGCATTCGGTATCGAACTCCGACGACGCACCGGAAACGCCAACCCCGCCGATCGCTGTGCCGTCATGGGTAAAGAGCGGCACGCCGCCCTCCATGGTGGCGATCATCGGTGCGGTTGGCGTGTTCCATGTGGCGGTGTCGCGCGTCGAAGCTTGGTAGACCGCCGCGGAGCGTCCCTTCCACTGCGCCAAGGCAGCGGCAGCCGGCGAGGCGCCATGGTTGGAGAAGCTCACCAGATCGCCACTGCCGTCGAAAACCGCGACAGCGACCGCCTGCCCGGCCTGTCCGGCATGGGCCAGGCAATGGTCGCGGATGGCGTCCGCTGTCTTGAAGTCGAGGAACGGCCGCATCGTCTGCGCCTGCGATCCCGTGCTTACCAACAAGGCCGCCATGGCAATAAGGCCGGCGGAAACTATCGATGTCATCCTGCTCTCCTGTTGGGGTCCGGGTGATGCCCGCGTCCGGCCAGTAACCACTACGTTGCAGCTATTCGCAATGACGTAATGTTCGTTGTCGCTGCGCTCTTTTGCCAGCTAGCAAGCGCCATCGGCAAGGCTCTCGTCGTATGGAGCAATTGCTACGAGGCGATGGATACCCAGATCGCACCTTGTCGCGCGCTGGCCACCGCAGCCTCGATGAAAGCCATGCCGCTGACGCCGTCGTCGATGCCCGGGAGATCGAGATCGTGCGGCAGCGGCTCGCCAGCGACTTCCGCGGCGATCGCACGGAAAGCTTCGCGATACAGGTTGGCGAAGGCCTCCAGGTAGCCTTCCGGATGCCCGGCCGGTATCCGCGTGACGCGTTGCGCGTCCGCGCCGACATAGCCGTTGCCGCGGCGCAGGATTTCGCGCGGGCGGTCCGGGTATTTCATGACCAGCTCGTTGGGATGTTCCTGCTGCCATTCGAGCGAAGCCTCGCTGCCGTACACGCGCAGGCTCAAGTTGTTCTCTTCGCCAATTGCTATTTGCGAGCTGTGCAGCACGCCGCGCGCGCCGCCTTCGAAGCGCAGCAGAAGATTGCCATCATCGTCCAGGCGACGGCCGGGCACGAAAGTCGTGAGGTCGGCGCACAGCTCGGTGATGCGCACGCTAGTGACATAGCGCGCCAGGTTTTCCGCGTGGGTGCCGATATCGCCCATGCACCCAGCCGCGCCGCTGCGCGCCGGGTCGGTGCGCCAGGAGGCCTGCTTGTGGCCGCCGCTTTCGATATCGCTTGCCAGCCATCCTTGCGAATACTCCACCACCACCTTGCGCAGCGTGCCGAGCGCACCGCCACGCACCAGCGCGCGCGCCTGTTTCACCATCGCATTGCCGGTGTAGTTATGGGTCAGCACGAACACCTTGCCGCTGCGCGCGACCGTCTCGCGCAAGGCGCGCGCTTCGGCCAGTGTCAGCGTGACCGGCTTGTCGCAGACCACGTTGAAGCCGTGCTCCAGGAACAACGTCGCGGCCGGGAAATGCTGGTCGTTCGGGGTGACGATCACGACAAAGTCCAGCCGTTCGCCGGACGGCCGCGCCGCCTCGGCCATCGCCATGTCGCGATAGCTGTCGTACGCGCGTTCGGCGGATACGAACAGATCGGCTGCCGAATCGCGCGAGCGCTGCGGATCCGATGAGAAGGCGCCGGCGACGAGTTCCGCCTGCCCGTCCATCTGCGCGGCGATTCGGTGCACGGCGCCGATGAACGCGCCACGGCCGCCGCCGACCATGCCGAAGCGAAGCTTGCGTCCGATCACCCCATCCCTCCGCGCCCGCGACCCTCGAAAGCCGCGTCGAATGCCACGGCGCTGGGCGGAAAATCGAGCTGGCGCACGAAGGCCGCGGCTTCCGTGGCGCCGTGCACACGATCCATGCGCGCGTCCTCCCATTCCACCGACAGCGGGCCGCGATAACCGATGTCGTTCAACGCGACGATGATGTCCTGGAAGCGGACGTCGCCACGCCCGACCGAGCGGAAATCCCAATTGCGGCGTGCGTCGCCGAAGTCGGTATGGCCGCCGAACACACCCACGCTGCCGTCGCCGCGCCCCCACCACACGTCCTTCATATGCACGTTGAAGATGCGTTCGCCGAAGGTGCGCAGGAAGCGGATGTAATCCACGCCCTGGTAGGCGAAGTGCGAGGGATCGAAGTTGAAGCCGAAGCGCGGGTGGTGGTCGACCGCTTCCAGTGCGCGCTGCGCGCTGGCGATGTCGAACGCGATTTCGGTGGGATGCACTTCCAGGGCGAAATTCACGTTGACCGCGTCGAAGGCATCGAGGATTGGTCTCCAGCGCCGTGCGAAATCATCGAAGCCCTGCTGCAGGTAGGCCTGCGAGGTCGGCGGGAAGGCATAGACCGCGTGCCAGATCGACGAGCCGGTGAAGCCAGTGACGGTCGCCGGAGAGTTCGCCGCCGCACCTGGTCGTGCATCGAAGAACGCGCGCGCTGCTTTGGCCGTGTCGATCATCCGCGTGGCGGCGCGCTGGCGCACGCCTTCCGGCTCGCCGTCGCCCCAGATCTCGGGCGGCAGGATCGCGCGATGGCGCTCGTCGATCAGGTCGCAGACCGCCTGCCCGACTAGATGGTTGGCGATCGCATGACAGCCCAACCCCTGCGCTTGCAGCACGCTCCAGCGCTGACGCACATAGTCCGGCGAAGCCAGCGCGCGTTCGACATCGAAGTGGTCGCCCCAGCACGCCAGCTCCAGGCCGTCATAGCCCATGGCAACGGTCTGTGTGGCGAGTTCGTCGAGCGAGAGGTCGGCCCATTGCCCGGTGAAGAGCATGACAGGACGTGGCATGGCGAAGACTCCTGTTGTTTTTATTTATACGCCGACGCGTTCGATGCGATAACCGCCGCGGGCGCGGTCGACCCAATGGAGGATGCCGAAGATCACCGCGATCGCGACTGGCAGCACCGCCCATATCGGCAATACATTCGTGGCGCCGTAGGTATTGTTGATCCAGCCCATCACCGGGCCGGCCACCGCTGTCGAGAACGCGCCGGCGGCGCCGACCATCGCCAGCGCCAGTGCACCGCCCCGCGGGAAACGCTCGGAGGTCAGCCCCAGCATCGTCGGCCACCAGAACGCGGTACCTACCGCAAGCAATGCCGCGGCGGCGAACGCCAGTACCGGCGTATCGGCACGCCCGAACAACCACAACCCCAGCGCCGCGACCGGCGCCGTCACCGCGACCAGCGTCACTGGCGACAGTCGATGCGCCAGGCCTCCACCGAACTGTCGCAGCGCGTACATGATGCCGTTGATCCACACCAGCAGCAGTACGCCGGCCTGCAGGGTGCTGTGCATGACCTCGTTGAAGATGTTGCTGACCCATTGTCCCGGGCCGAGCTCAGTGGCCGCGGTCAACCACATGCAGACGAACACCACCAGGAACAGCGGGCGCTTGATTTCGCTATACATGGCAGCGGTGGAAACGCCCGCCGCCTTGCGTTCGGTGTCGGGAAAACGCTGGGCGAAGAACATCGTCGCGTAGATCGCCGACGGCAGCAGCATCAGCAACATCTTGGCCTGCCAGCCCAGGCCGAGCTGGGTGAAGGCGAAGGCGAGCACGCCACCGACCACGATGCCGCCCGGGAACCAGGCGTGCAACTTGACCAGCCGCGCGGTCTTGTTTTCGCGGTACAGCGTGGCGATGAGCGGATTGATGCCGGCCTCGACGAAGCCATTGGCGATGCCGATGACCACGGTGGCCGCGAACAGCATGGTGAAATCGGTGGCGAACACGGTGAGCAGCACGCCGGCGATATGCCCCACCGCCGCCAGTTTAAGCAGCCGCCCCATGCCCAACAGATCGCAGAGGGTGCCGCCGAATAGGATCGACAGGCCAAAGCCCCAGAACGCCGCACCACTGATCCAGCCCAACTGGACCTTGTCGAGTCCAAACGCGAGCTCCAACTCGCCCATGATGTCGCCGCGGATGGCAAAGGACATCGCGGTGGCTAACAAGGCGATACAACTGGCGACGAACAGGCGCTGCGGGTTCATACGTTATCTCCGCGGAGGGGACGAATGCTTCTGGCAACATGCTTCATACGAGCATGCTTCATGCCAGCATGCTTCATGGCAGCTTGCGCACCTTGATGTTGCGGTAGTGCACTTCGCTGCCCGGGTCGTGCGCCTGCAGCGCGAACGTGCCCGAGGATAGCACCCGGCCCAGCATGTCGGCGGGTCGCTCGGGTTGCTCAGGCTGCGTGTAATCGACTATCAATTTGTCGTCGACGAAGGTGCGGACGCGACGGCCCTCGACGCGGATGCGCAGTGTGAACCAGGTGTCGTCCTTGGCCGGCGCCTGATAGTTGTCCTTGACTGCATACAGGCCGCCGGTGCGCTTGGGGTCGCTCTGGCTGTTGTTGACCTGCACTTCATAGCCTTTGGCCGGCCAACCCTCGTCCTGCCAGGCGGTATGGAAATAGACGCCCGAATTGGCGCCAGGCTTGGTCATGACTTCCAACTGCAATTCGAAATCGTGGAAATCGTGAGCCTGCACCGCGCCCACGTAGAACAGATGCGAACGCGGACCCCGCACCACGATCGCGCCGTCGCGCACCTCAAACGAACCCGGCGCCTCGCTGGCGCGCCAGCCATCCAGCGTCTTGCCATCGAATAATGGTTGCCAGTTGTAACCTTTCGGTTTTGCAGCGTGCGCGCTCATACAAGTGACCAAGGCCAACAGACAGGCGCCGAGCAAACGAATGTACATGCGGTATGTCCTCCAGACGGACCGGCGCAGCGCCGGCAGGGTTCGGTACGATGCCGCAGTCGGCGTGAGTATCGTGCTCATTGCGACCTCGCTCATTGCAACCTCGCTCATTGCGGCACGCGACGCGTGATCGACGGCATCAGCCCACCCCCACGAGTTTGAGCACTTCCGGCGGCGGGCCGTCGAAACTGGCCAATGGCACGTTGCCGACATAGCCCAGGTATTGCCGACCTTGCGGCGATGTAGAGAACCCGCCGATGGTCAGGTCGCGATAACGGGCGAAGAATTCCGCGGCCTGTTTGAACTCGGCGCGTGCCTTGGGCAGATAGCAGATGTCGTCGCAGATCGCGCCGCGCTGGCTCGCGCTGGATTCGCCGAAGCCGTGCGAAAAGCGCTGCTGCGCCTGCGTATCCAGCCAGTCGAATCCGGCCAGGATCAGCTTGCGGTCGGCGACCTGTTGCGGATACGGCGCGCTGACCCATTCGTTGATGAAATCGACTACGCCGACCGCGACTGCGCCCGGTCCATCCGCGTCGGCCGGGACGATCAGGTCGCACAGGGCGGTGGCGATGCGCCGCTGCCGTTCGTCCAGCGTCAGCGGCCAGATCGAACCGGGTCCGTAGACCTTGAGCAGGTCCGGGTCGGTACCGTAGCCCACGCCCGAAGGTAGCGTGGGCGTCGGCTCGGAACTGCAACCGGTCAGATGCATCAGCGGCAGTGCGGCCGCGCTCAACATCCACTTCAGCGAAGTGCGGCGGTCCATCAAAGCTCCTTGCGGCGCATGCGCGCCAGCATGTGGTCGGAAGCGCGCCAAGCCAGCGCCATGATCGTCAGCGTCGGGTTCTTGTCGGCATTGGAGGCGAAGACTGCACCGTCGGTGATGTAGAGATTGTCGACATCCCAGGTTCGACACCACCGGTCCGTGACCGAAGTCTTCGGATCGGCGCCCATGATCGCACCGCCCAGTTCGTGGATGATCGAGCCGCCGGAATGGATGGCCTTGGCGCCATCGGTCTCGACCTTGCCCTGCACGCGCCCGCCCATCGCTTCAATGATCTCGGCGAAGGTCTTTTTCATGTGCGCGGCCTGGCGGGTTTCGTGCTCGGACCACTGCCAGTGGAAACGCAGCACCGGAATGCCCCACTTGTCCTTCACCTGCGGGTCGATCTCGCAGTAGGAATGCTCGTTCGGAATCATCTCGCCGCGGCCGGCGAAGCCGACGAAGGAGCCGTAGTAACGGCGCGCGTCTTGCTTGAACTTCTGGCCGTAGCTGCCGCCGGTGAGCCATTCGAGCCCGGCGCCGGTATGCATCTCCGGCATGCGCCGGCCGCCGCCGAATTCGATGTGGTAGCCGCGCGCGAAACCGAGCTTGCCGGCCAGTTGCTCCTTGTAGAGCCACCACGGCGAATACATGTGGCCGCCGTCGGCGCCGTCCTCGTTGTGCAGCGGCAGGTTCTCCAGCAACGGCACCTGCCCATTCAGGCTGGTACCGACGGTGTCCATCAGATAACGGCCGACCTTGCCGCTGGAATTGGCCAGACCATTGGGGAACGAGGTGGATTTGGAGTTGAGCAGGATCCGCGCCGATTCGCAGGCGCTGGCAGCCAGCACCACCACGCGTGCGGAGGCGGCGAATTCCTTACCGCTGGTCCTGTCGATGAAGCGCACGCCCTCGGCCTTGCCATTCGCGCCCAACACCACCTCGCGCACCATGGCATCGCAGACGATATCCAGCCGACCAGTCGCCAGTGCCGGCGGCAGATGCACGGTGGTGGACTGGTAGTTGGCCCCGGTCGAACAGCCGCGGCCGCAGGGCGTCGCCCACCAGCAGGCCGCGCGGCGCAGCATCGACTCGCGCAGGATCCGCTGCGCCTCGGCGTTACCCGGATGCAGCTTGGCCGGCAGGTTGTCCGCATCCAGGCGTCGCGTCAGCACCGCGCGGTGGCCGGCAACCACCGGCACCCCCACGCGCCCGGCACGCTGCTGTACCAGCAGATCGCTGACTTTGGGCTTGGGCGGCGGCAGCAAAACGCCGGCAGGCGAATCGGGCGTGTTCTCCAAACCATCGTTGTCGCCGTACACGCCGATCAGCATCTCGACCTTATCGTAGTACGGCGCCACATCGGCGTAGTCGATCGGCCAGTCGAAACCCAGACCGTCGCGGCTATAGGGCTTGAAATCGTAGGCACCGTTGCGCAGCGAAATCCGACCCCAGTGATTGGTGCGACCGCCGAGCATGCGCGCGCGCCACCAGTCGAAGCGGCCGGCATCGTCCTGGCTCGCGTTGACGTAGGGCTCGCCGGGCACTTGCCAGCCGCCGTCGATGGTGGCGTCGTAGAAACCGAACGCCTTTTCCGGCGTCGACGTACCGCGCAACGGCGCCTGGTCCGGGGTCTGGAACATCGGAGTTTCGGTTTCCGGCGTGTAGTTGCGCCCGGCTTCAAGCATCAACACCCTCGCGCCGTCCATGCACAGCGTGTAGGCGGTCTGGCCCCCGGCTGCGCCGGAGCCCACCACGATCACGTCATACGCTTTCTTTTTGATGTCGTCCGCAGTTATGAAAGCCACGGCGTCACGCTTTCAGACGGCGAAGGTAATCGAAACTCAGCTTCACGCTTTCCAGCGGCGTCCGTTCGAAATTTTCCTGCTCCACGAAATAGTGGCGGATGCGTTGCGGATCCATGGCCGCGAACAGCTTCGGCCAGTCCACGCGGCCATTGCCGACCTCGGTGGTCTGGGTATCGACGCGATCGACAACCGTTTTCGCGTCTTTGCGCACGTCCTTGATATGCAGGGAAGAAATCCGATCGGCGTGCTGAGTGAGCAGCCGCAACGGATCGGCGCCGGCCGCGGCGACCCAGCCGATGTCGAGCTCCATCGTCACCAGCTTGGCATCGGTCAGCCGCAACAGTTCGTCATAGGCCACCACGCCGTCGTACGCGCGGAACTCCATGTTGTGGTTGTGGTAGCCGCAGGTGATGCCCGCCTTGCGCGTGAGTTCGCCGATGCGGTTGAGCTGCTCGGCATTCCATTTCCAGTCGTCCAGGGTCATGCCGGCCGCCAGCGCATTGCCGTCCTTAAAACGCTCGTCCGCGGTTGACGGAAAAGAGATCACGAGGTACTGCGCGCCGATGGCCTGTGCGTAGTCGATGCGCTGTTGCAGGTCTTTCTGCGCATCGGCCATGCCGCAGTGCATGCTGGGAGCGGCCAGGTCGTTGTCCCGAAGCATGGCCCGCACTTCGGCGGCGGACTGCTTCGGCACGCCTGCGAACTCGATCTCGCCATAGCCGATCGCGCTAACTGCCTTCAAGGCGGCCGCAAGGTCCTTCGCGACCTCGTCCCGGATCGTCCACAACTGCAGCCCGATCGGCTTGTTCAAAGGCCCGAGCTTTTTTGGGAGCATGGGGCGCGTTGTCGCGGCAAAAGCATTGAGGGAAGTCATCGCGGCAAGCGCCAGTGAGCTGTGTTGAAGAAACGCACGTCGGGTCAACATTGTGTTCCCTTGCCCCTTTAGGGTTGCCTCTATATAAGAAAGTATCCGGACCTATATAAGAAAGTATCCGGACCGAACTCAACGAACAATGCTGCATCGCGACAACGCATTCGCGTCGTCCATCGCTCGAGAGTCTCCTCGACCGGCGTCTCGATGTTACCGTCTTTTTCGCGGTAGAGTCCGTGATCAAGTTGGCTTGAGGAAGCGCAAGTATGGCGGCCGGAAACAATTCCTTTGACGCAATCGTGGTCGGCACCGGCATCAGCGGTGGATGGGCTGCGAAGGAGCTAACCGAGAAGGGATTGAAAACCCTGGTGCTCGATCGCGGGCGGATGGTGGAGCATGGCGAGTACCCCACTGCGAACCTGCAACTCTGGGAACTGCCCTATGGCGGCCGTCCCACCCAAGAGGATCTCAAGGAGCAATCGGTCGCCGCGCGCGGCGGCGTGCTCTCGCAGGCGACCAAACACTGGTTCGTCAACGACATGGATCATCCCTACATCGAGAAGAAGCCTTTCGCCTGGGTGCGCGGCTATCACGTCGGCGGCCGTTCCATCATGTGGGGCAGGCAGTCGTACCGCTGGAGCCCGATGGACTTCGAGGCGAACGCGAAAGACGGTGTCGCCGTGGATTGGCCCATCCGCTACGGGGATCTCGCGCCGTGGTACGACCACGTGGAGAGTTTCATCGGCGTGAGCGGTCAGGCGGAAGGCTATGAGCAATTGCCGGACGGCAAATTCCTGCCGCCCATGGAGTTGAATTGCGTCGAGCTGCACCTGAAGCAGGCGCTTGCCGACAAAATGGGCCGCGCGCTCACCATCGGCAGGACCGCGAATCTCACCGCGCCGCTCGCGCACAGCCCGCAGCGCGGCACCTGCCAGTACCGCAATCTGTGCTGGCGCGGCTGTCCGTTCGGGGCTTACTTCAGTAGCAACTCCAGCACGCTTCCAGCGGCGGAGAAAACCGGAAACATGACGTTGCGGCCCAATTCGATCGTCTATGAGCTCATCCATGACGCCAAGAACGACAGGGCCAGCGGCGTGCGGGTGCTGGATGCGGAAACGAACGAGCAGATGGAATTCCACGCCAAGGTGATCTTTCTGTGCGCGTCCACGTTCGGTTCCACGCAAATCCTGATGAATTCCGTCTCCAGCAGGTTTCCGGACGGTTTCGGCAACGGCAGCGGCGAGCTCGGCTGCAACATCATGGATCATCATCTGGGCGCCGGCGCCTCGGCGGTTGCCGAAGGCTTCGACGATATGTACTACAGCGGCCAGCGGCCCAACGGCATCTACATTCCGCGTTTCGTCAATATCGGCAAGGACAAGCGCGACTACCTGCGCGGCTTCGGCTATCAGGGCGGTGCCCGGCGTTCGGGATGGACTCGGCTCCTCGAAGATTCCACGCTGGGCGCGGACCTGAAAACGAAGGCAGCCGAGCCCGGGCCGTGGCACATGGGACTGACCGGTTTCGGCGAAACCCTTCCGTATCACGACAATCGCGTCACCCTCGATCGCGCGCGCAAGGACAAGCATGGACTTCCCGTGCTGACGTTCGATGCGACACTGCGCGAGAACGAGTTGAAGATGCGCAAGGACATGGCGGCCGAGGCCGCAACGATGCTGGAAGCCGCGGGATTCAAGAATGTCCACGAGTACGATGGCGGCGACGTACTGGGCATCGGCATCCATGAGATGGGCACCGCACGCATGGGCCGTGATCCGGAAACGTCCGTGCTCAATGCCTGGAACCAGGTGCATGCTTGCAAGAACGTGTATGTCACCGATGGCTCCTGCATGACGTCGGCGGCGTGTCAGAACCCGTCGCTCACCTACATGGCGTTGACGGCACGCGCCGCAGATCATGCCGTCCAGGAACTGAAGCGGATGAACCTATGAAGACCGATATCGACCGCCGCGAGGCGATACGCCGGGTTGCCTTGCTGATGGGCGGCGCTGTTTCGGCGCCGGCCCTCCTTGGCGTGCTCGCTGGCTGCTCGGCCGAGCCGGACACGGATCCCGAATCCGAATGGAAGCCCACGTTCCTCACCCAAGCGCAGGTCGCACTGGTGGCGGAAGTCGTCGAGATCATGATTCCCCGCACGAATACGCCAGGTGCAAAGGATGTCGGTATTCCGGCCTTCATCGACAAAATGTTGAAGGACGCCTACCCGAAGGAGGAGCAGACGCGCTTCGTCGCCGGACTCGCGGACTTCGAAGCCCAGGCCAAGCGCGAACACGGGCGCGCCTTCCTTGAACTGGAACCGGCGCTGCGTGCGGCGCTGGTGAAACAGGTGCATGACCCGGCAGTCGAGGTGGAGCGGAAGGCCACTCTGCCCGTCGCCGAGCGCGGCCGTCCTTTCATCCTCATGGCGAAAGAGCTCACAATGCTCGGCTACTTCACCTCCGAACCCGGCGCCACGCAGGTATTGCAGTACCGCCCGGTTCCTGGTGCGTATCACGCGTGCATTCCGCTGAAGCAAGCGGGGAAAGGCAAGACTTGGGCCACCGAGACAAGTTACCGATTCTGATCCGCAATCCGCTCGCCGGGCCGCCGCGTGGCACCGTAGCCCCGCATGACGACAGGACTGATGCATGACCCCGAATTCCAGACGCGTCGCACGATCCGGCTGCTTCGTTTTCCTTTTCGCTGCCCTGTTCGCGGATGGCGCCGCGGCAGAGACGTCCGCCGAGAAGGAAGAATGGGTCGCGCTGTTCAACGGCCGCGATCTCGACGGATGGACACCGAAGATCACCGGTCACGCGCTCGGCGACAACTTCGGAAATACCTTCCGTGTCGAAGACGGGCTGCTCAAAGTGCGCTATGACCAGTACGAGTCCTTCGGCAAGAAGTTCGGTCACCTCTTCTACAAGGATCCGTTTTCCTACTATCGTCTGGTTGTGGAATACCGCTTCGTCGGCGAGCAGGCGCCCCATGGGCCCGGCAACTGGGCCTTGCGCAACAGCGGCGCGATGTTGCATTCGCCGCATCCGCGCACGATGGGTCTCGATCAGGACTTCCCCATTTCCATTGAGGTGCAATTCCTCGGCGGTTTGAGCGACGGCAAGGCGCGCTCGACGATGAACCTGTGCACGCCGGGAACGGATGTCGTGTACCAAGGTTCGATCTATCCCGAGCATTGCCTCGAATCCGCGTCGAAGACCTTCGACGGCGACCAATGGGTCCACGCCGAGGTGTTGGTGCTGGGCAGCGGGCAGATCACCCATTTCGCCAATGGCGAGGAAGTGCTCGAATACGCATTGCCGCAGTTCGGCGGCGGCGCTGTGTCGGATTTCGATCCCGCTGCCAAACCTGACGGGGAACTGATCGAAGGCGGCTATATCTCGTTGCAGAGCGAATCGCATCCGATCGACTTCCGCAAAGTGGAACTGCTCAACCTAGCCGGCTGCATGGACCGTAGCGCAAGCAATTACAAGCGCTATTACGTCAAATCAGTGCCGGAAAGCTGTGTTTATGCGAAAGGCTCGAAGCCCGAAAAATAGCACCGCATTGTTCTTGAACTGCTGATGCGCGGCGGCGGCGCCACAAGTTCGATCAGGACTCAGGGTCGTACATAATCTCACGCACTTCCTGGGCACAACGACAGGACGAGGCGATCTTTGCCGCCCACCTCAGCGCGTCGTCTCGGGATGGCACCTCGATGATCGAGAAGCCGCCGATTACCGCTTTGGTCTCCGGGTATGGTCCTTCGGAGACCGAGCCATCGGTAGCGACGATGCTCGCCTGCTGGCTCAGGACGCCGCCGCCGAAGATCCAGACCCCCGCCGCCTTAGCCTCACGCACAACTGCGTGTGACGCCTCGGCCACAGCGGGGAAATCCTCCTCGGGAAACGTCATCGACCCGTCATCGAACGAGATCAGGTATCGCGTCATGTCTCCTCCCCTCCGCTCAATGGCCAGCCTTTAGCAAATCGAGCGCTTCTAGCCAATAAAGCGCAAGCCCACGCCGGGCTCCGTCGCGATGTATTTTGGCGTGGCTGCTTCCTCTCCCAGCTTCAGTCGCAGCCTTCCGACGAGAATACGCAAGTAGTGGGTGTCATACAGATGACTCGGCCCCCACACCTCCTTCAGCAGTTGCGGCTGCGTGACTACCCGACCGGCGTGACGCAGCAGCAGCGCAAGCAACGCGTATTCCTTGCGCGTCAGCGCAACAGGCTCGCCATGCAGGTGCACTTCGCGACGCGGGATGTCGATGCGCAAGCGGCCATCGTCGAAAACGGCCATGTCCTCCTGCTGGTCGGCGGCATGCAGTCGCAGCAACGCACGCACGCGGGCCATCAGTTCCTGCACGCCAAAAGGCTTGGTGACGTAGTCGTTGGCGCCGGCATCCAACGCCGCGACTTTCTCCGCTTCGTCCGCACGTACCGTCAGCATAATGACCGGCACCTGCGACCACTGGCGCAGCTCCGCCAGCACCTCATGTCCGTCCTTGTCGGGCAGGCCTATGTCCAGGACGACAAGATCGGCGCCCTGCGTGGCTAAAGACGCGAGGCCTTCCTCGCCATTCGGCGCCAGCACCACTTGATAGCCCTGCGCGCGCAGACTGATGTCCAGAAACTTGCGGATCTGGGGTTCATCGTCGATCACCAGCACTCGCGCCGGCGGCGCGGAAATCTGGGAAATCGGATCAGTCGGATTGGGCATCGCTCTTCTGCGGCAGCGGTTCTATGAGCGGCAGGGTAATCCGGATGGTGGTGCCGCGACCATCATTACCCGGTAGCGCCTCCACACTGCCGCCGTGCGCGCCGATCATGCCCTGGCTGATGGTCAGTCCCAGGCCGGTGCCATGGCGTCCGCGATCGCCTCGTTCCACGCTGTAGAACATGTCGAAGATGCGCGCGCGCTCCTCTTCCGGTATGCCCGGCCCATGGTCGCGCACATCGATGCGCAGTTTGCCCTCGACCAGGCGCGCGTCGACTTCGACGGGTTGGTCCGGTGGCGAGAACTTGGCCGCGTTCTCCAGCACGTTGAAGAAGGCCTGTTCCACCAGCGCCGGATGCACCCAGATCGGCTTCATATCAGGTTCGATATGTATCTTCAACTTTACCTGCGGCTGGTAGCGAATCAGCCGACTGGTCGCCGAGCCGATGAGTTCGTCCACGCCGATCCAGTCGCGATTCAAGGTCAAGCCGGTGTGGCCCAGCCGTGTCATGTCGAGCAAGTTCTGTATGTAGCGGTCCAGACGTTCGCCTTCCAACTGGATAGTTTCCAACAAGCTCTTGCGATCTTCGGCGCTCATCGCCTCGGAGTAATTGGCCAAGCTGCTGGCCGATCCGATCATCGAGGAGAGCGGCGAACGCAGGTCGTGCGACACCGATGAAAGCAGCGCCGAACGCAAGCGCTCGGTCTCGCCGCTGACGCGCGCGGTTTCCAGATCGGAGACCAGACGCGTGCGCAATGCGGCCTGGCCGATATCGTCGGCCATGGCCTCGGCCAGGCGGCGCTGCTCGAAGGCCAGGCGCGTGTTGTCCGCGGCAAAGCGCAAGCCCATCACGCCCAACGTGCCCCGATCGTTACGCAACGGCAGGAACCACCATGGCGACCCGGCCAGCGTATCGGTGTAGCGGCCAGTGGCCAGACCGTGGCGCTGCGCCCATTCGGCGGCGCCCAGGTCGGTATCGGTAAGCTTCGTACCTTCGGAGACGGCGACGTCGTCGCCGATGCGGACCCAGGCCGGTCCGCCAAACGCCGCTTGCAAGGCGGAACGCCCGGCGGTGAGTACCTGTCCTAGATCGGCAGCACTGGCCAGTTGCCGTCCCAGTTCCTGCAAAGCGGTGGCATGCGTGTTCGCCGCCCGCAGCGCCACCACTTGCATGCGCAGCCTGGAGGCAAGTCGTCCGGCGACCAGTGCGGCGACGAGGAACAGGAATACCGTGGTCACACCCTGGCGCGCGCTGATGTGCAGGGTGAAGCGCGGCTCGATGAAGAAGAAGTTGTAGGCCAGAAAACACAGCACGGCGGTGGCTACCGCAGCGGTCATGCGGGTGCGCGCCGCTACCAGGACCACGGCAACGATGAACACCATGGACAGGTCGTCTAGCCCCACCCATCTCTCGGCCAGCCAAGAGATGGCGACGGCCAGTACGGTGGCCATCAACACGAGCGCGGAGTCGTGGCGCGTAAACGAAAGGCGCGGCGCGTGCGATTCCCGTCGTGAACGCGCGCGCGCTTCCGGCGTGTTGACGATGGTCAATTCGAAGTGCGCGCCGCGCTGCAGCAGCTGCTGAGTGAGCGTGCGATTGAACATGCGCGCCACCGGCCGTTCGCGCGTGCGTCCGAGCACGATGGCCGACACGCCGCTGCGGCTCGCGTGATCCAACAAGGCATCGGCGATGCTGGCGCCGCGCAGCACTTCGGTGTCCGCGCCGAGCTTGCGCGCCAAGGCGAAGGCCTGATCGAGTTCCTGCTGGCGCGCTTCGTCAATGACCCCCGTCTGCACGGTGACTACAGTCCAGGGCGCATCGCGCCGTTCGGCCAAGCGCCGGGCCACGCGCACCATGTATTCGGACTGGCCCAGACCGTCGACGGCGACCAGTACGCGGCGGCGCACGTTCATACCGGAAATGCCGCGTGCGGCCTGAGTTTCGCGCAGATCGCTGTCGACGCGGTCGGCGGCGGTCTGCATGGCCAGTTCGCGCAGCGCGATCAGGTTGGAAGGCGAGAAGAAGGTCTGCAGCGCTTGCGCGGCCTGGTCCGGCACATAGACCTTGCCCTGGCGCAGGCGCTCGATCAGTTCACGCGGCGGCAAATCGACCAGCACGATGTCGCGCAGACGATCGAAGACGAGATCCGGAACGGTTTCGCTGACCCTCACGCCGGTGATGCGGAAGACCACATCGTTGAGGCTTTCCAGGTGCTGGATATTGATGGTGGTGTAGACGTCGATGCCGGCGTCCAGCAGTTCCACCACGTCCTGCCAGCGGCGTTCGTGGCGGCTGCCGGCGGCGTTGCGATGCGCCAGTTCGTCGACCAAAACGATCGCAGGCTTGCGCACGAGGATTGCATCGAGGTCCATCTCCTCGAAGATGCGGTCGCGGTATTCCAGACGAGCGCGCGGCATCAGCTCCAGACCGTCGATGAGCGCCGCGGTTTCGCTGCGGCCATGGGTCTCGACGATGCCCACCACCACATCGGCATTCTGTTTGCGCAGTTCGCGAGCGCGCGACAGCATGGCATAGGTCTTGCCCACGCCCGGGGCCGCGCCCAGGAAGATGGTCAACCGCCCGCTGCCTTCGCGGCGGAGTTCGCCGATCAGGGCATCGGCCTGGTGGCTGCGGGGGTCGATCATTCGCCTATTGTGCGCCGGAGGCTCAATGCATGGCGTCCAGCGCCAGGTTCAACGCCAGCACATTGACACGCGGCCGGCCGAGGAAGCCGAACTGTGGCCCCTGCGTATGCACTGCGACCAGTTCCGCAACCCGTCTCGGATCCAGATTCCGCGCCTGCGCGACGCGTGCGATCTGCACCTGCGCGCCTGCCGGGCTGAGGTCCGGGTCCAGGCCGCCACCGGATTGGGTGACGAGTTCGCCGGGCACGTCCTGCACGGCGACACCATCGCGCGCGGCCACTGCGGCTGTGATTTCGGCGATGCGCTTGCGTAAATCGGGATTGGTGCGGGCCTGATTGCTACCGGCCGCGGACATCGGGTTGTAGCCAGCGGCGGAAGGACGCGGCTGGAAATAGCGCGCATCGGCGAAGGGTTGGGCGATCAACGAGGAACCGATGGCCTTGCCGTCGTGGGTGGCGATGCTGCCAGTGGCCTGTTGCGGGAACAGGGAACGGCCGATCGCGGTGCCGACCAGCGAGTACAACAGGCCCATGCCGAAGAGGATGACCGCGGCGAAGGCCAGCGATGCGCGCAAGGCGCCACGGTCCTGCAGTTGCGTGTTGTAGGCAATGGAGTTCATGGTGGATTCCTTAAGCGCCGATGGTGGCGGCCAGCGCCAGGTCAATGAGCTTGATCGCGACGAACGGCAGCAGCACGCCGCCCACGCCGTACATAAGCATGTTCCGGCGCAACAATGCGGTCGCGCTGGCGGGCTTGAAGCGAACACCACGCAAAGCGAGCGGGATCAGTGCGGGGATGATCAGCGCGTTGAAGATCAGCGCAGCCAACACGGCGTTGGTCGGGCTGGACAGATGCATCACGTTCAAGACGCCCATCGAAGGAATGGCGGCGGCGAACAGCGCCGGCAGGATGGCGAAGTACTTCGACACGTCGTTGGCCAGCGAGAAGGTGGTGAGTGCACCACGGGTGATCAGCTGTTGCTTTCCCACTTCGACGACGGCGAGCAGCTTGGCCGGATCCGAATCCAGATCGACCATGTTGCCGGCCTCTTTCGCCGCCTGCGTGCCCGAATTCATCGCCAGTCCCACATCGGCCTGCGCCAGTGCGGGGGCATCGTTGGTGCCGTCGCCGACCATCGCCACCAGGCTGCCCTTGGCCTGTTCGCTGCGGATCCGCGCCAGCTTGTCTTCCGGCGTGGCTTCGGCGATGTAATCGTCAACACCCGCTTCGGCGGCGATGGCCGCGGCGGTAAGCGGGTTATCGCCGGTGATCATCACCGTGCGCACGCCCATCGCGCGCAGGCGGGCGAACTTCTCCTTCACGCCGTGCTTGACCACGTCCGAGAGTTCGACCACACCCAGCACGTGCTTGCCCTCGCTCACCACCAGCGGCGTGGCGCCGCTGCGTGCGACCTGCTCGACACGGGCGGTGAGTTCGTTCGATACCAGGCTGCCCAACGCTTCCACATGGCGTTTGATGGCATCGCCCGCGCCCTTGCGGATCGAACGGCCGCTTTCGAGGTCCACCCCGGACATGCGCGTTTGCGCGGTGAATTGAAGGTAGTGCGCTCTGTCGGGCTCGGGGGTAGTGCAGCCCTGTTCGCGCGCCAGCCTGACGATGGACTTTCCTTCGGGCGTGGGGTCGGCCAGCGAAGCCAGCAGCGCCGCTTCGCGCAACAACGAGGCATCGACGCCGGCCAGCGGATGGAACACGGTCGCCTGGCGGTCGCCATGAGTAATCGTGCCGGTCTTGTCCAGCAACAGCACGTCGACGTCGCCGGCGACTTCCACTGCCTTACCGGATTTGGCCAGTACGTTCGCCGACAGCGCGCGGTTCATACCGGCGATACCGATGGCGGGAAGCAGGCCGCCGATGGTGGTGGGGATCAGGCATACCAGCAGCGCGATCAGCAGCAGCGGCGCTACCTGCACGCCGACGAAAGCGCCGATGGCCGGCAGGGTGGCGACCACGATCAGGAAGGTGAGTGTCATCGCCGCCAACAGCATGGTCAGCGCGATTTCGTTGGGCGTCTTCTGCCGGTTTGCGCCTTCCACCAGCGCGATCATGCGATCCAGGAAACTGTGGCCGGGTTCGGCGGTGATCCGGACGACGATCTCGTCCGACAGCACCTTGGTGCCTCCGATCACACCAGAGCGGTCGGTTCCCGCTTCGCGCAGCACCGGGGCGGATTCGCCGGTGACGGCGGATTCGTTGATGGTGGCGAGCCCTTGGATGATCTCGCCGTCGGCGGGAATCTGGTCGCCGGCACTGACGATGACGGTATCGCCCGGGCGCAGATCGGCGGCAGGCACACTGGTTTCGGCGCCATTCGCACCCTGTTTACGCGCCACCAGATCCTTGCGCGCGCGCCGCAGCGACGAAGCCTGGCCGCGGCCGCGCGCTTCGGCGATGGCTTCGGCGAAGTTGCCGAACAGCACGGTGACCAACAGGATGGCGGTGACCGACCAGCCGAAGCCCGGCGCGGCCACACCCGCCATCGTGATGACGGCCGACAACAGCGTGCCTGCCATCACGATGGCCATCACCGGACTTTTGAGCAGGTGGCGTGGCGACAGCTTGAGGAAGGAGTCGCGCAGCGCACTGCGCAGCGCCGCGGCATCGACCAAAGCAGGTTTGCGCGGATGGCCGTGGGAAGTGGTTTCGCTCATTTCATTGTTCTCAGTGCGCCGTCGCAGTCAGCGACAAGTGATCGGCGATCGGGCCCAGCACCAGTGCGGGCATGAACTGCAGCACGGTGAGGATCACCACTACCGCGATCAGGGTCAGGGCAAAGGTCGGCGTTTCGATATGCAGACTGCCCGCGCTTTCCGGCGCCGGACGCTTGCGCGCCATCAGTGCGGCTACGGCCAGCGGCACGATCAACGCCGGATAACGTCCCAGCGCCAGCACTAGCGAGCAGCTCAGGTTCCACCAGTAGGTAGCATCGCCCAGGCCTTCGAACCCGGAACCATTGTTGGCGTAGGCCGAGGTGTATTCATAGAACACCTGACTGATGCCGTGGAAGCCCGGGTTGGAGTTACCGGTGATCGACGGAATCGCGAGCGTCAATGCAGTGAAGCCCAGCACCACCAGCGGCTGCAGCAGGACCAGCAACGCCAGCAGCTTGACCTCCGGCGCTTCGATCTTGCGGCCGAATAGTTCCGGCGTGCGTCCGGTCATCAGGCCGGCCAGGAACACGCTCAGCATTAAGTAGACGAGAAACTGCTGCAGCCCGCAGCCGATGCCGCCCCAAATGGCGTTAACCAGCATATTGACCAGCGTGTCCAATCCGGTCAGCGGCGCTAGCGAATCGTGCATCGCATTGACTGAACCGTTGGAAGTCTGTGTGGTCACCGATGCCCACAGAGCGGAAGCCTCCGCGCCAAAGCGTACTTCCTTGCCTTCCATCAGCGCGATGTCGGCGTTGGTGGCCGAATGCGCTTCGGACCATACCGCCAGGCCGGTGGACGCGGCCGACATCAGCAGCATGCTGCCGAAGACCATCGCGGTGAGTTTCTTGCGGCCGACCAGCGGGCCGACCATGAACACCACTGCCAGCGGAATAAGGAGAATGCCGACGGTTTCTAGCAGGTTGGAGAACGGCGTCGGATTCTCCAGCGGCACCGCGCTGTTGGGACCGTACCAGCCACCACCATTGGTCCCCAGCTGCTTGGCCGCGACCATCGCTGCGACCGGTCCCAGCGGGATTTTCTGGGTCGCCATCTGCGCGCTGGCATCGACCGGCGTTACCGTCGGCCCGGCGGCCAGCGTCGAAGGCACGCCTTGCGAGGTCAGCAATACCGACCACAACAGGCACAGCGGCAGCATGAAACGAACGGTGGCTCGAGTGACGTCGGCCCAGTAATTGCCCACATTGGCCTCGCCGGTGTCATGCGCATTCTTTTCCTTGCCGCCGAACAAGGCGCGCAGGGTGGCCACCACTAGCGCCAGACCCATCATCGGCGTGACTACCTGCAGGCCGACGATGCCGACCATCTGCGACAGGTAGGAGAGCTGTGCCTGGCCGGAATAATGCTGCTGGTTGGTGTTGGTGAGGAACGACACCATCGTGTGCAGCGCCAGGTCCCAGCGCATGTTGGGGATAGCATCGGGATTGAGCGGCAGCCAAGCCTGAGTCATGAACAACACCCAGACCAGTACGCCGACCGCGAGGTTGCTGAGCAGAAATGCCTTGGCATATCCGCGCCAGCTCATGCCGCGCCGAGGGTCGGTGCCGAGCAGCTTGTAGACCGGCTTCTCCAGCCAGCCTAATAGGCGGTCTCCACGCATGGGAGTGCCGCCCATGACCTTGGCCAAGTAGTGGCCCAAAGGCCAACCCAGGCCGATAGCGACTGCGAAGACGAGCAGGATTCCGATCATGGCCGCAATCCGCTCAGAATTTTTCTGGACGCAGGATCACCAGCAGCAAATACGCTGCCGCCAGGATCACCACGATTCCGCACAACATGGACAACCAGCCAGGCATCGGCGCATTCCTCAGATATTCCGGGGAAAGAAGTGTCGGCTTGGTATCTGTAAAAGCTCCATTCGTATGGAGCTATTTCGCGTAAATTCTACGTAACAAATTTCAGGCTACTGCGTAGATATCACTGCTATTGGCCAACTTAGCCGGTCTCGAATGCGTGCTTCAGGTCGAAAGTGGCCGCCCGCTGAAAGTTGGCTCGCGCAACGTTTCAGAAACCCCGCGACAAAACCAACTCGCGCTCCAAGGTGCGGACACGGGCATTCGTTGCAGCCGGCTCGCTCGAGCGCAACCGTTGTGAAAGTGTCTTGACCGCAGCGCGCAACTCCGGCACGGCCGTAATCTCCCAGAGATGCCCCCGAAGAAGCGGCCCAACGCAATAAAGATCCGGGATGCGATCGCCATGCTGATCCAGTACTTCCAGATCGTCCGTCACATTGACGCCCAACCCTTGCGGGTCGGCGCTGATCAGGCCCGCCTCGCGCAAATGCGATGCAAGCGGATGGGTGGTGCGGAGAATATCGGTATCCAGACCCGTCGCGCGAATCACATAGTCGTACTGCTCGACCTGGTTCTGCTCCTTGCCACGCTCGCGGATGAGTGCATCCGCGCTGTTCGCCCGCAGCCCCGCCCTGAGCAGGCGCGCGGCGCGCACCTTGAGTTGTCCCGAGGCCTGCAGGCCTCCCAGCAGCTCGCCCACCTCGGGGGCGACGCGATGGCGAACGACTTCCCAGTAGGAACGAACATGGCGCAGGAAGCGCGCGCGTTCCTGCGTCGGCAATCCGCGCCAGAACGTCTGGGTGTGCGGCCGTAGTGCGTCGACCGCACCACGCCAATCCGGCACGACGTGGGACAAAGAGCGAATGGCGTCCACAAGCTGGCGGACATCGTGCTTTCGGAGTGCCTGGTGAACGCTGGGTGGCAGTTCGATGGGCGCACCCGGCGCGGGCGTATGGGATTGCGGCAGCAACCCGTGGCGGGAGATCGCCACGATTTCCCCGTGGTGATTTCTACGCGCGAGACTCGCTACCACGTCCGCCATGGTCAACCCGGTGCCGATGATCAGCACGCGAGCCTTCGAATCGATCTGGTCCAGGGCATCGTCCTGCCAAGGCCATGCGAGGTAGCGGGGATGCCGGGCTAGCCTGGGTCCGATGCCTATCAGCCGCTGCGGCGGCAACGCACCCAGTGCGAGCACGACCCGATCGCTGGCGAAATAGCTTCCGTCCTCCAGGTGCACGCGAAAGCCATCTCCGAGCCGATTGATGGCGATGGCCTCCTGGCGCAGCAGGGTCAGGTTATTGGCCCAGTCCTTCGCCTTCTGCAGACGATCGGTCAGGTACTCGCCATAGGCCAAACGGGGCAGAAAGCCTTCCCGCCCCTGCCGACCCAGGTTCAACCAGTCGGCGAACTCCGCCGGATTGTCCGGATCCGCACCCAGATGCCCGGCACGGACATTCAACACGTGCTCCGGTCGCGTTTCGCCGTAGGCCACGCCGCGCGCGAAAGTGTCTTCGACGCCGACCAGGCAGACTTCCGTGGCTTCGTTTTCGGAAGCCAGCAATGTCGCCAAGGTGCTGCCACTGAATCCCGCGCCGATGATCGTGATCCGCATCGCATGTCTCCCGGTAAGGCCGGACGACTTTCTAGCAATCGATCAGGATGAATGTGTAATGAAACGGTTATCGCCGTTCTTCGTTCTCGACGGCGATTGCGCGAACGCCTTGCTGTTCAATGGTTGTCGACGCCATCCGTGGCTGATAGCCAATTTTCATCTCCATATGAGCAACCGCGCGATTACGCGACCGACGGCAGCTTTCCGAGCAATTTGTCCAAGGTGATCGGATACTCGCGAACGCGCGCGCCGGTGGCGTTGTAGATCGCATTGGCGACGGCCGCGCCGACACCGCAGATACCCAGCTCGCCTACGCCTTTGGCCTTCATCGGCGAGGACAGCGGATCGGTCTCGTCCAGGAACACCACCTCCTGATGCGGGATGTCGGCGTGCACCGGCACCTCGTAGCTGGCGAGGTCGTGATTGACGAAGAAGCCCAGTCGTTTGTCGACCGCCAGTTCCTCCATCAGCGCCGCGCCGACGCCCATGGTCATCGCGCCGATCACCTGGCTGCGCGCCGATTTTGGGTTCAGGATGCGGCCCGCAGCGCACACTGCGAGCATGCGCCGGACGCGGATTTCGCCGGTGGCCGCATCCACCGCTGCCTCGACGAAGTGCGAGGCGAAGGTCGATTGCTGGTATTTCTTGTCGAGATCGCCGTATTCGATCAGGTCTTCGGCGACGATTTCGGCCTCGCTCGCGGCCTGGCCAAGTGGCACGCTGCGATCGCCCGAGCGCACCTTGCCATCGATGAACTCCGCGGTGGCGGCATCGAAGCCGAGCTTCTGCGCGACGGCTCCGCGCAGCTTCACGCAGGCGGCGTAGACGCCGGCCGTCGAGTTGTTCGCGCCCCATTGACCGCCAGACCCCGCAGAAACCGGGAAAGCCGAATCGCCCAGACGCACCACTATTTTGTCGAGCGGCAGGCCCATCATCTCGGCGGCGGTCTGAGCGATGATCGTATAACTGCCAGTGCCGATATCGGTCATATCGGTTTCGACGGTGACCGCGCCGCTGCGGTCCAGCCTGACGCGCGCGGCGGACTTGGCCAGCAGATTGTTGCGGAAGCCGGCGGCTACTCCCATGCCGACCAGCCAGCGTCCATCGCGTGTGCTGCCGGGCGTAGGACTACGTTTGTTCCATCCAAATCGTTCCGCGCCGATCCGCAGGCATTCGATCAATTGGCGTTGCGAGAACGACCGTGTGGGTTGTTCGGGGTCTACCTGGGTATCGTTGAGGATACGGAACTGGATGGGATCGATACCGAGCTTCTCCGCCATTTCGTCCATCGCGATCTCGAGCGCCATCAGACCCGGCGCTTCACCTGGCGCGCGCATTGCATTGCCTTCTGGCAGGTCGAGCGTCGCCAGCCGCGCGGCCAGCATGCGGTTGGCGCCGGCATAGAGGAGCCGCGTTTGCGCGATCGCATTCTCGAGCCCGCCTCCGGGCAGATCGCCGGACCAGCCTTCATGGCCGATGGCGGTGATCTTGCCCTCCTTGGTCGCACCGATACGGATGCGCTGGATGGTCGCCGGCCGGTGGGTCGTGTTGTTGAACATGAAGGGCCGCGTCAACGCGACCTTAACCGGTCGCGCGGCGGCCCGGGCTCCCAGTGCCGCCATTAGGGCGTCGGCGCGTATCCACAGTTTTCCGCCGAAGCCGCCACCGATATAGGGCGAAAGGAGGCGCACATTTTCCTTGGGCAAGCCGAGCGTCGTCGCCATGTCGCTCTTGCTCCAGTCGATCATCTGGTTCGAGGTCCAGAGCGTCAGCTTGTCGCCTTCCCACGCGGCGATGGACGCATGGGGTTCCATCATCGCGTGGGCATGGTCGGGCGTTGTATAGGTCGCGTCGAGCTGAACGGGTGCGGCGGCGAATTCGCCCGCAAAATCGCCCACCGCAATGTCCTTCTGTTCGCGCGTGGAGGGGACGGCCGAAGTCTTAGCGTTCGCCAGATCGAAGGAACCTTTGCTGCGGACATAATCGACGCGGATCAATTGGGCAGCGGCGCGCGCTTGTTCGAAAGTCTCGGCGACGACCACCGCGATAGCCTGATGATAGTGCTCGATATCGGGGCCTCCGAGCAGCTTGGCGGTATTGAACTTGCCTTTGCCGAGTTTTCCCGCGTTCTTGGCCGTAACCACGGCGAGCACGCCCGGTGCGGCACGTGCGGCGCTCGTGTCGAGCGAAGCGATCCGGCCTTTGGCGATGGAGGCGCCGACCACGTGGCCATAGGCCTGGTTGGGCGCTACGTCGTGCCGCTCGTAGGCATAGGGCGCGGTGCCCGTGGTCTTGAGCGGACCATCGATCCGATCGGTGGACTTGCCGACGACCTTGAGCTGGTCGATCGGGTTGGTGGTTGCCGGGGTATCGAATTTCATCGCGTTAGCCCCTTGTCTGCGCCAGTACCGCACCGAGCGTGCGCTCGATCAGCGTTACCTTGAATGCATTGTCGTGGGTCGGCTTGGCACCGTCGAGGAGTCTTGTCGCCACCGCTTTGGCGCCCTGCGGCAGCAGCGCTTCGGCGGCCTCGACCCGCCACGGCTTGTGCGCCACGCCGCCGACCGCTACGCGTCCGGAACCATCGCGCTGAACGATCACCGCCACCGAGACCAGCGCGAAGGCATAAGAAGCGCGGTCGCGCACCTTGTGATAGAGGTGCGTGCCGCCAACCGGCTTGGGCAGCGTCACCGCCGTGATCAGCTCGCCGGACTCAAGCGCTGTTTCGATGTGCGGCGTGGCGCCCGGCAGCCGATGAAACTCCGCGATCGGGATCGCGCGCGTCGAACCATCGGGCTTGACGGTCTCCACCGTCGCATCGAGTGCGCGCATCGCCACCGCCATGTCGCTGGGATGCGTCGCGATACAGGCATCGCTCACGCCGATCACGCCGAGCTGGCGGCTGTAGCCGCCGATCGCCGCGCAACCGCTCCCTAGCAGGCGTTTGTTGCATGGCTGATTGGTGTCGTAGAAATACGGACAGCGGGTGCGCTGGAGCAGATTGCCCGCAGTCGTCGCCTTGTTGCGAAGTTGACCGGAAGCACCGGCGAGCAACGCACGCGAAAGCAAACCATAATTGCGCCGTATGCCGCTATCGGCGGCGAGATCGGTATTGCTCACCAGCGCGCCAATGCGCAGGCCGCCATCCGGGGTGCGTTCGATCTTGTCCAGACCGAGACCGTTCACGTCGATCAGGTGCCCCGGCGTCTCGATTTCCAGTTTCATCAGATCGAGGAGGTTGGTCCCGCCCGCGATGAATCTCGCCCCCTTGATGCGTGCGGCCGCGGCGGCTTCGGCCGGCGAACTGGCACGCTCGTAGCTGAAGGCTTTCATGCGCGGCTCCCGGCGACTTCGCTGATCGCATCGACGATGTTGGAATAGGCGCCGCAGCGGCAGATATTCCCGCTCATCCGCTCGCGCAGCTCGGCCGCGGTTACCCGTGGGCGGGAAGTCAGGCTGGCGCTGGCGCGACTGGGAATTCCCGCCTTGATTTCGTCCAGCACGGCGACTGCCGAACAGATCTGTCCCGGCGTGCAATACCCGCATTGGAAACCATCGTGCTTGACGAAGGCAGCCTGCATCGGGTGCAGGTCCTCGGGCGTGCCGAGCCCCTCGATGGTGGTGATGGCGTCGCCCTCGTGCATCACCGCCAGGGTCAGGCAGGCGTTGATCCGGCGACCCTCGACGATTACCGTGCAGGCGCCGCACTGGCCGTGGTCGCAGCCTTTCTTGGTACCGGTCAGGTGCAGATGCTCGCGCAATGCATCGAGCAGCGTGGTTCGGGTGTCGAGCTCAAGCTCGCGGACTTTGCCATTGACGGTCAAGGAGGTCCTGGCCATCACCGGCGCCTTCGATGCTGCAGGCACCGCCGCGGTTGCAGCCAGCGAACCGGCACTGGGCACGGCCGCTGCGGCCACGGACGCGGCACCGGCGATCAACACCTCGCGGCGGGTCAGCTTGGGAACGTCGGAATCATGCATAAGGAACTCCTAGGAGAGTACGAATCCGAATTGTCTGATGCGCTGCGTCGGTCGAACCATTTCGCCTGCGAAGCGGAGTTGGCCGGAGAACCGGCGCTACAGCGACACCTTCGCCTGTTCGATCATTGCCTTGAATCTAAACCTTGCTGGGTCCTGCTGAGCGAAATGAGTCTACCGGGCGTGCGCTCCAGGATTAGCCGCGAATACCACATGAAGTCATGAATCAGATTCATCAATTGCGCTTGCGCGTTGCGTTGCTTCCCGCATGTAAGCCTAGGCCAGCGTGCGCACTTTTTCCTCGCGATCCCATTGGCGGGTCTTGGCCGCCGCAATGAACGCTTTGCCGTCGGCAGCATCGACCACGCCCTTGTCCTTGCCCACATTGCCGGCCTTCAGCAGTGCTTGCGCACCAGCATCGGCGGCGATGGCCTTGAGATGACCGAAGGCATCACGTACGAAATCCACGGCAGCGGCTTCCTTCGCCAGCCGTTTGCCGCCTTCCTCGGACAGCACCACCGCCACCGCATCGAATATCACTGAGGGCGTGCCCGCCAGTTGTCCGTCGGCCGCCAGCTTCTTGCCATCGCTCAGCTTGGCGCCGCCGAGCTTCGGCGCGACGATTTTGACCGTGGCTCCGGCACTCTCGGCGGCCTTGCGCAGCGTCTTGATCGTGGCGGCATCGGACCCGTCGTGGATCAGAATGCCGATGCAGCGTCCCTCCAGCGTGTCCTTCATCTTGCCGATGATCTGCAGTGCGGGAGAGGGCTTCATATCCTTCGGTTTCACCGCAGCAGGCGGCGCCGGAGGCAACGCCTCCAGGCCGAGTCCGGCGGCTACCCGCTGAGCCAGGTCGGCGTCGACATGCCGCAGATGGCCGACGATGGCTTCGCGTACGTGCGGCGCGCCGACCTTGGACAGCTCGAACACCAGCGCCGAAGCCATATGCGCCTGCTCATGCTTGCTCTGACTGCGGAAAAACAGCCGCGGCTGGCTGTAATGATCGGCGAAACTTTCCGCACGCATGCGGCCCTTGGCGCCGTCGTCCGGCGTAGTGGCATGACTGCGGAAACCATTCGGCTTTTCGCGCGGCGTATCGGCCTGCAACGAGCTCGGTTCATAGTTCACCCGCCCCTTCGGCACCCGCATCTGCATGTGGCCGTCGCGCTGCAGATTGGCGAACGGACATTTGGGCGCATTGATCGGGATCTGGTGGAAGTTGGGTCCGCCTAGCCGGATCAACTGAGTGTCCAGGTACGAGAACAGCCTGCCCTGCAACAGCGGATCGTTGCTGAAGTCAATGCCCGGCACGATGTTGGCGGGGCAGTAGGCGACCTGCTCGGTCTCGGCGAAGAAGTTGTCCGGCCAGCGATCCAGGACCATGCGCCCGATCACGGTCAGCGGCACCATCTCCTCGGGAATCAGCTTGGTGGGATCGAGGTGATCGAACGGAAACTCGTCGGCTTGTTCCTGGGTGAACAGCTGCACGGCCAATTCCCATTCGGGAAAGGCCCCGGCCTCGATCGCCTCGAACAGATCGCGGCGGTGGAAGTCGTTGTCGGCGGCTTGCAGCTTCACCGCCTCGTCCCAGACCGTCGACTGGATGCCAAGCTTCGGCCGCCAGTGGAATTTGACGAACGTGGAATTTCCTTTCACATCGAGCAGGCGAAACGAATGCACACCAAAGCCCTCGATGGTCCGCAGCGAGCGTGGGATGGTGCGGTCGCTCATCGCCCACATGATCATGTGCATGGCTTCGGGAGTGAGCGAAATGAAATCCCAGAACGTGTCGTGGGCACTGGCGGCTTGTGGAAAGGCGCGGTCGGGTTCCATCTTCACCGAATGCACCACGTCAGGGAATTTCATTGCGTCCTGGATGAAGAACACCGGGATGTTGTTGCCGACCAAGTCCCAGTTGCCTTCGCTGGTGTAGAACTTCACCGCGAATCCGCGCACGTCGCGCGGCGTGTCCACCGAACCGGCGCCGCCGGCGACGGTGGAGAAACGGGTGAACACCGGCGTGCGCTTGCCGGTCTCGGTCAGGACCTTGGCGGTGGTGAACTTCTGCAGCGACTTGGTCAGCTCGAAATAGCCATGCGCCGCAGAGCCGCGCGCATGCACGATGCGCTCGGGAATGCGCTCGTGGTCGAAGTGAGTGATCTTCTCCCGGAGCACGAAATCTTCCAGCAGGGTCGGTCCACGCGGGGTGGCGCGCAGCGAATTCTGGTTGTCGCTGACCGGGATGCCCTGGTTGGTGGTCAGCGGCGGATGCTGGCCACCGGCGTGTTCATGCAGTTCGTCGCCGCGTCCACGCGAGGAGCGGGCGGTCTCTGCGGCGCGGGCGTGAGAAGATTCTGCGGCGGGCTTTCGGCTGGCCATGTCGGTTCGTCCTGGCGAAGAATGACGCCGGCCATCCTGATCGCCAACGTGTTAATCGACCGTCTTCGCGCTTAAGTCATCGCGCTGGGAACAGAGCGACGGGACGGTTCCTGAAGGCAAGAAAACTTTTGTGAAAGCGCGGGCTTGCAACGCATACATTCCTCTTATTCCCGGCCGCCTATATTTCCGCTCGCGACGGAATGCGTCGCAAGATTGAGACACGACAATGGCTAGCAAGAACCCTCCCAATCAACGTAAAGACAACAATCAGAAAGACATCAATCAGAAACAGATGGATCGGGACGACCCGCGCCAGGCCGGCCAGCGCCAGCAGGGCCAGGACGACCAGCAGCAGAAGGGGCAGCAGCGCCAACAGGGCGACCAGAACCCACAGAACCAGCGCCCGCAACAGCGCTGATACGACAACCGACAACGCCGCCGGCGCTATCCGGGCGCCGGCCTTTCCCTTCGAGGAGTTCGAGCACCATGGGCAGGACATCTAAGTACGATTCGAAGCAGCTGACCGAACTATTGCTGCAGGCGCTGGAGACCGAACGCGGCGGCATCCAGATCTATACGGCGGCGATCAAAGCCGCGCAGAACGAAGAGTTGAAGGAGGAATGGCAGGAATACCTGGAAGAAACGCGAACCCATGAGGAGATTCTCGTCCGCGTGTTCGGCGAGTTGGGAATGGACACGGAACAACAGAGTCCCGGCCGTTCGGTGGTCGCGCACCAGGGCAAATCGTTGGTCGCGGCGATCAAGATGGCGATGGATAGCGCCGACGCCGCTGCCGCGGAGCTGGTCGCGGCCGAATGCGTCGTCCTGG